>Ga0209410_1000994_pt1 | contig 13598 bp, 12 predicted proteins | sample Mar14436cmmetaG_FD_184135 | JGI IMG/M metagenome (GOLD analysis project Ga0209410, IMG submission 184135) | Marine hydrothermal vent microbial communities from Guaymas Basin, Gulf of California to study Microbial Dark Matter (Phase II) - Marker... ... | reverse complement strand
TGGCCTTCTCCCAGTGGTCGGCATACCGCTGGTCCTTTTCAGCTATGGGGGATCTTCTTTGGTATCCACCATGGGCGCATTGGGAATCCTGATGAATATAAGGATGAGGCGATTCATGTTTCAATAGGTCATGAGCTATTAGGGATTTGGCTCCATTTGGAATGATGGAATTAATGGATGACTGACCCAAAGTGTTTCATATTTATTTGTTTTTAATACTTTGTGATTTTTCTTGCAAAATGTGAAACCTTATGATAAGGAGCCAAAACTGTTAAAAGGGGTGCTGCCATGAAAAAGACAAAGGAAGAGATGAATGCCTTTTTGGGCGAAGGGACCGAATTTGAGGGAAAACTTTCTTTCACAGGTTCAGTGCGTCTTGATGGGCGCTTCAAAGGGGAAATATTGAGCGAGGGCACGTTGGTGGTTGGAGATTCAGCCTCTATTGAGGGCGAGATCGACGTGTCTGAGATAATCGTCAGTGGAGAGATAAAAGGGAGCATTACTGCATCCAAGCGCATAGAAATCCATGCCCCTGGAAAGGTCTTTGGCAACATACAAGCGCCAGTGGTTATAATAGAAGAAGGGGTAATATTTGAGGGCACGTGCAAGATGCAGTCGCTGGGCGAGGAAGATGAGAAAAAGGTAGCGGTCATTTCCTAACTATCCCGGAAAAATTTCACCCCTAAAAAAAGCTTTGACAAGGTCATTATTTTTTTTGTAAAAGGCGTTACCCGCTGAGGCGTGAACCTATTGGATTAGTTTAGAAAAGGATGCGTTTGCCATGCTGAAGATAGACATTTCACTAGTCTACCAAATCATCAATTTCTTGTTTTTGTTGTTTGTCCTGAACCTTATACTCTACAGGCCAATCCGGAGGATCATTCAAAAAAGAAAACAGGAGATGGATGGTCTGGAGAAGGCTATTCAGGACTATGAAAGTCGGGCCCAAGAAACTGCCAAGGGGATAGAGGAGGGAATGATTCTGGCACGAAAGGAAGGGTTTAGGGAAAAAGAGGCCATAAAGGAGCAAGGAATAGAGGAGGAGAAATCCATTTTGGCCGATGCCATGGCCAAAGCAGGGGATAAGGTTCATGGAGCCAAAAAGGAAATTGAGGCCAAGGTGGAGGAAGTGCGCAAGGAGTTGGAAGGCCAGATAGCGAGTTTCTCAGCCGAACTTGTTCACAAGATCTTGGGGAGGACTGTTCAATGAGCCGGGAAAAAGGCTTATCAGAGATATTGAAAGAGATTCTTCTTGTTGTTAGCACCTTGGTGTTGGTATGGATTCCTTCAGGGCTCCTGTGGGCCGCGGAGCACGGTGGGGAGGCGGCATCCCATGATGGGGGTGGTGAACTAAAGGATCTGATTGCAAGGATTATTAATTTCGGCCTGATGGTGATTATACTCTTCGTGGTTATCCGCAAGAGTTCCATGAAGGATTTTTTCTCGTCTAGGAAAGAAGAGATACGGCGAAAACTGGATGAGCTTCGGAAGGGAAAGGATGAGGCTGAGAGTAAGGTCAAGGAACTTGAACAGAAGCTTAAGGCCTTTGAGCAGGAAAAGCAGCAGATCCTGGAGCAGTTCAAGGCAGAGGGTCTGGCAGAGAAGGAGCGGATTATAAGGGAAGCTAAAGAAAGGGCTCAACAAATCCTGCAACAGGCTGAATTCACAATACAAAGGGAAATGGATGCTGCCAGGGCCAGGCTGCGCGACGAGGTGGCAGAACTGGCTACAAAAAAGGCAGAAGAGCTCATAAGCAAACATATGACTGACAAGGATCAAGAGCATTTGGTTAACGAATTCATAGAAAGGGTGGAGAAGTTACATTGATTAGCTCCAAGATTTCCAGAAGATATGCAAAGGCACTGTTCGGTATCGGTCGAGAAGATGGTAATTACGAGGCCTATGGCAAGTGTTTGCAAGAGTTCGCTCATTTTTGTGAGAAAAATGAGGCCTTTTTTAAGGTGATTTCCAGCAAGATATTTTCCACAGAAGAGCGAACCAAGGTGCTTGATGCGGTACTTGCCAAATCGGACTTTCCGGATGTTGTAAAGAACTTCTTGAGAGTGCTGCTGGACAAAGACAGGATAGAAGCCATTTCTGCCATTTCTGAATATTACACTAAGTTGACAGACGAGGTTTCCAATATTACTAGGGCGAATATCATAACAGCACGCCCGCTGCAGCAAGATGCTCTCGAGAAACTGAAGCAAGGTCTGGAAAAGCTCACCGGCAAGACGGTGAAGGCTGAGGTAAGTCAAGACGATTCGCTGATAGGCGGCGTCGTTGTGAAGATTGGCGATATGGTATTGGACGGCAGTGTAAGGGCCCAGTTGGAGGGTCTAAAAGAATCATTAAAAAGGGGTGAATATAGCTAATGGAAATCAGAGCAGAAGAAATAAGTCAGGTCATAAGGGATCAGATTAAGGATTATGAGAAAAGAGTGGAGGTCAGTGAGACAGGCGTGGTTCTGTCCGTTGGTGACGGAATCGCCCGCGTTTATGGCGTAGAAAAGGCCATGGCTATGGAGATGCTAGAGTTCCCGGGAGGAATTTATGGGCTGTGCCTAAACTTGGAAGAGGATAACGTAGGCGTGGCTATTATGGGCGATGATTCCCAAATCAAGGAGGGGGACATAGTAAAGCGCACCGGCAGAATCGCACAAATTCCCGTAGGGGAGGCTGTGCTGGGGCGTGTTATTGATGCTGTAGGTCAGCCCCTCGATGGCAAAGGGCCCATCAATGCCACAGAGTATCGAAGGATCGAAATGGTGGCACCAGGTGTAGTGGCACGCCAGCCCGTGAAGGAACCCATGTATACGGGTATCAAGGCCATTGATGCCATGACACCCATAGGTCGGGGTCAGCGCGAACTGATTATTGGTGACCGCCAGATCGGCAAGACTGCCATTTGTGTTGATGCCATAATCAATCAAAAAGAGACGGACATGTATTGTATTTACGTAGCCATCGGACAGAAAAAATCTACTGTCGCCCAGGTGGTTGATACATTAGAGCGGCACGGTGCAATGGAATACACCACCGTGGTTGCAGCATGCGCCAGTGACCCGGCCACTCAGCAATTTATAGCACCTTATTCTGGTTGCGCCATTGGGGAGTACTACCGGGACAGTGGGCGTCATGCCCTAATCATCTATGATGACCTTTCGAAACAGGCCGCAGCCTATCGTCAGGTCTCCCTTCTTTTGAGACGTCCACCAGGACGTGAGGCATTTCCGGGTGACATTTTCTACAACCACTCCAGGCTCTTGGAGCGTGCTGCAAAGCTGAATGACGAATTGGGCGGTGGATCATTGACCGCTCTGCCCATAATCGAGACCCAGGCTGGTGACGTATCTGCCTATATCCCCACCAATGTGATCTCGATCACAGATGGGCAGGTATATTTGGAGCCAGGACTGTTCTTCTCAGGGGTGCGTCCTGCAATTAACGTTGGTCTTTCAGTCTCTCGGGTAGGTGGAGCTGCCCAGACCAAGGCAATGAAGAAGGTGGCAGGAACCTTGCGCCTCGATATGGCCCAATATAGGGAGCTTGAGGCCTTTGCTCAGTTCGGCAGTGATCTGGACAAGGCAACACAGCAGCAGTTGGCTCGTGGGCAGAGATTGGTGGAGGTACTTAAACAGCCTCAATACCAACCAATGCCTGCAGAAAAAGAGGTGGCCATCCTATTTGCAGGGGCAAATGGGTATCTTGACGAGTGGCCCGTAGATTCAATTGCTGATTATGAAAAGCAGATGCTTGAGTTTATGGAAAGCAAGCATCCTGAATTACTCCAGGAGATAAAGGAAAAGACTGACATTTCCGAAGAACTGGAAGCAAAGCTGAAGTCTGCACTGGGCGAGTTCAGGGGGATTTTTCAACCAGCGTCATAGGGATTTTGGGGATATTAACCTATTGGTTTATTGATAATAACCTTGAGTTCTAAAGTAAAGAGACGTTTCTATGGCAACATTAAGAGATATCCTGCGGAAGATTGGTGCAGTTAAGAAGACCCGCCAGATAACAAAGGCGATGAACATGGTGGCAGCGGCAAAGCTCCGTAATACACAAACCCGAATGGAGAGCTTTGATCCGTATGCTCGAAAGTTTGCAGAAGTTCTTGGTCATCTAGCAAGCCGTCTGGAACCCGATGTGCATCCTTTGCTTGTTAAACGCTATGAGATAAAGAATGTGGAGTTGTTACACTTTTCTGCCGACAGGGGGCTTTGTGGGGCGTTTAATACTCATCTTATTGCCCAGGCAGAGAATTGGGTAGAAGGACAGGAGTCCCTAGGGAGACATTGTACTCTTACGTTAGTGGGCAAAAAAGGTAAAGACTACTTCACCAAAAGGGACTTTGATGTGAGAATTTCCCATACTCACGTTTATGGGAAGATTGATATGGCCTTCATAAATCAGATAGCAAAGGAGTTCATAGACCGCTATCTTAACAATGAGGTGGACGAAGTCTACATGATGTACAGCAAGTTCGTGAGTATGGTGAAGCAAGAACCCACTGTGGTAAAGCTCATCCCTATTGAGCCTCCCGGCGTTGATGAAGGTGCAGAAAGATCTGGCGCCACAGAATATCTAATAGAGCCCAGTGCAGAAGAGCTTTTGATTGAGCTTTTACCTAAGCATCTTAGCGTTCAGATCTATAACGCATTCCTGCAAAATGAGACCAGCGAGCATGCCGCTCGTATGACAGCAATGGACAATGCGTCCAAGAACTGTTCTGAAATGATAGATAACCTCACCCTGGTTTACAATAAGGCGAGGCAGGCAGCAATCACTGCTGAGCTGATGGACATTGTGGGTGGGGCTGAGGCACTTAAGAAGGCATAATGGCAAAAAGGAGGCATTAATCAATATGAACGAGGGCAAAGTCATACAAGTCATTGGACCAGTCGTAGACGTGGAATTCCCTGAGGGTGAGCTTCCCGCTCTGCTGACAGCACTTACCATTACTAACCCCGCTATAGACGACACCCAGGATAACTTGGTGGTAGAGGTGGCCCAGCATTTGGGTGACAGGGTTGTCCGGTGTATCGCTATGGATATTACTGACGGTCTGGTTCGGGGAATGAAGGTCAAGAATACTGGTAAGCCCATCATGATGCCTGTGGGGGATGCTTGCCTGGGCAGAGTGCTGAACGTGGTGGGCAGACCCGTTGATGGTTTGGGACCTGTTAACGCTACGGAATACTATCCCATCCACAGGCACGCTCCTGCCTTTGAGGACCAGGATACCACCGTAAGGGTGCTAGAGACCGGGGTAAAGGTTATTGACCTCTTGGTACCTTTTCCTAGGGGTGGTAAAATGGGGATGTTCGGGGGTGCCGGTGTTGGAAAGACTGTCGTCATGATGGAAATGATCCACAATATTGCCATGCAACACGGTGGTATCAGTGTGTTTGCGGGAGTTGGGGAGAGGACCAGAGAAGGGAACGACTTATATCTGGAAATGAAGGATTCTGGGGTTATTGAGAAGGCAGCTCTGATTTACGGACAGATGACTGAGCCTCCTGGTGCCAGGGCGAGAGTCGCATTGTCGGCACTGACTGCTGCAGAATACTATCGTGATGAACGGGGTCAGGACGTTCTCCTCTTTATTGATAATATCTTTCGTTTTACCCAGGCCGGATCCGAGGTGTCTGCATTGCTTGGACGTATTCCATCCGCTGTGGGTTATCAGCCCACCCTTGGCACAGACCTTGGTGAGTTGGAGGAAAGGATTACCTCTACTAAGAAGGGCTCTATCACATCGGTCCAATGTGTGTATGTGCCCGCGGACGACCTAACTGATCCGGCTCCGGCTACAACCTTTGCCCACTTGGACGGTACTGTAGTGCTCTCCAGGCCAATTGCAGAGCTGGGTATATATCCCGCAGTGGATCCTTTGGATTCTACATCCAGGATTCTGGATCCCAATTACCTTGGAGAAGAACATTATACGGTTGCGCGTCAGGTGCAGCAGATTCTTCAGAAATATAAAGACCTGCAGGACATTATCGCGATTTTAGGTATGGACGAACTCTCTGAGGAAGACAAATTGACTGTAGCCCGAGCAAGAAGAATCCAACGGTTTCTTTCCCAACCGTTTCATGTGGCAGAACAGTTCACTGGCACTCCAGGAAAATACGTGCCAGTGAAGGAGACCATCAGAGGGTTCAAGGAAATCATTGAAGGGAAACACGATGACCTCCCAGAGGCCGCTTTCTATATGGTCGGGGGCATTGACGAGGCAGTAGAAAAGGCCGAAAAGATGGCCGCCGCGAACAAGTAAGAGGGTTGATCTATGGGTAACCTGTTTTTGGAAGTAGTGACACCTGAGAGGGTGGTGGTGAGTCAGCAAGTAGATATTGTGGTGGCACCCGGTAGCATTGGGGAGTTTGGAGTGTTGGAAGGCCATGTTCCGTTTCTTACCGGAATTTTGCCGGGAGAACTCCGCTACAGCGCTGATGGCAAGGCTGAATACTTGTCTGTCACAACAGGATTTGCTGAGGTATCGGATAACAAGGTTTCTGTGCTGGTTGACGCGGCGGAAAAGGCCACCGAGATTAATGTGGAGCGTGCCAGGGAGGCTTTAGAAAGGGCTAAAGAGAGATTATCTAAGGCCAGGGGCACCCCTGATATAGATTTTCATAGGGCGGAAATGGCACTTAAGCGGGCTATTGCAAGAATCAAGGTAGCGGAGAAGGTAATGTAAGCATTGAAAATAGCAGGAATAATTTCAGAGGGCAGGCCATCTAGGCCTGCCTTTTTTATTGACCTTTCAACCCTTGCAGGCTAATATTAGTGTAAAACATTAACAAGGTGGGTAATTGTCATGGATACGTTTGGTGATGTTGAGCAATTAGATCTCCTAGAACAGAAGGTTGATGCATTGCTGAAACTAATACAAGATTTAAAAAGGGAAAATACGACTCTTTCTGAAAAGGTGCAAATACAGGAGGAGAAGATTGCGGATTTAACAAGGCAAGTGGACACCTTGAGATCAGGGAGAGATAAGGCAAAGCAGAAGATCTTGCATTTACTTGAGAAACTTGAGGAAATTGAATTGCCATAAACCCCTACTAGGGAGCAACCTTTGAAAGAAAAAGTTACTGTTAAGATTCTCGACCAGGAATATCAGTTATTAAGTGAGGAAAACAGCCAGTACGTAAAGAAGGTTGCTGACTTTGTGGACAAGAAATTGAGAGAAATAAGGGAACAGGGCCCATCTCTGAGCGAAAAAAAACTGGCAATTCTGGCGGCTTTTCATATTGCAAGTGATTACTTTCAGCTCCTTGAGAGATATGAAGCACTTTTAGATATTATACGATCGAGAACCGAGGCCATGCTAAAACGAATCGGTTCCAATACATAGATCTCTGGAAGGCGCGATCTAGGGCTGGACAGGGCATCCGCAGGAGACTGTGGGTTTGAATCGGAACAGGAAATTTTCTCCTGAATATGTGGTTGGTTTCCTCCAATGGAACTATTGCCTGTCTCTTGGATTATTTGATTTAAGATGCAAGACTTGCAAGGAAGCTAAACATACCCGTGTGAGGAATTTGGTTTTGGTAGCTCTTACTACCCAGTTTGACGTTAGTGGGCTGCCATGCATGTAACCATATGATAAAGGCCGATTCACACATCCCTTTCACTTCTGCAATCACCCCACCTGTCCCCAGTATCCGTTAGAATTGGTGCCCGTCCCAGCCTACGGTTTCGATGGTAAAGTGGAGAGACGCCGTAATAGCAATGAAATTGCTGTCGCGCCTAGTCTCTGGGAAAAAGGAGTATATGGAAATTATGAGCTATATATATGCACTAGGCATCTCTTTTGCCGCGCTTGTAGCGGGGATTTTTATTGGCTTTTTTGTGCGCAAGCGGCTGACAAAATCCAGAGTGGAATCCATTGAGAAATATGCAAAAAAAATTCTTGCAGACGCCCAGAAAGAAGCCAAGACCATAAAGAAGGAGGCCCACCTTCAGGCAAAGGATACCCTCTATCAGATGAAGGTGGAGTTCGAAAAGGAAACCCGAGAAAAGAAAGAACAGCTTCTGATCCAGGAAAAGAGGCTCTTTCACAAAGAAGAGAACCTTGATCGAAAACTGGAGCAGCTCGAGAAGAGGGAAGCCAAGGTTTCAGAGAGAGAGCACAATGTTGACCGTATCGAGAAGGAGCTTAGAGAAAAGGAACAAGAATATTTCGGGCTTATAGAGGAGCGTAAGAAGGAACTGGAAAAAATAGCGGGTATGTCCAGTGAGGATGCAAAAAGGCTCTTGATTGAATCCATGGAATCAGAGGCCCGTCACGAAGCTGCAAAACTAATTAGAAGAATTGAGAACGAGGCACGTGAAAAGGCGGACAAAAAGGCCCAAGAGATTCTGGCCTTAGCCGTGAAAAGGTATGCAGGGGATTATGTTGCAGAGAAGACTGTCTCAGTGGTGAATCTGCCCAATGAGGAAATGAAGGGAAGGATTATTGGCAGGGAGGGGAGAAATATTCGTGCCATCGAGGCAGCCACTGGAGTGGATGTTATCATAGATGATACGCCCGAAGCGGTGATTCTATCAGGATTCAATCCCGTTAGGCGGGAGGTGGCAAAGGTAGCGCTGGAGAGACTTATCCATGATGGGAGAATTCATCCAGCTCGGATAGAAGATGTTGTAGCAAAGGTAAACAAAGAAATCGAAACCAGCATTCGTGAGGCAGGGGAACAAGCCACGTTTGATTTAGGGGTTCATGGCATAAATCCTGAATTAGTAAAATTGCTCGGACGTCTGAAATACCGCTCCAGTTACGCGCAAAACGTGTTGCAGCATTCTATAGAAGTGGGCTTTCTATGTGGAATAATGGCGGCAGAATTGGGATTGAACGTGAAGGAGGCGAAAAGGGCTGGGCTACTGCACGACATCGGAAAGGCTGTGGATCATGAAGTGGAAGGACCTCATGCTGCTATTGGAGCTGATCTAGCGCGAAGGTATGGAGAGTCCAAAGAGGTTGTGCACGCAATAGCTGCGCACCACGAGGAAGTACCTCCTGAAACGGTTCTGGCAGTATTGGTCCAAGCGGCTGACACCCTGTCTGGTGCTCGCCCTGGAGCACGCCAAGAGATGCTAGAGTCCTATGTAAAGCGGCTTGAGGAACTTGAAAAAATTGCCACTTCTTTCAGAGGAGTGGAAAAGTCTTACGCCATCCAGGCTGGCAGGGAGATCAGAATCATGGTAGAAAGTAAGATCGTTGATGATGATCAGGCATTTATGTTATGTAAAGAAATTGCAAAAAAGATAGAGCAGGATATGACATATCCCGGGCAGATCAAGGTCACGGTGATCAGGGAAACTCGGGCCATCGAATATGCCAAATAGTTCTATGGTAAGGTGAGTGAATAATCAAGAGACTTCGTATTGAAGGCTGGCAGCCGTGGAAACCGAACCCATGAAGGAGCCAGTTTATTTAGTTGATGGTAGTTCCTACCTACATCGCGCATACCATGCCGTAAGGAACCTGTCTAACTCCAAGGGCTTTCCCACCAATGTAGTGCTGGGCTTCACCAGAATGATCCTGAAGCTACTCCAAGAGAAGAAGCCCAAGTATGTTGCCATTGTGTTTGACACAAAGGGCCCAACATTTCGTCATGATCTGTATAAGCAGTACAAGGCCAACAGACCCGAAATGCCTGAGGATATGGCGGTTCAGATCCCTATAGTAAAAAGGATTATTGACGCCCTCAATATCAAGAGACTTGAGCTAGAAGGTTATGAGGCGGATGACATTATTGGAACCTTGGCCAGACAATGTGAGAAACTAGGGCACAAAGTGGTTATGGTTACCGGAGACAAGGACTTCCGCCAGCTAATCACACCAGCGACCATTATGTGGGATACCATGAAGGATAAGGAGACTGACTATGAGTCCTTAAAGGAGACTTACGGCCTGGAGCCCGAGCAGTTCGTAGACGTAATGGGGCTTTCTGGTGATACTAGCGATAATATACCTGGCGTGCCTGGCGTGGGAGAAAAGACCGCTGTAAAACTGATCAAGGAGTATGGGTCACTCGAGAAGGTCCTGGAACATATAGAGGAGGTCAGAGGACAAAAGCTTAAAGAAAACTTGAAGAATGGTGCAGAGGCTGCTCGACTGAGTAAGGAGTTAGTAACGATTAATTGTGATGTGCCCATTGATGTCAAGATTGATGATTTAAGAATTGGCGAGCCTAATAAAGAGGAACTGGCTGAACTCTTCCGAGAACTGGAGTTCAGGGAACTTTGGGATCAGTTCGCATCGCGGAAGGAGACCGAAAGGGACTACCAGCTCTGCCTAAGCAAGAAAGAATTGGAGAAATTGATAGCAGATATCCAAGCCAGAGGACTTGTTTGCGTGGATACAGAAACAACAAGTGAGAATCCTTTTAAGGCCAAGCTGGTGGGTATTTCATTCTGCCTAGAGGAGGGCAAGGCACATTATCTCCCTTTGGGACATAGATATAGCGGCGCACCAAAGCAATTGCCCATGGAAGAGGCGCTTGATGTGCTAAGGCCTGTTTTTGAGGACGAGCATATAGCGAAGATAGGACAAAATATTAAATACGATGCAGAGGTGTTGCACCTTCACGGTGTGGACCTCAAGGGCTTGTATTTTGATACGATGGTGGCCTCATACGTAATAAACCCAGGGCTCAGGCAACATAATCTGGAGTCTCTGGCCCAGCAATATCTGAATTACAGGATGATGAGTTACGGGGATCTTGTGGGAAAAGGCAAGAAGGTAAAGAATTTTTCCCAGGTCAAAGTGGAGGCAGCGGCTGAGTATTCATGTGAGGACGCGGACATTACCCTAAGGTTAATGAAGATATTAGAGCAGATCCTGAAGTCCAAGAAGAACGAAGAGTTATTTTATGGGCTAGAGATGAGGCTTATACCAGTGCTTATACAAATGGAGCTAAACGGTATTAAGATAGATGTTCCATTTTTTGAATCACTGTCTCAGACCATGGCCCATGAGCTGGAGGAGCTTGAGCAGGAGATCTATAAAGAGGCGGGCATGGAATTCAACATAAACTCTCCCCAGCAATTGGGTTATGTGCTTTTCGAGAAATTACAGCTTCCTGTGCAAAGAAAGACAGCCAAGACCAAGCGGTATTCCACGGATGTGAAGGTGCTCAAAAAGCTTGCCACTTACCCTCATAAGGTTCCGAGATTGGTCCTCCGTTATCGAACATTGGCAAAGCTCAAGTCCACTTACCTTGATGCACTGATAAAGATGGTAGAGCCTTCTACGGGTAGACTACATACCTCGTTCAATCAAACGGTTACCGCCACCGGAAGGCTCAGCAGCAGTAATCCCAATTTGCAAAACATTCCCATCAGGGGCGAAGAGGGAAAGGAGATCCGAAAAGGATTTATTGCTGAAGAGGGATTCAAGCTGGTGTCGGCTGATTACAGCCAGATTGAGCTACGGGTATTTGCTCACTATTCAGGGGATCCGGCATTTAAGGAGGCATTTGAAAAGGGAGAAGATGTGCATACCAAGACTGCCTCCGAAATTATGGGTGTGGCCCCAGAGAAGGTTACACCTGAAATGAGAAGAATAGCCAAGGCAATAAACTTCGGGATAATATATGGAATGGGACCCCAGAAATTGAGTGAAGAACTGGAGATTGATCTTTCCTCGGCAAAACAGTATATTGCAGCCTATTATGAGCGGTACAAGGGGGTGCTTGCATACAAAGAAAGGATGATAAAGGAGGCGAGGGAGAAGGGGTATGTAACCACCTTGTTTAACAGGAGGAGATACGTACCCGATATCGATCATCCCAAACAGGTAATAAGGGCAGAGGCCGAGCGGATTGCCGTTAATACACCCATTCAAGGGACAGCAGCAGATCTTATAAAGAAGGCCATGATAAAATTGCACGATAGACTGGCTAGAGATGGTTATAGTGCAAGAATGCTCTTACAAGTTCATGATGAGCTGTTGTTTGAGGTGCCCCACTTTGAGGTAGATGCGGTCGCGCCTATCATCAGAGAGGAGATGGAGAAGGTCTATCAACTGGATGTTCCCCTTAAGGTCGATATTGGAGAGGGGGACAACTGGTCTGAGGCGCATTAGAGGGCGTAAGGCATAAGGCTCAGGGCATAAGGGGGGAGGGAGGCACAGTCCTTACCATTTTGATTGATGGGTAATTCTGAAACAAGGAGTGTTGCTATGGCAAACTATCTGTATGTGGGTGTTGATGCTGGTTCGGTAAGCCTTAATTGCGTAGTTCTAGATGAGGAAAAGAATCTAGTTTACGAAGCTCCTTATAAAAGACATCTAGGAAAGGTTGAGGAGGAAGCCCTTACCCTGTTGGAGGAGATCTTAGAGCGATTTGGTGCTGATGCGATAAGGTCTATTTCTTTTACGGGAAACCATGGCAAGAAACTAAGTGAGAAGGTAGGGGCATTTTATGAGTTTGAGACCATAAGTCAAGTCCTGGGCTCACTTTATGTCAAGCCCGACGTTAGGACTATTATTAGTATGGGGGGTCAGGATACGGCCCTTTTCCAGATAAGGCATTATGATGGGGGGTGGGATCTTGAACATTTTGCCACGAATGGCCCTTGTGCTTCGGGTACTGGTTCTTTTATTGACCAACAGGCCCAAAGGCTTGCCACCTCCATCTATAGTAAAGACGTTGATCTATCTCAGCGTCATATCGATGAAATCTTAAAAGACTTTATCGATTTGGGGCTGAAGAGCGAAAGAGCAGCAAATGTTGCCTGCAGGTGCACGGTTTTTACCAAGTCGGACATGATTCATCTTCAAAACCGGGGTGAGCGGTTGGAAGACATAATACATGGGCTGCATGTGGGCAATGCCAGAAACTATATGAGTACCATTGTGAATAACAGACAACTGGCAGAGCCCATAATTTTTATTGGAGGCCTTTCCAAGAACCAGCTTCAGGTTAACGCTTTTAAGAAATACTTTCCAAATTTGATAGTTCCACCTTTCAACACCTCCATAGGTGCAATAGGCGTGGCACTCCAGGCAATCGAGACGGGTCAAGAGGAAGGGATGGATTTATCCGCATTGCGAAAATCCACCAAACTCCAAGATATGTCACTCCCAATAGGTAAACGTTTGGAACTCAAAAAGACGGATTTTCCCGAATCCAATGAAGTGGAAAGGGCCTTTATTCCTGAGGGCACAAGGGTTTATTTGGGTATTGATATCGGATCTACCACCACAAAATATGCCCTTATTAATCAAAACCGCGAAATAATTCACAAATGCTATGTGCCCACACAAGGAAAGCCAATTGAAGTGACTCAGAGGCTACTGCGTCATATAAGGGACGAGGTTGGTGACAGGGTGGAGATTGCTGGCACCGCCACGACAGGCTCGGGCCGAAATGTGGTGGGGGACTTCCTAAACGTTGATTTGATTATTGATGAAATAACTGCCCATGCACGAGGAGCCGTGGAGATTGATTCAACAGTGGATACAATCTTTGAAATAGGGGGTCAGGACTCTAAGTATATTTTTATTGCAAACACATATCCTCTTGATTTTGACATGAACAAGGTGTGCGCCGCAGGTACGGGAAGTTTCCTGCACGAACTCGC
>Ga0209410_1000993_pt1 | contig 13598 bp, 11 predicted proteins | sample Mar14436cmmetaG_FD_184135 | JGI IMG/M metagenome (GOLD analysis project Ga0209410, IMG submission 184135) | Marine hydrothermal vent microbial communities from Guaymas Basin, Gulf of California to study Microbial Dark Matter (Phase II) - Marker... ... | reverse complement strand
GTAGATGGAGACTAATAGGATACGGGTTTATTATTTAAACAGAGTTGCTAGTTTCTTAAGTTTAAATTCCTATAAGTGTTTCAGTTCTTACAATATCATCTATCTGTCGAATTGTTGTAACAAGGTTATCCAGCTGTGCCATGCTATCTACTTCTATTTTGATTACGAGATCCCATGTTCCATAGGTTATTGTAACTTCTTGAACATTTTCTAGGCGAGATATCTTCTCGGCTACATCGTATTCCCGTCCAGTTCTCGTGACAGCCAATATGTAAGCAGTTATCAAACGCATTGTCAGCACCTATGTAGGAGTCTTAACGCATGGAAGAATATAAGCCTTTCTTCGAACAAGTAATTCCAAGAATTACATTTATTACAATCTTCTGACCTCAATATTTTCAGTATTAAATTTGGGGGTTACGTTGAGCACAATATGTCCCTCCTTGTATAAGGACAAAGAAGGGAGATTCATATGCGGGTATGCTCAGCAGGAAGTTGATCCAGTCTTTATGCCCTGTCTATCCAATTACATGGAATGTCCCATTTATATAGCGGCAATGGGTAAAAAAGAAGAAAAAAGAGAAGAAGAATTGCATATTAGATTAGAAAAAGAGGAATTATTAACGGTTGAAGAGCCGAGGATCGAGGTAGAAGAAGAGGTAGCAGCAGAAAAGGAAGAAAAAGAGCTAGAACTAGTAAAGCAATTTGAGGATATGCTAAGGGAAATTGATGATGTAGATTCGCAATGGGTAGCTTACGAAACATCTGCAAACAATCTTTTAAAAAAGTGGGATAAGCTGAGAAGCGAAGCATTACGAACATTGGCTAGCATTGATTCAATTATTCAAACTTATAACGATGAATTTAAAGAAATAGAAATGAAGCATGACTTTGGTTTTCTAAACGATGAGGATTATGAACGATTTAAAGAGAAGCTAGAAAAAAATATGAAAAAATATGAAGACACAAGGACGCAAATAATAGACTACTTGGATACTATCGAAGCTCGAGTATTAAACCATTATCAGCGATTAAAGATAACAGCGGCAAAACCGGATATTGGTAAATTAAAAGTTAGCTTAATGAAGCTCGAGGAAATGTATTCGCAAGGCAAAATAGACAAAAACACGTATGAAAAAGTGAAAAGCGAAATAGAATACGAGATAAAAAGATTGGAAAAATTAGTGGGTTGAAAACATGGCGTTACCTGAAGATCTGGAGAAGAAGCTATCGTATGACGAGAAGAAAATATACGATAATTACAGAGAATTATTTGCTAAACTTGACGAATTATGGGCTCAGTATGAAGAAGAGAGTTATGAAATTATAAAACGTTGGGACATAGATAAGATGCTCTTACTGGAAAAAATGTCAAAACTATCAGGACTATTAAAGAGGCTAGACGAGGAAATTAACGAATTAAGAGTAAAAGTTGATGTAGGCTTGATTTCGCATGAGGATGCTGAAATAAACATAGAAAAGCTCGAATCATTAAAAAATGAAACAATCGAAAAACTTACAGCTTTAGAGCAGGCTTATAGCATACTTTCTCAGAAGGCTGAAAAACACAAGAAGAAAATCTTACCATTGAAAATAAAAGCGTCCAGAGAAGAGATCGAGGATAAGCTAATAAAACTAGACGAGCGGTTTAAAAAGGGAGAAATTGAAGAAGCAGTTTATCAGAGACTTAGAAGAGAAATACTTGAATTGTTGAAGTACGTTCCTAGTTAACTTTTTTTAGATTGGAAGAAATAGTAGCTAGATAATTGCTTTTAATTCCTTCATGCTTTTTCATTTTTTCCAGCAATTTCAAGAATTTTTCTCTTTTTACCTTTTTTGGCGATATCAAGCGAATTTTTCCTCTTTCTTTTCTAACACTAAAACTATCCATGTTAGCCTTTCCATATGCTACGGCAATCTTTGTTAGATTATTAATTAATTTTCTAAAGTGCGCTTTACACATCAAATAATGCATTCCTCCAAATGTGACGATATAAGAGACCTTATTGGTACAGTTTACGTAACTGCATGTTTCGTCGCTCATGCTATACACCTTTCAATACTGTAAGTTATTTTTATATTAAAACCTTTATATTGAAATTCCATAAGATATCTCGGTGAGAAGTTTGCAGCCAAAATTTGAAATAGTGCAAATGCAGATGCCCGAGGGAACGAACATAATAATAGGTATTTCGCATTTCATAAAAACTGTTGAAGATCTTTATGAAACTTTGATAACGCATGTTCCCGGCATAAAGTTTGGAATAGCATTTTGCGAAGCTTCAGGAGATAGGTTAATCAGATTTGAGGGAAACGATGAGGAATTGATAAAAAGTGCAATAGAAAACGCCCAAAAAATTGGTGCAGGGCATTCATTTGTAATCTTACTTAAAAATGCTTGGCCTATAAACGTGGTTAATGCCATTAAAAACGTCCAAGAAGTTTTAACTATAATTTGCGCGACTGCAAATCCGGTTCAAGTAATAATAGCCGAGACGAGCCAAGGTAGAGCTATAATCGGAGTTATTGATGGATACAAACCTTTAGGCGTCGAAGACGAGGAAAAGCGTAAAGAGAGAATGGAGTTTCTAAGAAAGATAGGATATAAAAAATAACTTGGTGTTTCTTTGTCTAAAATTTTTTTGTTTAAGCAGGTTATTGTTATCAGAACGGATCTCGAGATGAGTAAGGGGAAAACAGCAGTACAAGCGGCTCACGCAGCTGTTACCGCGGCGGAGCTTGCTCGTAAAGAATTTCCTGAATGGTTCAAAAAATGGTTTGCAGAAGGTCAAAAGAAGGTTGTTTTAAAAGTTTCTACAGAAAATGAGCTTCTAAAATTGCATGAAAAAGCTAAGCAGGAAAATCTCCCCGCTGTCATTATAAGAGATATGGGATTGACTGAGATTCCTCCCGGAACTATAACCGCTGTAGCTATAGGACCTGCGCCTGAAGAACTAGTAGATAAAATTACGGGACATTTGAAACTGTTAAGATAGTGGGCTTAATGCGAGTATCAAATATTGAATTAGATAAATTACTGGGACTTGAAGTCTACATATCCTCGGAAGATGGGATCGAAGGGAGAATTAAATACCTTACGGAAGATTTTATAGTCGAGGAGATTTCAGAAAACGGAATTATCTGTTCAGTTGATAAAACGGAGTATGAAATAGAGGAAGGTAGTGGAGATTACACTTGGTTTATAATGGTCAAAAATGGCTTAGACTCTATTTCTGCGCTAAGAAAAATAGGGAGATTTTTCGGTATAAGCATAAAGCGTTTCTCCTTAGCTGGTCTAAAGGATGCTAAAGCTATAACGTCGCAACTTGTCTGCGTTAGCGGACTATCTCCCGAAGATATTCTATCTTTCAAAGATGATAAGGATAAAGTGAGGATAGTTAAGGCATTTAGGCGGCCTTTCAAGCTCATGCCAGGTATGTTATACGGCAATAGGTTTAAGATAACGATCAGAGACTTGGACTATAGTAAAACAAGTATCGAGGAAAAAATTAGAAAAATAATAGAAGAAATTGAAAAAGAAGGTGGATTGCCAGCCTATTACGGCTATCAACGCTTTGGAACGATAAGACCTATAACTCATATAGTAGGACGCTACATATTAAAGCGAAATTTTGAAAACGCCATATGGACTTTGCTAACGAGAATTTTCCCTTATGAATCTGAAAGAGCAAAAAAGGCAAGAGAATATTTGCTAAACACCAGAGATTTTAAGGGTTCTCTCGAACTATTTCCAAAAACTTTACATCATGAAAGGAGAATAATTCACTATTTAGTTGATCATCCAGGCGACTATGCTGGCGCTTTTCGATCCTTACCGCTTACTATAAGAAGACTTTTCATAAGCGCTTTTCAAGCATATCTTTTTAACCGTGTCTTGAGCGAAAGATTGAAAAATGGTCTACCGTTAAGCAAAGCGGCAGTAGGTGACATCGTAGCAGTTTTCTCTCGAAGAAATTTAAGTATACGCGTAAAGGGCGTTTTTAGAGCTAATGCTTTGAATATAGATAAGTTGAACGAGTTTATCGATAGGGGAGTGGCTTATCTGGTTCTAAACGTTTTCGGATATAACACTGTTTTATGTGATGGTATTCCCGGAGAAATAGAGCGTAAAGTCTTAAAAGAGGAAGGGGTATCTATAAAAGATTTCTATATCAAGCATATGCCGGAGATATCCTCCAGTGGAACCTTCAGAGTAGCTTCTTTTAAACCGGAAAATTTAGCTATTAATGAAATAGATGATGATGACATATTTATCGGGAAGAGAAAACTAAAACTCGAATTTATTCTTAAGAAGGGAATGTACGCGACGGTTTTTCTAAGAGAGCTGATGAAACCAACCGATATTTATAAAGCAGGTTATTAAAAGTTTAAAGTGTTGCATATGCTCTCGAAAAAGGCGGTTCAGCATTTCCTACGATCCATGAGGGATGCTATTAGAAGCAATCATAGGCGTGTAATAGTTCTTACTGGTAACGACGATTCTAAACTGGTTGAATCTGCTATGCAATTAATTGAAGAATACTTGAAACATTATGGAACTGGCAACAAAAAGATAGCATATGTATATCATGCATTCTACGAGGATGGCGTAAGGAGGAAGGAAATTTTTTCTGAAAGTTTTAAGCTTGATAAAGTTGCTTTTATTCCTTATCATGAAGTAAGGAAAATACTAGGCTTAACATACGATATTGCAGTGTTAGATTTAATAAATAATCTCGAGCCAAACGATATTGGACGGCTTTCAGGAGTAGTTTCTGGGGGAGGTTTCTATATTTTTATAATGGCTAGACTATCAGACTATGAAAAGATAATAACACGTTTTCAAAGAACCCTTTTAACGCCTCAATACAAGTTTGAAAGTATTAGGCACATATTTGTTAGACGTTTTATAAAGAAATTATTCGAGCATAATGGTATAGCTATATACGACGTGGATAAAAGGAAGTTCTTGAAAAAGTTTAGGCTACGGAGAAAAACCTATAAAATAGTCGAATATACTGGCAAACCTTTTGAAATACCGCTTAAATCAAGGTTTCCCAAGATAGCGTATGAACTTGCGTTGACAAAGGATCAGGTGGAAGTGTTAAAAATATTGGAGGGCCTTTACGAAAGACCTGGAAAAGGAGAAAAGGTTGCTATAATAGTGACGGCAGATCGTGGCAGAGGAAAATCGTCTGTGATTGGAATCGGATTGGGAGCTCTTGCGCATAAGCTGAAAAAGGCTAAGGGTGTGTCTAGAATAATAGTCACTGCTCCCAACGAGTATAATGTTCAGCCACTATTCATGCTTGCACGTAAAACCTTAGAAAAACTTGGTTATGAAGTTAATGTCTTTGAAAGGGATAATGTAATTCTTGCCTTAAGAGCGAAGGGGATAGATATTGAGTATTTCAATCCGCTAGAAGCGTCTAGGCGTAAAGCCGATATAGTAGCCGTTGACGAAGCCGCTGGTTTACAAGTTCCTATGCTTTTTACTATAATAAATAAGTTTGATAGAGTAATTTTTTCTTCGACGATACACGGTTATGAAGGTGCTGGAAGAGGATTTTCCATAAGATTTTTGGGCAGATTAAAGAGAATGGAAAATGTTAGAATATTTGAGTACGAGATGGAGCAACCTATAAGGTATGCTGGAGATGATCCTATTGAAAAATGGATTTTTGATACTTTACTTTTAGATGCTGAACCAGCTCCGTTAGATGATAAAGAAATGGAATATATTGAAAAGCTAGACGTTGAATACTATATCCCTCAATTGGAGAAATTCTTTTTAGAACAAGAAGATGAGCTTAGACAGTTTATAGGAATATACATCGCGGCCCATTATCGGAACAATCCAAACGACTTGGGCATGATGATGGACGCGCCTCATCACGTAATAAGGGCTTTAAAAATTCCAACGGGGAAAATTGTAGCGTCTCTTGAGCTTGCTGAAGAAGGACCCTTAAGAGATGAGCTGGCAAAAGAATCTGCGCGTGGAGCATGGATACTAGGTAACATTATCCCTGATAGAATAATAAAGCATTATAAAATAGTTGATTTCGGCGATTTTATAGGATGGCGCATTGTGAGAATCGCGGTGCATCCCCATGTAATGGGTAGAGGATTAGGATCTAAGTTATTAAGCGAGCTTGAAAATGAAGCTAGGGAGAGAGGTTATGATTGGGTGGGAGCAGGTTTTGGCGTAACGTCAGAATTGCTTAATTTTTGGGTAAAAAACGGCTATACACCTATTCACATAAGTCCTGATAGAAATCCTGTGAGTGGAGAATATACAGTTCTGGTTGTAAAGCCATTAAACGAAAAAGTGTCCGTTTATATTAAGTATGTTGCTATGGAATTTAAGAGAAAATTGCTAGATATGCTATACGAGCCATATCATGACCTAGAGCCGGAAATAGCTTTAATGTTGCTAAAAGCAACCCCAGATATCGAAAATTTAGATTTGAAGCTTACTCCCTCGCAAACAGGGCGTTTCATGTCTTATGCTTGGAGCGACTTAACGCTGGAGAGTTGTATGGATTGCATGGTTGCGGTCACAAAATTTTATTTCGGCTCTAAAAACAAACCGCAGCTTTCAAAAACGCAAGAATTAATGCTGATAGTAAGAGTTCTCCAAGGTAAAAGTTGGAGAATGTCATGCGACGAGTTAAAACTTGAACCTCCATACTTCATGCAGGAAATAAAGAAAATAGCTAAAATATTTTCCAAGTACTACTTTAATGTTGAGAGTTTAAGCGAAGCAGAAAAATTTTTCTTTCTGAAATTAGATGATTTAATCAGGAACTATTAGACGAACCCACTTTATTGCTTCTTGAGGGCATAGAGCAATACATAACCCACATGCATTACACTTGTTAGGATTCACGAATGGAATATTATTTTTAATGTAGATAGCATCATTCGGACAAATTTCTTTACATAGATACGCGTTTTTGCACCTGTCACAGCCTATATTATCGATTTTTGCTTTGAAATTCATATCTTGAAGCTTATCGTCGAATGTAATAGAGGAAATTTTCTCTATTTTCAATTTAGGCAAAACGTATTGGATTGATGAGTCGCCTAGAAGAAGATTGAGATCAAGTTGTAAAATTGAAACTGTCTTCGGGATGTTATCTAGAGATTCTATACCATCTAGATCGATGCTAAAACCATAATTTAAAGCGAAGTCGTCGTTTATTAGCTTTAATAAAGAAATCTTTTCTAAAAACAGACGAGATAAAAAGGGAGAATGTAGAAAGTAGGGTATTCCATTATATGAAGCAACGCTATGCAAAGAAACTATTACAGTATCTACGCCACTATCTTGGAGAGCTTTCAAGTAATCGCTGCGCATCCAATCAAGTGGAATTTTAACATAAATCTTTAAACTGTCTGTCTGTAAAATATTCATGCTTTCTGATAAAGCATCGGTAAACCTAAACAAAAAACGATCGCGCGCCTTCATGTCCAGCATAAAAAATGCAGGAACCAGGTTTAACTCGATATGTCCTAGTTGCTGTATCAAATCTTTTAGCTTTTCAACTAATAGAGGCAAAGTGCCCATGTTTAAAAACGTGAAGCTTAATCCTACAAACTTATTTTCGCTGAAAAAGTATAGCCTTTCCGCAACCTCCTTTAAATCTTCAATTTTTCTCCACTTAGGGTAGACTCGACTTGCAATGACCATCCTATTGTGCAGGTGCATCTTTATGAGATCTGGCGATGAAATCGTGTAAAAACTACTATCCAAAGAAAATGATGGCAAAAATAAACCGTTAACACGTTCTCTGCCGAGAATCTTATAGAATAGGTTGCTAGACCAGAAATTTAATTCATTACCAAACGCTAATAAGACCTGGTTTTTCATCGACATTTGTTTCATCTCAATTTAAATTAATACTTAATACATTATTTATTTTATCCAAACCTTTTAGAAATCAGCAAAATTTAAATAACTCATAATTAGGTTAGAGGAAAATAAGTGGAAAAATTGGCATTGGCGATATTCAAAAAGCTATGTCCAATATGTAACGGAGAAATAACTTCAGAAAGATTGGAACAGGGTCTTCCCTGCAGTAAATGCCTACCCGACATTCACGATAAAAATACGTTCAAAAAAATAGAGCAATCGAAATGGGGTAATCTACTAAACGTGAAAAATAACGTTATAACGTTAAACAACTTCTTTAAATTGGCTCTTGGCTCTGAAATGTGGAGTGCTCAAAAATTATGGGCTAAAAGAATATTTCAAAATAAAAGCTTTGCCATCGTTGCGCCTACTGGTTCGGGGAAAACGGTTTTTGGAATAATCTTAAGCATATACCTTTCAATGCAAGGTAAGAAGATATTGTTTATATTGCCAACATCAATTCTAGTCGAGCAGGTAAGCGAGAAGGCAGAGGCTTTTATTGGAAAAGTGAAAGCTTCAAAAATATCTATAGCCTATTACCATTCTTTTCTAACAAAAAAACAAAAAGAAGAAATGCTTAACAAAATTAAAAATAACGAAACTAACTTCATAATTGTAACTTCAAACTTTGTGTCACGTTATCATTCATTTATGGTTGGTAAAAAATTCGACCTCGTGTTTGTCGATGACGTAGATAGTATACTAAGATCTAGCAAAATTTTTGACAAAGTGCTCGAGTATATAGGCTTCGACAAAAAAACTATCCAATCTGCCTTGCAGATAGTAGACTTAAGATCGAAAGTTTCTAAAATGCGAAGATTGGGGCGCACGAGAGAAGCTGAATCGTATATGAAAATGATAGAGGATTTGAAGAGAAATCTGAACAAAGTTATTAAAAAAAGAAAAATAGGAACTATAATAGTATCCGGAGCATCTTTACGAGGACGCCGAACAAGGCGTATCAAGCTTTTCAAAGAATTGTTAAATTTCGATGTCGGATCAAAAACAGAATACCTAAGAAATATAGTTGACGCGTATGTATTTGCTAGCGATTTAAAAAACGAGGCTATTAAACTTGTTAAAAAACTTGGTTCAGGAGGCATTATATTTGTTCCACAGGACAAAGGATTAGGCTTTGTAAAAGAATTAGACAACGCTTTTAAAGAAGCCGGCATAAGATCCGAAGCCTACATTAGACCTCGTAAAGGTATTTTAAAAAGATTTTCTAAGGGCGAAGTTGACGTACTTATTGGCTTAACTTCCTATAAGTCTCCGCTAACAAGAGGTATAGATTTACCCCATGTTGTTAAATATGCAATTTTCGTGGGAGTTCCTAAATTTAAGCTATCGCTAAACATTGACGAGTTTAAACCGTCAAGAATGATAATATTGCTAGCCAATATCAGGGATTACTTGGATAAAGACTTGAGATACGAATGTGATAAGAGAATAGCTAAATTGCGTAACATCGTAATGCTGTATCGCGAGCAGCTAAAGGATATAATTGAAGCAATAAAGGCTGGTAGGAGGCTCGTTAACTACGAGGGATATGCTCAAAAAGTAATAATCTCAATATATGATTTTCTTAAGAATATTCTCTCAGATAAGGAAATACTGGCTAAAATAAAGGAAAGTCCTACATTAAGAATTTCAGAAGGTAGTGGCGAGATATCTTTCATTCTCGCAGACCCGATAGCCTACATTCAAGGCTCGGGAAGGACATCTAGATTATATAGCGGTGGAATATCGAAAGGCTTGGCTGTAACAATAGTCGACGACGATAAAGCATTCAAGCAGTTAAGCAAAGAATTGTCTTATCGATTGGACGATTTTAAATGGTATGATCTGGCTGAACTAGACTTAGACAAATTAATAAAAGAAATTTCCGATGAGAGAGTCTTAATAAAAGAGATTTTAGAAGGTAAAACCTTTCTAAGACTTAAAGATCCTATAAAAACAGCTCTTCTTGTCGTGGAATCTCCAAACAAAGCTAGGACTATATCGAGATTTTACGGCGTACCCAATAAAAGAATAATTGAAGGTTTACCCGTGTACGAGGTAAATACGGGAGATAAAATTATACAGATAGCAGCTACTGGAGGACATTTATTAGATCTCGTAACAAACGAAGGTATATACGGAATCTTGAATGTGGATGGCAAGGTAATCCCCATATATTCAACTATAAAAAAATGCTTAAAGTGCGGTGAGGTATTTACAGATGATGTTAAAAAATGCCCGAAGTGTAATGCTACCGCAATTAGAGATTCAATCAACATTATAAGAGCCTTGCGTAATCTCGCCTTTGAAGTGGATGAAGTTTTAATAGGAACAGATCCCGATTCGGAGGGTGAGAAGATAGCATGGGATGTAGCGCTGGCAGTAAGGCCTTATGTTGAGAAAATAAATAGAATAGAATTTCACGAAGTAACATCTTGGGCAATTAAAGAAGCTATGAAAAAGCCTAGAAGCCTAAACGAGAACCTTGTTAAGGCTCAAATTGTTAGGCGCATAGAGGACAGGTGGATAGGTTTCGGTTTGAGTGTCATTATACAGGATAAATTTGATCTAAGATCTCTGTCGGCTGGAAGAGTGCAAACGCCAGTGCTCGGCTGGATAATAGAGCGGTATAGGCAAAAACTGAACAGTAAGATATATATTGCTCAAGCAAAGCTTGAGAACGGCATATATCTCAATTTTGACTTAAAAGTTTCCAATGGTTGGGAAGCGCGAAGGAAAATTAAAGAGTTGAAGGGTAAAAAAGTAAAAGTTAGTGTAAGAGGGGAAAAAGAGGAGGAGATAAAGCCGCCGCCTCCGTTTACAACAGATTCTATGTTGAAAGATGCGGCGCTTAATCTCAAGATGACAGCAGACAAAGCTATGAGGATTGCCCAGCAACTTTTCGAAATAGGTTTGATAACTTATCATAGGACTGATAGCACGAGGGTGTCTCCTCTCGGAATATCCATTGCAAAAAGTTATATTTCGGAAAAATTTGGAGAAGAGTATTATCAGGGTAGAAGCTGGTCTTTTGGAAGCGAGGGAGCGCACGAATGTATTAGACCTACCAAGCCCATAGATGTTCAAGAACTGATTAAGCTTGTTAACGCAGGAATTCTCAAATTTCCACAAAGATTGACAAGAGCCCATTATTCATTATATAATTTAATATTTAACAGGTTCATTGCCAGCCAGATGAAACCGGCGAGGTTTGTCAGAACGAAATATGTTTTTGATGTGGATTCTTATAGTGTGGAGTTAAATCTTTTCACTAGGATAGAATATCCTGGTTTTACAAAAGTTTTCAATATATTAGTTCACGACAAAATAACTCAAAAGCAGCTATCGATAGTAGATATAAAATACATAAAATCGTCTAAAGTAAAAATATTGACCCAGGGAGAGATAATCTCTCTAATGAAAGAACGAGGGCTTGGAAGACCATCTACTTATGCAAAAATTGTGGGTACTTTGCTTAAGCGTAGATATGTCATGAGTGTCGGAAGACAGAGTTATCTCATACCGCTTAAAAAAGGAATGAAGATATATGAATTCCTTTCAAAGCATTACGGTGAACTTGTTTCTGAAGAAAGAACAAAAGAACTATTGTCTAAAATGGATAAAATAGAGGAAGGAAGTATCGATTATCAGAAAGTATTGTCAACATTACGGAATGACCTGGTGAAACTAAAAGTATTAAAACTTGAAGAATAATATTATATTCTTGCTGAGTAAACATCGTTGATGAAGGGTACCAAAGCTGACTACTAGAATGATGTTAATAAATCTTATTAGAAGATTGATTTATAATATTGAGTTACTATGAACAATTACAAGACTGTAAAATTGAAGATGACAGTGTATAATAGGCTGAAAAGGCATAAGCAGAGAAACGAAAGCTTTAACGACCTAATCGAAAGAATTTTAAATTTTTACGAAGCTCTTTCTAATCCAGATATCTTGAGAGAATTAATACATTCTATACAAGAAGGGTATGGCGAACTTCAAACGATGTGGGAGGAGAAAGGCGAGTACGGCGATCTAAATTAAATGAGCATTTAAGGAAAGATATATATTGTTTTTATTGTTCTATGTTAACGGTGGGTGATACGCTGCCGGGAGTAAGTTATTAAAAAAACTCGAGTTTATTCTGTGCAGCTTTTTCCTAATCAAATCGCTTATAAATATCGTTTTTAATAAAGAAAGCATTCTAGGTGTTTAGAATATGGTAATGGATAAAAGATATAATTATAGAGAAGTTGAGCCTAAATGGCAACGTAAATGGGAAGAATGGCAAATATACAGGTTTGATCATAGTGATGTTAAAAGACCGGTATATAGCATCAACACGCCCCCTCCCTATCCAAGCGGAGAATTTCACGTAGGTAATGCGCTCAATCATGCTTACATAGATTTTGCCGCTAGATATAAAAGAATGCGGGGTTACAACGTGCTTTTCCCCCAAGGATGGGATTGTCATGGTTTGCCAACAGAAGTTAGAGTTGAGAGGACTGTTGGGAAAACTAAGAGAGAAATTCCGGAAGAAGAATTTCTGCGACTATGTAGGGAATATACTCTTCAATGGATTAAACCTATGAAAGAGGCAATAAAAAGACTGGGATGTTCAATAGATTGGTCGACAGAGTATAGAACAATGGACCCCGATTATTGGAGGCGCACACAACTTAGCTTTGTCGAAATGTATCGGAAAGGTTTTGTATATCGAGGAGAGCATCCGGTTTTTTGGTGTCCTAGGTGCGAGACTGCTATTGCTGAAGCAGAGGTGGAATATAAAGATACTTCGCGTAAGCTTTACTACTACTATTTTATGCTTGAAAACGGAGATAAAGTCCCTGTAGCTTCTACGAGACCAGAATTACTGGGAGCTTGTGTAGCTTTAGTCGTAAACCCTGAAGATCAACGATACAAGAGTATAGTTGGAATGTCAGCATATGTTCCAATATACAACAGAAAAATCAAAATTCTATCAGACTCGGAAGTAGATCCTAATTTTGGCACTGGCGTCGTAATGGTATGCACGTATGGTGATAAAACGGATGTTAGGTGGCAGAAAAGGTATAATCTTCCTGTTATAAAATTGATTAATGAAAGAGGCTTGTTAACGGACGAGGCTGGACCTTTAAAAGGAATGAAAATAAATGAGGCGCGCAAGAAAATAATTGAACTCCTTAAAGAGAGAATGCTTTATATCAAAGAAGAAGTTATCCAAAGTTCTGTTGGGACGTGCTGGCGCTGCCATACACCTGTCGAAATATTGCCTAAAAAGCAATGGTTTGTTAAGACTATGGCTCTAAGGGAAAAAGTACTCGAAGAAGCTCTCAAGATAAAATGGGTTCCAGAACACGCTCGTTTGATACTTGAAAACTGGGTTAAAGGACTAGATTGGGATTGGACAATTTCGAGACAGAGGCTTTTCGCTACACCAATTCCAGCCTGGTATTGCGAAAAGTGCGGATATGTTATAGTTGCCGAACCTGAGTGGTTACCAATAGATCCTAGAAGAGAACCTCCTAAAGTGGAGAAATGTCCAAAATGCGGGTCACGTAGTTTCAAAGGTGAAAGAGACGTTATGGATACTTGGATGGATTCAAGTATTACAGCCGCGGTTCATGCCGGATGGCCTGAAAAACTAGACGAGAGAATTTTCCCAGCAGATCTGCAA
>Ga0209410_1000992_pt1 | contig 13600 bp, 22 predicted proteins | sample Mar14436cmmetaG_FD_184135 | JGI IMG/M metagenome (GOLD analysis project Ga0209410, IMG submission 184135) | Marine hydrothermal vent microbial communities from Guaymas Basin, Gulf of California to study Microbial Dark Matter (Phase II) - Marker... ... | reverse complement strand
GAAATTGGAAAGATTGAGTGGGGCATAAAATCACAGCAAATCATTAAGGGCGTTAGGGCAAAACCTCGTGAGTTAGGAGATGTTATAAGGGATGTCGTGGAGAAAGAGCATAACCTTCCTGCTGGAACAGGTGATGTCGTTATCAAGGAACTGAAGAAGGCAAAGGCAAGAGTATATGGCAGTGTGATGCAAGAAGCGATTGGAAGGCAATTTGGAGTGAAGGCACTCCCACGCACACCACGAGATATTGATGTGCAAGTGAGAAATCCTGCTGAATTTGCAAAAAGAGTTGCAGAAGCAATAAACAAGAAAGCAGGAAGGGAAGTAGTGAAAGTGGAAGGTGAGAGTGTTATTGTAAAGTCATCAGGAGAAAAGTTGTTTGACATCCATCCCATAGGATTTGGCGAAGTTTCAGTAGAGGGAGGAATTCTTGCAAGGGAAGGTGGATATTTGGCGTATGGCTTCAAAACAGGAAAACTCATAAAGACAAGGGAGAAGATTTGGACAACAACACTTTCCGAGCAGGCGTTACGGAAGTTGAGTGGTGCAGTTGAATTAAGGGCAAAGTCAGTGAAGTTTGGTGAGGTGAGAGGATACATAGCACCCGCACATGCAGGAAGAGTTAAGGACATCTTTGATTACTTCTTTGCAGGAAAAGCAACAGCAGAAAGATTGAGAATGCTTGGCAAAGCAAGGAAAGCAGCAGAATTGGAATTCAGATTGAACAGATGGATTGAGAGTTGGGGCAAGGATATTGCAGAGAAGGCGAGAAAGATGTGGGAAGAAGCACAGAGACAGGGAAGAGTGAGAGTTGAACTCGGAGCATTTGAAGGAGGTATTGGTGTGAGAGAATTAGTGAGACCCTCACTTGCAATTGGAGGAAAATCAACTGCAATTTCAGCATCAGTGTTTGCAGTGAAATCCCCATTCACTTCCTCCCTCTATACAACATCACCAGCAGTGAGGAGTGTCTTCACCTCACTTTCAAATGCTGTGAGAAGTTCAGGATTGGTAAGTAGGAGTGTAAGCAGAGGAGTAAGCAGAAGTGTTGTGAGTTCTGTGACATCCACCACTCCAAGCCCTTCAATTTCCCGCTCAATATCCACGAGAAAATCAACATCACCACTCACATCAATCTCCTCTTCTGTGTTTTCGGCATTCTCATCAACCTCTTCAGTTGTCTCACAGATGTCAAAAGGAAGTGTGAGTAGAAGTGAGTTTTCAAAGTTCTCAAGGAGTGTGAGTGAGGCAAGTAAAGGAGGGAAAAGTATAAGTTCAGCATTCTTCTCTCTCACTTCAAGAGCAGAATATCCAAAGCGGAAGGGGAGAAAGAGGAGGGAGTTTGAATTCAGAAAGATGTTAGAGGAGGGAGTGGCAAGCAAATTCCTCAAAATCACTCCAATTGCCACTCCTGAAGAGTTGCTGAAAGGAGTATTGAGGAGGTGATGAAATGTGAAAATGGAAATTCCTGAACGAGATGGGATTGTGATGTATTTCGCTATCCTCCAAAACCTCTCACAACGACCTGACCTCACAGACCTTGAGAGGCAAGCACTTGACTTCGCTTCATCCCTCCTATATCAAAGTATTTACAGCGAGGAAATATCAGAGGTTGGAGAGGAGGTAAAAAGTGTGAGAGAAGAGGGAAGAGAAGGAGATATGGAGAAGGTGAGAAGTGTGCATGAGTTAGCACAGGTGAGGAGAGCAAATGCTGAACAACAAGGGGCAAGCAGGTGAGATTGCAGTATTTGTGATTTTGGTGTTCATGGTGGCATTTGCCTACATCTTCATCTCTCCGATTGTGCAAAATATCAAGGATGTCATTCCAACAGTAGCAGATGCGACATCATGGACAAATGCACAGACGCAAGCAATGAATTGGCTTTTCAGGGCTTGGTATGCATATCCTTTCTTTGCCTTTATTGCTCTGTTAGTATGGCTCATCAAAAGGGCAATTGAAAAGAGGAGTGGAGAGGTGGTGTGATGAATGGATGATGAGGAAGGAATGGGAGTGGGGACTGCAATCTTTGTTGTGATGCTGAATATTGTATTTGCAATTATCTTCTTCTTCCTCGTAGGTTCAGTGATGTGCGGAATTCTACCACCTCTAACAAATGTAGTTGGTATCGGTGAGACATCACCATTTGCACAAGCACTCACAGTTGTGCCAAATCTTGTAAATGTTTTCTTCTACCTTCCACTCATCTTCATTTTCACGATGTTTGTGTGGCTGTTCAAGTATATCGTGAAGAGACATAAATATACTTACTACCAACAAGGAGGTGAAGAAGAGGAGTGGTGAGAGGGTTTCTCCTTCTAACTCTAACTATATCACTTCTTCTTTTAAGTGTAGGGAGTGTATATGGAGGAGGTGTAACTCTTCCACATAAAATCAGTTTGAAGGAGTGTAAGGAGGAATACTTCAATTGGCACAACGGAACAAATGTCAGTGATTGCCTTTACTGTGATTGTTGTTGTGATAGTAATTATCCATGTATTGAGTGGAACTGGACTGGAGATTCTGCAACAGTAACAGGCACTCTGAATAAAAAACTTCATCTTGATAGTGCTGAAGTCTGGATAGATTGTTATGATAGTGTTGCTGGTGAAGATATATCATACATAGCATTTGGCTACGAAGATTCAGGAAGAATGTATCTATACTTTTCTGACGGAACAAAAACTGAATGCGGGGGTGGTGATACGAGACTTTGTGAATTCTATATATCAGAGGATAGTGTGATAAGTTATATGAATGGAGAAAAGTATAAAGAGGCATCAATAACACATAGGAGTGAAATCACACGCATAGAGTTAGAAAATACTGGTTGGAGTGGAGATTATGATATTATCACACAAATACCATTTGCAATTGATACTCCTCATGACATACCAAGCACTTACAGTGACTTTGAAATTGCATGTATCGTATCTCACACCAAGCAATATCCGATTGAAAACCACACATATGAACTTGTGATAAAGCATGCTGGAAGTGGAGAGATTGTTGATGTCAGAAACATAACGAATCAATATCAAAGATTTCAGTATGACCTTTCGGATTTCACATTTGACACATATATTGTGGAGTTGAGAAGAGATGGTAGTGTGATGAACACAAATTGGTTTGTGTATTATGATGCTCTTTCAGGGAGTAGTGTTAATGTTGAGGGAGATGTCTATACGCCACTTGAAACTGCCAAAATCACATATTCTATTGACAACCCTGACTTCTCAAATCACCAATACTTCCTTGTGATTGGGAGCGTATATGGTGAAGAAGTGTTCAGGCAACTTCTCACGAAAGCGAGTGGAGAGGTTGTAGTTAGTTTGGAAGGTTATGAGCCGAAACTGTATATTGCATCATTAAAGAGAAGTTCATCATCAGAAGTTTTGCTTGCCTATGACACCTTCCAAGTGAGTGAAGGAGTTTTTATCAAAGGCAAAACCTATGATGCGAAGAGGGAGCAAATCCTTCCTTCCGTGTTTGTTTCATACTGTCAGGAATACACAGGGTGCAAAAACACTACCTCTGATGCTACGGATGCATCATATCAAATTGAAGACCTTGCAGTTGATTATGAAGTTCATGTAGGTGCTGCAAAAGCAAATTACACGCACAACAACTTCTCATTCACACCACTTCAGAGTAGGTTGTATGAGATTAACCTTTTCCTCCTTCCAGATGCATCTCACATTAATGTCACAGCACCTGCAATTGTTGGATTGACACAATCATATCCCCTCCGACAGAATGTCTCCTATGCAACAGTAAATATCTGGAATGAGACTTGGAGTGTAAACACAACAACAAACAGTATGGGATATTTTGCATTTGAGAACTTGACACCAGGAACATATTACCTGAATGCAACTCGTGAGAAATTCAAATCCTCTAAAATCTATGAAGTGAATTTATCAAGTGGAGAGATTGAGTATGTGTATATTCTCATGTGGGAGATTTACAATCTCACAGTAAGAGCAAGAGATGCTGGAACACACTCAACAATCTTTGAGTTCAGAGTAATTCTGAATGATGGAGAGCAGGAGAGGGAGACAACAACAGGCAAACTCAATCTCAGTATTGAGTATGGCATTCACAAAGTAGAAGTTGGTGCTGACAATTATTACTCTGGTGTTGAGTATGTGTATGTGTGTGAGGACACAGAAAAGATATTTTACCTCACGCCACTTGAAGCGGCAGGAGAGCAAGGTGTTGGCATCTCATATCCACCACACCAAGTTGAGTTTGCCTGCGTTGATATGTTTGGCAATCCTCTTGCAAATGTTTATGTGGAAGCAACACCAATTTCAACAACAACAGGTAGTTGGGATTGGCTCTTGAACTTGTTTGGAATAAGGAATGAAAGTATATCCTATTACACAAATCAAACTCTGAACGGCACAACAGATAGCAGAGGGGCAATAACCTTTGTGATGATGGAAAATGTGGAGTATGAGGTGAGATTTGTGAATGAAAGTTTAGGGATTGGTAAGACAATCAGAATTTATCCAAAAGCAGACCATTACACTGTGATATTAACGCCAGCAACATCTTCAATTGTTTCATCAGAGGATTATATCACATTCAATTTGAGTTATGAGGTTGTTGATGATAAAATCAATCTCTCACTCACCTATAATGATGCTCTTGACCAAACACAAAATCTCACCTTCTTTGTGTATAACTCCACCACCCTTCTCTATCAGCAGAACTTCACCAATACCTCAAATATAACCGTGAGTTATACCGTGCCTTACGAGGCGGGTGAGGAATACATGTGGGGCTACTCTGCCTTCCACTCAAGGTTTGGAGAGATGGGAAGGAGCAGAATATTGAGAATTGCTTGGTTCTTGGATTTGGGCATCTCAAGGACATACTGCACATGGATTGCAATTGCCATCATTCTTTTCCTAACTGCCATGTTCTCCTTCACAACAGTAAAATTTGGATATGTTGCCATTCCTATTGTCTCCTTAATCTTTGCATTTATTGGATGGCTTCCAAATATCAGCATAATCATCATCGCCTTATGCTTGGGAATTCTGGCATATATGGGTAAGAGGGAGAAGGAGGTGGGAGTGTGAAATGAGAGCATATGACATTCTTTTGTTTCTGGTATGTTTGGAAGCAAGTATTGGATTTGTAGCATCTATTGACCTGTTCTCAACAACATATGTAGACCCCTCTGCTGTTCAACTAACAGATTGGAATGTGCAGGAAATTCAAAATCAGTCATCAGAGCCTTCACTACTTGATACTGCAATTGATGGACTGGTGAAAGCAATACCACAATTCCTTAATATGTTACTTGCAATAGCAATTGTCTATATTCCGCTAACACAAACACTCGGAGTTCCAATGGAGGTTGCCCTCCTCTTTCAAGGTGCTGTGTATTTGATATATGTATGGGCAATAATCCAATTCCTATCAGGAAGAAGTGTGAAGTATATGGAGTGAGGAGAAATGGTGGAGAGAGGAAGGAAATGGTGGTGGAAAGGAATTTGCATTCTTGGCACTCTCATCCTCCTTGTAGCAACGGCACAGGCAATTGACATTACAGAAATCACGGCAACAGAGACACAAATCAAAATCACAATTGCAAATGCAACTTCAAGTGGCTACATTTTCGTCAGTCCCTCCAACACCTCCTTTCCTTACGCTTACTCACATCAGGGAAATGGCACATACACAATCACTGCAACCTTCCTCAAGCCAAATAATACCTATTATGTCAAGGTGTGTGATAATGAGAATTGTTCAGATGCGATAAGTGTGAATGTCTCAAAGGAGGAGGAATTGGTGGAGCAGAACTTCACAACACAATTCAATAACCTCATGCAAGGGGGAAATCTCCTGAACATCTCAAAGTTGGGGGAGGCAATCCCAAGCGTTTATACCTCTCTTCTTACTGATATGTTCTGGGCGATGTTCTTTGGTGTGATTTTCCTTGCATATTGGATTAGACAGGAAGATGTGATGCTTCCATCGGTCACGGGATTAATTGCAGGAAGTGTGTTGATTGTGATGCTTCCGCCTTCAGCACAGCATATCGCATACATCCTTCTGGTGATTTCAATTGCAGGCACTCTTTACACAATCATTAAGGCGAGGAGGTGAGAAAATGAAAAGAATTGCTTTAGTGTTTGCATTCACACTCCTTTTGCTTGGCATAGGTAGATGTGAGACAGGTAGTATCACTTATGATAGTGGTAGCAATACCATCAAAGTAGTAGGATTTAATGAGAGTTCTCCTTGCACATTTGAGGATATATATCAGGCAGATGTTGCAAATGGGTGGGGAGTGGTGAGTAAGCAAGGAGATAATCAGTATGAATTTAGATGCAAATTGCAAATTGGCGATGGAAGTAATGATACTTGGTTTGTTGATGCGAGTAAGGCAGTTTCACATACAATTAATGATGATTTTATTTATATACCTAAATATGGGCACTTCAGATGCGGAGTGGTGGTAGATGAGGAAAACAAAACAACAAAGGATGGGTGTTTTATCTACACGAACTCATCAGATAAATACATCATTAAGTTCTCTTGTTGGGGAACGATGGAATTATATTCATCAATTGTTTCAGCAGAAAGTTCAACAAAAATCCAATCAATATCGCCAGCAGGCACTACCGGATGTGGAGGGTATAGAATATGGAACTGCAACTTCATACATGTAGGAATGGATGTTACTGGTCCTCCCCCAATTGTTGATTTTTACAGGACAAATTGGCAATCAAGTTACACTGGTCCTGCTTTTACAACAATCAATGCAAGTGATATACTAATTTCTGATTGCACTTATGGAACTATATGGTTCGGTATATCGTCCCCAGTCACAATCAAAAATTACAGAATGATTGGAGAAACATATAGTTTCTTTTGCTTTCACCTTGATGCAGACTTGTATGCAATTAATGTAGAATGTAAATGGAGACCTTTATGGTATTCCTCTAATGCTGGAAAAATTTATCGCCAATACACATTCACTCTGAAGGTCGTGGATGAAAATGGAAATCCAATCAGTGGTGCAAAAGTGAGTGTATATAATAGGAGTGGATGTCTTGAATTTGAGGACATAACAGATGCAAATGGAAGAATTCCAACACATATCATAACGAGAGGTTACTATGACAAAGCACATGGAAGCACTTTAGTGGATTTCTCACCACATACACTTGTTATTGAGAGAGAGGGGTATGATACATACAAAACACAATTCATACCGACAAAAGCAATAGAGGCAATTGATTGGCAAATCTCGCTCAAAAAGATATATGTTATTGAGATGGTGGAGGAAGGTAGAAAAGGAAAGAGTGACATAGGAGAGGGGCTTGTGCTTGGCTTCGGATTTGGAATTGCATTACTTGCAATCGCATTCTTTGTGGTAAAAGGAGGTGGTAGAGAATGAGAAGGTTGCTTTTGCTTCTGCTTCTTTTCAGCATTCTGGTAATACCACCGACACAAGCAATTATTATTGAGCATGAATTAGGCTCTACCTACATCCTCTGGAAATGGAATTGCACCAATCCAAACGTAACCGTGAATGTAAGTGTGGATGGCGAGACAATAATGACAAATGCATCTTGCATAGGCGAGTATCTGTTGAGCAATATCAACGAGAATGAGATGCATATGATAAAAGTGGTAAATACCTCAAACGAGAGTGATTATGCAGTGGATATTGCACAGACACTTCCACCATTCTCATTCTTCATGATACTTCTCCTTATCACCTTCTCACTACTAATGATTGTCTTTGCAACAACTTCCACTGTGAGAGTGATTGCATCAATATTCACCCTCCTCTTCACAGCATTCACCTACAAATACTCCATTTACTATGCATCACCACTCTCTTACCTTTTATTGTTCGCATTCTTCTTCACTTTTGCACTGATGCTTGTGGAAGTATTGAGAATGCTCACATCAACAATCAGAAAGAGACCAAAGTGGGAGGAGGACTTCTGGAGTGAGTGGAGAGAGGGAGGTGGTGGAATATGAAAGGAATTGGCTTTGTTTCTGCAATTTTGATTTTGATGTTCGTAGTAGTGGGAGTATTCACGCTCTCAATAGCATGGAGCGAAATTCCAGTAGAGCCACAAGCAAATACATCACTCGCAAACACCTCATCAATCATTCCAACACTCACATCATTCCTTCCATATATTGCGTTGGTAGTGATACTGGCGATGGCTATTGGAGTTTTCTTATCGCTGGTGAAGATGAGATGAGAGAAGAGAGGGTGAGAGCGATAACGATGCTGACGCTTGCATTCACCATCGGGTTCAAGAGCATTATACTCTTCCTTCAGCATTCCTTCGGATTTGCATTCACTCTCTTCCTTCTCGCATGGACTTGCATTTGCTTTGCATTTCCTGACAATCTGATTGGAGCGAGTATTGGGCAAGACCTGAAATTAGGGGAGGTGATTGAAAAATGGGTGGGGAGAAGAGAATTGAAGAGGAAGTGAAGGAGGTATTGGAACGACTGAAGGTGCCATACTCGGTAGAAATCGTGATTGTGGATGACAAGAGCGGGAAAGTTGTGTTCAGATGGAGAAGAGGGCGAGGTAACTTGGTGAGGGGTATGCAGAAAACAATTGAAGTGTTGGACAGAAAGATGGGAATTCCCGTAAAGGATTTGCTAAAGTGATATAGCAAGGGAAAAGCACTCATTTTTAAAATGAGAGGGACTTTTTTAAATCCCTCCGAAAATAATATTAATAGTAGGAGTGGAAGAGGGTGTGAGAGAAATGAGGAGAAAGGGGAAGAAGGTGAGATGTCGGTTTTGCGGGTATGAGTGGTATGCGAGGGTGGAAAATCCGAAGGAATGCCCTCTTTGCAAACGCTATCTCATATCGCCAAAATCAAAGTCCAGCAATAAAAGGAAAAGGAGGTGATGTGGAATGGTGAGAAAGAGTAGGAGAAAAAGTAGTAGTGACCCCTGGAAAGAGGCTGCAAGAAAGGCGAGGAGGAAGAGGAGCAGACTGCTACGAGCACAAAAAGCACTTGATAACATACACAAGCGAGTGGTGAGGAGAGTCGGATATGATGACTTATTCTGGTGGAGACATGCAACGAAAGAGGAGAGGAAGAGAATTCGTGAATTACAGCGAATAATTGAGGAAGAGATTACAAAATTGCAAAAAGAGGGGAAACTACCGAAGTAGGGGTGATATAAAATGGCAAGAAGGAGGAGAAAGAGTGGAAGGAAGACAAAACTGAGTGAGATAATGAGTAAAGTGGCAAGAGGAGTGCGACTAACACGAAAGGAGCGAGAGTATCTCAAGAGAAGGAGGTGATTTCAGTGGGAAGGACAAAATGCCCTATCTTGCAGAAGGGAAAGCATCACATCTATGGTGCAGTAAGAGGTGTGAGCGATATAAGGGCGATTAACTGCTATATCAGAGAGCAAATTAGGAAGGCAAGGAGTAGGAGTAAAATCACTGAACTTGTGCGTCGCTCACTCTACTTATATACGCTGACACATGCACCTGCGTGGAGGAAGGCGTTTGAAGGAAAGATTAGGAGAATGAGAGAAGTAGCAAAGGAAGAGTATGCAAAAACTGCAAGAGTTGCCAATAAGAGATTGAAGGAGTTAGGACTTGGTGGAAGGAGGTATGATGAGAAAATTGGGTAAGAGGAGGTGATGTGAGATGGCGGTGAGAGGAGTGAGGAGGGTGAAGAAGCGAAGGAGAGAGAAGAAAGGATATGTAGTGATGCTTGGCAACAGAAAGATGTTCAGTGATGTCTTTCCAACAGAGAAGGAGGCAAGAATTGCTCTCGCCTATGCAATCAGAGGAACAGACAACATCAATACTGCTGTAAGATACACAAAAGCAGTTGTGAAGAAAGTAAATCAGAAGCCGACAGTATGAGGTGATGTGAGATGGTAGAAATAGATATTGACAAACTCCTTGCAGATGAAGAGATAAGGGAGAAAATGAATGAGTGGAACAGGGAAAAGGCAAAAAGGCGATTGGAGGGTATGAAAAACCTAAGCAAACCGCATCGCAGATACCTTGAGAAAATCGCAAGCGGAGAATGGAAGGTATGGTAAGGAGGATGATGCAAAAATGGCTCTGAAATACAAACCCACAACGGCAAAGTATAGGGGCAGAACAAAAACCCTTTATATTTATTATGAGAGCAGGGATAGGGTGCGAGGCGGAAAGGTAAGATGGAAACCGCATGTGAAGAGAGTTTATGTTTCGGGGACGGTTATTGAAATCAAGAGGGGGACATTTGAGAACAGATTTGGAAAGAGAGTGCATGGACTCAAAATCATCTATGAAAATCCGAGAAGGGCATTCACAGCACACAGAAGAGGGAAAAGATATAAGGTGAGTAGGGCAACTGTAAAGGTAACGAAGGTCGTGGAACTGCCCAAAGATGCGAGGAATGTGCGCATTCATACAAGGAAGAGCGAAGTTGAGCCAACACTGATGAATGTGTTGTAGGCGTTATCGGTGTTGTTGTAGGTTGAAATGCCCAAAGTAAAGGAAACTGCGAGCAGGACAGTGGTGCATGTCGGCGATTTATGGAGGCGTTATCATAGGGCATCGCCAAAGACAAAGATGCGATGGAAGTTCAGGATAAAGGATGTCGGCAGGCTGAAGCATTCTGAACTGATACTGTGCAAGCCACCAAACGGGATGTGGCAAACTTATGCGTGGTCGTTCTCAAAAGGACAGGTTAAAAAGGGGAAAAGAAAACTGCTGATATACGATGCCAAAGCATTTGAAATATTGCAAAAACTAAAGGAAAACGGTGATTTGAGAGGGTGGAAGTTGGTGTTCAGAGGGGTTTGAAATGGCTGTTGCTTGGCTAAGGGAAGAACCTTTTAGCAAGGAGTTTGTGCAATTCTACAATCAGTTCAGTCATTTTTGGGTCAATCCGAATGAGGAATTTAAGAGGAGAATTAAAGCGATTGAGAGAGAGCTGAGCGAGGAGTTTGGCAGTCAAATACCGAAATCTGTTAAATCTGCCTTTTATGCATATAGAAGAGCTCTCTATGAGTATTTCAAGGCGGAGGCAGAGGCAAGGGCAGTTGCTCCGCCAATTTCAGTTGTTGGTCGCTCAAAATATAGTGGGAAGCCTGCAAGAGCAGAGAAAATCATAGAGCGTGCTACAAGAAAATTAGAGAGAGCAGAAAATTGGCTGGAAAGTGCAATCTCCAAAGAGAAGCATAAAAAGACAGTAGGTAAGGTAGAAAAGGAAACTTCGCTGACTTTGAATGAGCTGAAAGGGCAAAAACTAAAGAAGGATTTGAAATTGGATAGTGCAATCAAATCATGGCACAATAAACACAAAGATGGGAGCGGAACTTTCGGTTTTATGCTCACAAAAGGGACTAAATGGGTGAGATTAGCAGGCTCACACACTCCCACTGGAAAAGTATATAACCTGACAATTGAGACTGCTCAACACGCACCAAAGTCAATTTCTGCGAAAAGTTATGAGGGTTTGATTGGGTAACTTGGAAAGTTATTCGGAGTAAGCGTAACAACGACTGAGGCGGGGAAGAAAAGGAGTAATGCAAAGAAGAAAAAAGAAAAGATAAAGATAAGCGAGATAATGGCGAAAGTGAGAAAAGGGAAGAAACTGACAAAACAAGAGAGGGAATATATGAGCAGGTTCATGAGACAAGTGAGGAGGAAAAAGAGAGAAGAATTGAGTAAGAAGTATGCTAAACTGTCAAAGAAAGAGTTAGAGGCGATGTTTGCAAAGCGAAATAAGCGGTCAAGAAGCGTTGATAAGAGGAAGAGGGCAAAGAAGGTGATAACGAAGCCTGAAGAATACTTCCTGTGGGTCAGAAATCCGAGACGCTACGATATATTAGGAATTGATACGCCTTGAGTGCTTCCGCTCCTCCTTCGTTCCCACCTTTCTTTCCACTCCAATGCTTTCCGTTCCCATTCTGGAATGCCAACTGCGAGTGTTGCGAGCCAAAAGATTATATCTGTAATTGCTTCATTAAGGTTCTCCCTCGCATCAACGCATTTTGCTGCTCTTCCACCAAGCGAGAGCAAATTATCCTTGTTGATTTCCTCGCATATATTTTCCATTCGCTCATAGACTTTCACAAGGTTCTGTAACATCACATCCACTTCTTCACATAGCTCTTTCCTACGCTCTTTCCTGACTTTTTTCGCAATCCGCCATAGTTCCCTGTCAATCGCATCCCGACATTCCATCCATTCAATTTCGCCTCGCACAACCTTCCTATACTGCTCCTCTCGCCATTTCTCAAACGCTTTCAGCGATGCCTCTTCATCCTCAACCGCCATCCCCTACTCATTATCCTCCACCTGTTTAAAAGCTTTGCTCGCCAAAGATTAATTCTGCGGCGAGATTTTTATCACATCTCTTCTCTATTTTTTGCATTCATCGGATGGGGCGTTCTCACGCCTCCAAAAGCGACCCCTTCCGACAGATATTTTTTCCAAAGCCTCCAGAGCCTTTTGAAAAATTATTTTTAATCCTCAGACCCTTTTGAAAAATGGAGGGAAAAGTGAGAGGAAATGAGGTGGTGATGAAAGATGGAGGAAAATGAGATTGAGAGAGAAGTGGAAGGAATGGAGAGAGACGAAGAGGTGCTGATTGCCTATGTCCGAGTGTCCAGAGCAGATGAGAATGTTCAGAATCAAATACAGGCAATCAAACGCTTCATAGGCAGTGAGAAAGCAGAGAAAGTCCGCTTCTTTGTTGATATTGGCGTGAGCGGAATTATTGAGCCTGAGAAGAGAGAAGGCTTCAGAGAGATGCTGAATTTCATTCAAGCAGTCAGAACACTTCATCCATCTGCTCAAATTCTTCTCTTCGTCTATGAAGTTTCAAGACTTGGCAGGAACTTCCTTGAAACGCTCAATCTCATTCACAGATTTGAGCATGAACTTGGTGTTCGCATACTGAGCGTGAGTGAGAAGGAGCAATTCATGAACATTCAGGACAGAGGCATTAGAAATCTCATTCTCTCCATTCTTGCATGGGTTGCAGACAGAGAGAGAGAAGTGCTGAGAGAGCGAACCAAAGAAGGAATGAGAAGAGCAAAAGCAGAAGGAAAGCATATCAGTCGTCCAAGAATTGAACTGACACAGAAGCAGATAAGGAAAATCAAGCAGTATCAGAAATTGGGACTGAATCTCTCAGCTATTGCAAAACTGATTGGAATGAATGTTTCAACACTTCGCAGAAAACTGATTGAACTTGGAATGTATCAGGGAAAGAAGAGAGAAAAAGAGTGATTTTTTCTTGCTATTCTCCACCATTCTCTGCATTCTCTTTCACTCGCTTCAGTTGTTTTATCAGAAACTTCCTTATCCTCTCCGCTTGCATCAGCTCCTGAATGGCGAACTCACGATAACGCTCATTCTCTTTCAGCTCTTCCTCTAAGAGCTTGAGCTTCGCTTCGTCGCTCTTAAGTTTGCTCAACTCCTCTGAAACTCCTTTGACATAAAGCCTGAAAAGGAATTTGAAATATGCTCTCTCATTCATGCGACATCACCGCCAAGCCGAAATCGCTCAAAGTGCGCTGCTCTTTCACCATTCCCGCTTTGACCGCTCTATATAAAGACATTAAGCCCAAGCC
>Ga0209410_1000991_pt1 | contig 13603 bp, 12 predicted proteins | sample Mar14436cmmetaG_FD_184135 | JGI IMG/M metagenome (GOLD analysis project Ga0209410, IMG submission 184135) | Marine hydrothermal vent microbial communities from Guaymas Basin, Gulf of California to study Microbial Dark Matter (Phase II) - Marker... ... | reverse complement strand
TGATAGCTATGTGTCTCGGGAGGTCGCCCTTTGCTTTAATTCTTTCCTGTATTTCTTTGTCCTCTAATTCGTTCATAACACCCTATCTCCCCCTATATCCAGATCCCCTCCAGCATCCCTCCTACAAGCTTCACCGCCTCCTCCGGGGCCATGCTTTCGAGCTTCTCGCTGAAGGGCTCCGGCGTCACAGGTCCTTCGTACCCTATCTTCCTAAGGGCCTTCAGGAACCCCACAAGGTCTATGACTCCGGTCTCCCCGGGAAGGCAGCGCACGTTGTCCACCTGCTCGTCCACCGGAACTTCTCTGGGCGCGTCGTTTATGTGCACGTAAACCACCTGTTCCCCCTCGAGCTCCTCGATCTCGTACACCGTCCCGTAGGACGTGTACCAGTGCCAGGAGTCCAGAAGGAGCCCCACGTTCTCTCCGACCATGGCGCACAGGGCAAGCATTCCGTCCATGGTATGTAGAAACGGATAACGCTTCCCCACCCTCAAGGTCCTCGTGCCCAAGAACTCCAACCCGAGCCTGAACCCGAACTCTCCCAGGACTTCTGCTATGGGCCCGAGCCTTTCTATATGCCACCTGAAGTTCTCCCGGAAGGGCCTATCGTCCGACCACGATGGGACCCAGGTGTAGGCCCTATCGCAGCCGACTTCCTTCAGGGGTCCCAAGGCGTCCCTCAACCGCCTCAGGCCCTCCCTGTACGCCTTTTCATCCCCCTTCCAGTCCACAGGAAGCCCTATCCCTCCGACCTTAAGTTCCCCTAAAAGGTCCTTTACATAGTCTGCCGACCTTTCCCGGACCAACCCCGCAACCTCCCAGGGGTCCAGATCCACCCCTTCGAACCCCCCGAGCTTGGCGAGCCTTACGGACTCCTTCAGATCGGCATGTATCCCTAATGCTCCCGGGCTCAAATTCCTGTACATCGTTCCCCCTTCTGTCCGGCTGCAACAGAATATAGCCCTTTTTCCGACGGAAAACAAGCAGGGGCGGATTATCTTTCGATCTTACGCCTCGTCTCCTTCTCTATCGCCCTGCTCTTCTCCAACACCTTGTCGTATCCTTCCTTAAACCTTTCTTCCAACTTCTTCGGTAAAAGTTTCTTGCCTTTATTAACTCCTCTCAGGAGCAACTGCGCCACCTTAGCCTTCCCTATCCCGCTCCTCGTCCCCGGCACGTACGCGGTCAGAAGCCCCAGGCCTGCAGCGATGAGGACCCCCCCCACCACGAGTCCCAGCAGCCCTCCGAGGAGCCTGTCCAACCAACCTAAGAGGGCGGCCCTCGAGGCGCGCCAGAGGGTCCTCCCGACCCAACCCACGACCAGAGCTATCACGAAGAAGCACAGTACGAACCCTGCCACGTTCGCCAGGGTCCCTCCACCGAACCACCTTCCCACCCAGCTGTGGAGGTACACCGCCCCGACCCCTCCTAAGACAGCCGAGAGGAGAGCGAAGATAACCCTGATCAGACCTCTGTACATCCCGTAAAGGACGCATACGCCCAATATCACAACTATGGCGGTGTCCTGTACGCTCATCTTCCCCTCCTACTTTGGACCCACCTTAGAACCTCCTCCCATCCCACCACCCCCGCCGTGGCTCCGAGCTCCGTCACCGCCGAAGCTCCGCATGCGTTAGCGACCAAGGTGGAGTCCCTCAACCTCCATCCCCTCGCCCTGGCGGCCAGGAATCCTGCCACGAAGGCGTCCCCGGCCCCGGTCCCATCCACCTCGTTCACACGGAACCCTCGTACATAACCTTCCTCCTCTCCATAGATGTAACATCCATCCTTTCCTAAAGTTATCAGAACCGTCCTCGCACCCCACCTCCTGAGGACTTCGGCCATCTCCTCCGGAAGCCGCCTCCCCGTTATCCTCTCCCCCTCCAACCTGTTCAGGAAAAGGTAATCTAAGGGCAGGATGTCCCTGACCTTCTCCTCCCACATCCCGTCCGGATCGTACTCCACCCCGACTGACGTGACGAGGCCCTGGGACTCGGCCCTCCTGAAGAACCTCCCCCAGTCCATCCGCCTGGCCTTCATAACGCCCGAGGCGTGCACCCAGTCCCATGCTCCGAGGTCCTCGGGAAGGTCCCCCTCCTCAAGCTCCTCTGACGCACCCGGAGCGTAGAGGAAGGACCTCTTCCCGTCGGAGCCCACGAGCACGAGGCATGCCGAGGTCCTCCCCCCCACCTCGACCATATCCGTGGGGAGTCCAGCCCTTTCCATCTCCCTCATCAAGAACTCCCCCAAGGCATCCCTTCCCACCCTCGTCACGACGTCGGGCGTAAAGCCCAGCTTCTTCAACGCTAAGGCGGTGTTAAGGGTACATCCCCCGGGGAAGAGCCCTATCTCGTCCACAAGCTCGGTATGCTCCCTCCGAGGGAAGCTACCGGCAGGCCTTACGACCACGTCCGCCACGGCCTGTCCTACTAAGAGGAACCTCACATCTTCTTCACCAGCTTCCTCGCAAGTTCTTCGGCCACGGCCCTGAGTCCCTCCTCGAGACCTTCCGCGGAGCTTGCGGCCACCACCTTTCCCGTCGCCACCGAGACCAGCCTCAGGTCCACCTCCACCTTCATGCCCCTCCTCACAACCCTCCCCAAGAGCACGTACTCCGCCCCCACGAGCTTACCTATCCTCGAGGCCGTCTCGGGGTCCACGAGGCCCGTAGCTCCCAGCTTCTGCTCCTCCAGGACCTTGTTCAACCTCTCCCTCTCCACCACTTCCACCTTCCCGGTCCTTACCAACGCCGTGACCAGCATATCCCTCAGGGCCTCGGCTGTCTCATGACCCCTCCAGCCCGTAGCATCGGGCCTCAGCACGGCGACCGTTGGAAGGGGCCTCGAGGCGAGCTTTGCCCTGACCTCGTCCAAGAGCCCCCGGGCCTCGGGGTAAACCTCGGCCTCAGGCGGCACCTTCTCCAATTCCTTGACCGCAGATCTATAGTCTCCTTCCCTTAAAGCCGAACGGGCCCGTTCCAAGTGCATCCTCGCAAGCTCCTCGGCAGCTTCCGAGAACGCAGGTTCCGCCTCCCTCAGGGCCCTCGCAAGCTTCGCCCTATCCACCCTGAGCTTCCCGACGGCCGCCCTTATTGCACTTTCTTCGTCCCTCCCCATCCCCCTGCCCGAAAACTCCGCTGAGCTCAACACCCTCCCCGAGGGCAGCACGGTCACCGAGACCTTGAGCCTCACGTTTGCCAGAACCCTCGTCCCACCGAAGCCCTGAACTTCCTTAACTTCCCGGACTTCTACCTTCCCCTTGAGCACTATCGGAGACCTATCGTCCAATGGATATCCGAGCTTACCCAAGGCCCTTGTGAGCTTACCCTCGACTTCCTCCCCCTCAGGCCCTCGGACCTCCAAAGCCACGGGGACCCCCTCCCTCAGCACCTTATACGAGAACCTCACCTCGGGAAGTCCCTTAAGCCTCACCCCCTCCGGAAGTCCCCCTATCACTATCCTCGATACCACCTCCCCTACGCCGGGCCCGGTCGCCAGGGCGACCGGCTCGACTTCGGCCTCCCCCTCGGGGTTCGTCGTCATCTCATCTATCCTCTTGCCGTCCGCATAGGTGAACCTCACCCTGATTCCTTCCACCGGCCTCCCCTCCCTCGTGACCCTCACGACCATGGGCCCGAGCTCCTCCCCTTCCCTCGCCTCCTGCCCGTCCCCGGAGACCTTCTCCATGACGATCCCGGAGGTCACCTTCCTGACCTCGGAGAGCACCCTGGACGGGGGGACTGCCCCCAACTTCCCGGGGACGGGGGCCACCGCACGGTAGAGGGCGAGCCTGGCGGAAGTCTCCAGGGAAAGCTCGTAAGCCTGGGAGAGCGACCCCAATGCCTCGGGCACCTTCCCTTCTTCGGCGAACTCCTTCGCCTCCTCGAGGAGCCTTTCCACCTCCCTGGCCTTCTCGGAGATCTCGGCCTCTATCTCGCCTGCGAGTCTCAGGCGGTCCAGAACGGCTAAGGCATAGTACCTCCCGTCCTCCTCCGCCGTCTCGGCTATCCTTATCCCGGAGACCTCCCCGTGGACTATCTGCCTCGTCCTTTCAGCGAACTGCTCCCTTACAGCCTCCTGCCCCCCGAGCCCGAACGCCTCCTTCCTGTACTCCACCTCGGATTCCACCTTCACCCTTATCTGCCTTAAGACCTCGAGCCTGGCCTGCTCGGCAGCGTCCTCGGGGTCCTTCTCGGAGACGCCAACTCCCAATATGTACCTACCCTGCGGATATCCGGGATGTCTGTGCGTCTCCACCCACCCCGGAAGCCTCCCCCAGCAGGCCGGCCATGCGACCAAGATAGCTAATACCGCAAGGGTCCTCATGGTCACCTCCTCGTCACCTTCAGGAGGAGCAGCTTCCTGTTGATGTTTATCCTCCTCAACTTCCCGTCGGGGAACTTCTCGGCGAACCCCTTCCTCAGAGCCCTGTAGAACTTCGTGCTCTTGGCGAACTTCTCAGGGTCCGCCCAGACGAGGTAGTCCATGGTCTCCTCGGTCACTACGTTCTCCTTGTAATCCTCCGCCAGCTCGTCCAAAAGTTCTGAGAACGCCATGGTGAGGTCGTCCAACTCGTCCTCGTCGAAGTCCCCCTCCACCTTGACTATGACCTTATACTGAACCCCACGCTCTAAGTCCTCCTTCCAGTAGGCCATAATTCTGCTCAGGACCTTGTCCACAGCGTCGTGCACGGCCTCCTCGACCACAACGGCCTCGGGGGAGGGCCTCTCCCGGCTGTATCCTGTCTCCGTCCCGAGTAGCCTTGCCGTCGTGGTCTCGTACGCCCTTACCCCTACCATCCCCTTCCGCACGAGCGTGCTTCCTACGTAGCGCTCGTTCATCTGGACGGTGAAGGTTATGTACACGTCGCTTCCCACCGAAAGGGCGAGCTGGTATGCGTAGTCCTCCTCGAAGCCCTTAAGGGCAGCCTGGGCCTCCGCCAGGTTCCCTATGGTCTCCATCTGCTCCGGGACCACGACATCGTACCTCCTGGCCGTAAGGTAGGATTCTATCACCTGCGCGGCCTGCTTGAGCTTCGGGTCCCTCGCCATCGCATCTATGGGGCTTTCGCCCTTGGGGACCTCGGGTATCACCATTATGACGGGGAGCCCCAGGGCCTGGGTTATCTCCTTCCTTGCCGTGAGGACACCGTCGGCGACCAGGTCCTCCCTTAAAAGTCCCTTGTTCACGATGAAATACTTGCGGACCTTAAGCTTCTTTCCCCCCTCCATCTTCACCCTGCTCTCGAAGGTCTCCTGCTCCCAAGTTATGTACCTGGAGAGCCTCTCCGGGCTGAAGTACTTACCCTTTACGAGCTGGAACTTATCCTTCTCCTCCCGGGTCTGAAGCAGGGGGTCCGTCCCTCCGAAGAGCACGAAGTACACAGCGCACCTCCTGGCGTCCAGAAGGGCGCTTTTCGTAAGCTTCTTTCCGACACCTATCCCGGTGGCCAGCACCTTAACCTCCGCCGGGCTCACGGACTCTACGAATACGGCCTCCTTGGACCTCGGCACCTCCCCTGGTGTCCCCTTTCTCGCATATGCGCATGCTGCCAGAACTAAGAAGGCCAACGGTAATAACCTGTTCATGGCCACCTCCTCGCTTATCAAAGAGTGGGTGGAGAATAGACCAAGTGTAGCCCGAAGAAGGCGCCCCTCCTGTCCACCTCCGGTCCTGTGAACTTATAGGTCTCCTCCCTTTCCTCCCCTTTGACCTTCTGCGACCACTTCTCGGTCCAGCCGTCCCCCTTGCCCACGGTGTAGCCCGCGCAGATTCCGAAGTTCAGGTCCTCCCTGAGGGCCACCTCCAGCCCCCCGCATAAGGATAACAGCCGTTCCTCCTGCGAGTACGAAAGTTCCTGTTCCTCCTTGAAGGACCTCGTGAAGGTCAACCTGTGGAGCTGGTACCTCACCTCCCCCACAAAGGCCAGCCTCTTGATGTAGTACTTCTTCATGACCCCTAAGTACCCTCCAATACAAAGCCCGACTGCCTTCTTCTCCTCATCCCCGAGCTTGAGCTTTGCATCCTTCACGGGGGCCAGACCAAAATAGAGGCCCACCGTCAGGAAGGACTGAGGTATACCGGTGTACCTCGCCGAGTTCGCCTGAAGGGCCAGCTCTAAGGACGGCACCGAGAGGGTGTCCCCGGAAAGCTTAAGCTCCCCCTTCTTCCCTGCGTAGCTCAGCACGTCCGTCTTCACCATCAGCGGAGCTAAGTAGAACCTCGGCACCAGGTCTATCCCTATCCTCGGGAACTCCCTCACGTACATGCCCGGCTCGTAGGAACCTATTATCACCTTACCCCTGCTTATCCTATCTCCGACCTGGCGCACGAAGAAGAAGCCCTTCTTGGCCCTCCTCACCTTCCCCCCCTCCTCGTAGTCTTCGAAGACCCTGAACCTTTGGTCCACGAAGAGCCCTTCTGCCTTCCCCAAGTTGAACTCGACCCAGCTCCATCCCGCATCCACGACCTCGCCCTTCAACCTGAACTCCTCAAGCTCGGCCGTGCGCACGGCCAGATTCTTCGCCATCCAGTCCGCAGCCCGGAGGAAGGCGTACTCGTCCCCCTTCAACTTCCTTCCCATCCACTTGTAGGTGGAGTCCGGCTCGGCCAGGCCTCTGCCGTGGGCCTCGACGACCTTCAGGGGCTCCATCCCCCCGTCGGCCCTGAGGTGGAACCAGGCCAGTCCGCCCCTCAGGGAGTACGAGACCGTCTTCTTTTCCTTCTCCTCCTTGACCTTTCGCTCGTACCCCGTCACAACCGGAAGGAAGAGGTAGGCCGAGTTCATCACCTTCTCCAAGTGTTCTGCCGTGATCCCCAGCTCCTTGGCCTTGCGGACCACGAAGGACCTCCTCTCCTCCTCCGAGACCAACCCCTTGGCCTTCATCTCCTTCTTCATGTCCAGGATCCGCACTATGGTGGGGGCCACGGTCTCGGTGAGAACCTCCCCCACCTCCTCCACGGAGAGGCTGTCCTCGGCCCCGGCCTCCTCCACGAACCTTTCGGTGAGGGCAGGAGGTAGGGGCTCGTAGTCGAACCTCGGCATCTCGTCGACTATGCGCCTCTTTAGGGCTTCCAATAGCATCCCCGCCTGTTCGTCCGTCATCCTCCTCGCCTGGAGGGTGGCCCTCCAGACGAAACCCACATAGGATATGGTCTTGCGTTCGTAGCGTTCGACGGAAAGCCCCTGGCCCGTCCAGATGGAGACCAGAAGGGCTAAGGCCCACATGTCACACCTCCTGCCAGAGCTCCCTGAACCTTCTAAGGTCCGACTCCGCCTGCGCCAGGACCGCCTCGGGGGGATATCCCCCGTACTCGCTGTGGAAGTCCAAGATGCCCTCGTACCCCCGTGCCTTAAGCTCCCTCACGAACACCCCCCACTCCACCAGCCCGTAGCCCATGGGCACAACGACAGCTCTCCTTTCCCCTTTGAGGTCCCCGTGAGGTTTCTGCCATACGAGATCCTTGAGGGCGAAGAGCTTTATGTAATCCCATCCGACCGAAAGTTCGAAGGGGAGCCTCCCGCCCACCAGCGAAAGGTGTCCCACATCTGCGAATATCCCGACGTATCGTGGGTCCATCCCCTCCACGAGCCTCACAGCGTAGCCCATGTTGAGGCCCATAGTACCTCCGGAGTGGTTGTGGACCACCGTGACCACCCCGGTCTCCTCCGAGAGCTTCCGGAACCCCTCGAGCTTCCTGCGGCAATCCTTCAGCATCTCCCAGTAGTCCCCGTCCTTCAAGGTCCAATACCCTATCTTTATGAACCTCACCCCCGCCCTCCCACAGGCCTCGTACATCCTCCGGGCGGTCCCGTCCTCGGGCTCGGTCATGTCCCCGGGAGCGGTCACCAACGGCACGGAAAGCCCCTCGTCCCCAAATATCTTAACTGCCTCGGGGAGCTTCTCGAGGCAGTTGTCGGGGTTCACGGGGTACCCTGGCCTCACGCAGAGGTCCACGCCCGTCATTCCTATGCGCTTCAGGCCTTCGGCTATCCGGGGGATGTCGTATCCGAGCAGGTGTTTGGTGAACATTATGTATTCCATAGGTCTCCTCCTAAGACACGACCTTGTTGAGGGGATATTCTATTATCCCCTGTGCCCCGGCCCTCTTGAGCTTAGGTATCAAGTCCCTCGCCACCTTCTCCTCCAGCACCACCTCCACTGCCACCCAGTCCGGGTCGGTCTGGTCCGAGACCGTGGGGGTGTGCAGGGCGGGGAGGAGGGCCACGACCTCCTCTAATTTCTTCTTCGGTACGTTCATCTTAAGTCCAACCTTGGACTCTGCCTCTAAAGCTCCTTTAAGTAACATTGCTAAGTTCTCGGCTTTCTCCCTCTTCCATCTATCCTTGTATGCCTCCCGGTTCATAACGAACCTGGTGGTGGATTCCAGTACGGTCTCGACTATCCTCAGCCGGTTGGCCCTGAGGGAGGTTCCGGTCTCGGTGAGTTCAACTATGGCGTCCGCAAGCTCCGGAGGCTTGACCTCGGTCGCCCCCCACGAGAACTCCACGTCGGCCTCTATCCCCCTCTCCCTCAGGAACCCCTTCGTCACCTCCACGAGCTCGGTGGCTATCCTCTTGCCTTGAAGGTCCTCCACCCTCTCTATGGGGGAGTCCTCGGGGACCGCCACCACCCACCTTACGGGCCTGAACCCCTCCTTGGCGTACACCAATTCCGCCACCTCCACCAGGTCCACGCCGCTTTCCAATATCCAATCCAGGCCCGTAAGCCCCACATCCAAGGCACCCTGAGCCACGTACCTCGGTATCTCCTGAGCCCTTATGAGGAGCCCCTCGAGCTCGGGGTCGTCTATCGAGGGGACGTAGGACCTGTGTCCAACCCTTATCCTGTACCCTGCCTTCTCGAACAGCTTTAAGGTCGCCTCCTGAAGGCTCCCCTTAGGTAAGGCTATCCTCAGTTTCCTCATCCCCCCTCCCTGAGCTTACGGAACCCTTCCTCCAACCTGTCCATGGCTTCCTTCAGCGCTTCCATCCCAGCGGCATACGAGATCCTTATCCTCCCTTCCATCCCGAACCCGGCGCCCGGGACGCAGGCGACCTCGAGCTCCTCCAACATCCAGTTGCAAAGCTCGACCGAATCCTTCCCAAGCTCGGACACATCCGGGAAGACGTAGAACGCCCCCTGCGGCACGGGACAGGATACCCCGGGCATGGCCTTGAGCCTGCCCACCACGTAGCGCCTTCGTTCGTCGAAGGCCCCGACCATCTCGTTCACGCAGTCCTGAGGCCCCCTGAGAGCGGCCAGGGCAGCTGCCTGGGCTATGGAGTTGGGGTTCGAGGTCTCCTGGCTCTGGACCTTCCCCATCGCCGATATGACCTCCTCCGGCCCCGCGGCGTAACCTATCCTCCATCCGGTCATGGCGTACGCCTTCGAGACCCCGTTGACCACGATCGTGCGTTCCTTGAGCTCCGGGACCACGGAGGCTACTGAGAGGTGCTTCTGCCCATCGTACACGAGCTTCTCGTATATCTCGTCCGAGATGACCCAGACCCCAGCATCGGCCAGGACCTTCCCTAAGGCCCCCAGCTCCTCCTCGGTGTACACGACGCCCGAAGGATTACATGGGCTGTTGAGGATCACCGCCTTGGTCCTCGGAGAGAGGGCCTCCTTAAGTGACTCCGGCGTGAGCTTAAGTTCCTCGTCCGGGCGGGCGAAGACGGGCCTTCCGCCTGCGAGCTTCACCTGCTCCGGGTAGCTGACCCAGTAAGGAACTGGCACGACGACCTCGTCACCCTCTTCCACCAAAGCCTGTATAGCTAAGTATATCGAATGCTTCGCCCCGCAGTTCACTATGACCTGAGATGGCTTATATTCCAGACCGTTGTCCCTAAAAAACTTCTCGCATACCGCCTCCTTCAGCTCCGGTATCCCGGTGGCCGGGGTGTACTTGGTGAACCCGTCCTTGAGGGCCCTTACCGCTGCCTCCTTTATGTGCTCAGGCGTGTCGAAGTCCGGCTCCCCTGCGCTGAGGGATATGACGTTCCTTCCCTCCGCCTTCATCTGCTTGGCCTTGGCCGATATCGCGAGCGTAACCGAAGGCTGGACGCTTGCTGTCCTTCTGGAGATAGCCACAGGAACCTCCCTTCCTTTACAGCACGCCTATCGCCCTGTATGCATCTTCAAGCTCGGGCTTCTCCCTTAGACCGCATTCTATCTCCTCCCTGTCCGACCTTCCATAAAGGTAAGAAACCGCCAATATCATCAAGGTTATGGTGACCCACATGGTCAAGAACCACTGCTTTGAGACCATCTTGGCGTTCAGCTCTCCTATACGGGCATCCATCTCCTTCCTAAAAGCATCTACCGTCTTCTCCAGTCCGTCCACCCTCCCTTCAAGCCTGGCCACCGCCACCTTCAGCTCGGCTATGTCCTCCTTCAGAGGCTCGAATTTACGGTCTATCAACTTCCCTATCTGCTCGAGGTCCCTCTGGCTGAGCTCCCCCCAGGAGGGCATAGCCAGAAGAAGCACCAAACCTATTGCGGACAAGGCTCTCACGGTCTCCCCCTTGAATAAGCCAGGCCAACCTTCCTGATACAAAAATAACCCCTTAGATGGCCTTAGTCAAGGAGCTTGTAACAGAAAGGCCGCTGAACTACAGCGGCCTCTAAGACCTTGCATTTTCTTAGAATCTCTTACCTTTTTCTGAAGTTGCCCACGAATATAAAGAAGTCGTCGAAATCTACCTTCCCATCCCCGTCCAGGTCGTAGGCCGGGTCGAAACCGGGATCTCCGGAACCCTTCCCGAACTTGCCTACAAAGAGGAGGAAATCGTCGAAATCTACCTTCCCGTTCCCATCGAAGTCGCCGATAAGCTCCTGCGTCCTTCTTTCCACCGTTATGTCTATCTGGCCGGGAGAGGCAAGGGAATAGCTTTCCACATCCCCCATATCCTCCCCTTCGAGCAGGAGCCTTATTCCATTGGCAGATGCGATCTCCCTCACTTCCTCACTCCCCCAGCTTATGACGGCTCCTGTCCCCTCCACCTTCAACCTCCAAGATGTGGTGTCACCTATCGCCCTTATGTCCCTATACAGCTCCGGAAAGAGCCCAGAAGCGGAAAAATAGGCATGGAAACCTCCACAAGGAGGACTCGGAGGGGCCGGAAGGTCCATGCCGGAATCGAAGCCGGAGGTGGCGTCCTCTGCCCAGCCGAATGTGAGGGTGACCGATTCCGCCGACGGTTCGGTGCTACGGACCGTAAGCTCCAAAGTCCAGTCGGATGCCGGTGCCTTCCCTCCGGAAATGGCTAAGAAGGTCAGGATTACGAGCTTAAACATGGTTCGTTCCTCCTTCGACCAGCCTTTCGGACACCTTATTTAACCAACGGTCAAAATCGTCCTCCCCGACCCTTTCGGGATTTTCCCTGTCAAGATGCCACCTCAAAGGGTTGTTGAAGATGTATTTCCTGATGCGATTTAATTCTTCCTCGTTGCGGACGATATGTTCGTAGTAGTTCCGTTGCCATCCGAAGTACCCATATCCACCACGGCGACATTGTGTTGTAACTGCAGCCTTATATATGCGCACGACCACGGACAGGGTCCCCCTACGGGGCGAAATTCCCCTTGTAGGGGCGTTCAATTGAACGCCCCTACTACACACGATCCAAAGGACACCGTGCACATGGTTAGGCATTACCACCCAGGCGTCCAGCTGTACATATGGGAAATGTTCCGGGATGGCCAACCAACATCGCTCGGCAATTATGCGAATACCATCGTCTTCTTTGTTCCGGGTGCATATCGTCACAAAATACGCACCAGGCATGGACGCCCATTTATATCATTAAGAGCCCATTTGTGTTAGAGACATGGAAGGATTCATTCCCCCTTACGTCGTGTACTCAGCATTTATGCGCACGTAGTCGTAGCTGAGGTCACAGGTGTAGAACACGACCTCGGCATCGCCCTGTCCTAGGTCTATCGTTATCTCAACTTCATCCTTATCTAAGGCCCTCACCCCCTCCTCCCTTCCAAATTCCACCGGCCTTCCCCTGTAGAAGACCCTGAGCCCTCCCATCTCCAGGGATACCTTCTCCTCCTCGACATCCACCCCCGACCTTCCCACAGCAGCCAGCACCCTTCCCCAGTTTGGGTCCTTGCCGAACATGGCGGTCTTGACCAGGGGAGATTCAGCAACCGTCCTCGCGGCCCTTCCGGCCTCCTCCTCGGACCTTGCTCCCTTCACCCTGACCACCACTAACTTCGTGGCCCCCTCCCCGTCCCTTGCCATCTGCCGGGCCAGTTCCAGACACACTTCCTCCAAGGCCCGGGCGAACTTCGGGAGTTCGTCCCTCCCGAAGCCGACCCCGGAAGCTCCGTTGGCTAAGAGGAAGACGGTGTCGTTCGTGCTGGCCTCGCCGTCCACGGTGAGCCTGTTGAAGGTCCTCCCGACGGCGGACCTCAAGGCCTTTCCCAAAAGCTTCGGCACGACCTCCGCGTCCGTCACCAAAAACGCCAACATCGTGGCAAGGTCAGGTGCTATCATACCTGAGCCCTTGGCCATCCCCAATATCCTGGCGCCTCTCACCTCGGCCCAGGCGAACTTGGGTTTTGTATCCGTCGTCATTATCGCCTGCTCTGCCCCCTCCCATCCCTCGGAGCTGAGGCTCCGACACGCATCTTTTATCCCCCGTTCGACCTTATCCATCGGCAACTTCACCCCTATCACCCCGGTGGAAGCCACCAGCACCTCCTCGGACCTCAGCCCCAGCTCCTCCGCCGCTACCTCCGCCATCCTCAGGGCGTCCCTGAGGCCCTGCTCCCCCGTGCAGGCGTTAGCGTTCCCGCTGTTGGCTACTATGGCCCTCGCCCTCCCGTCCCGGATGTGCTCCCTTGAGACCTTGACCGGGGCGGCCTGCACCCTGTTCCGGGTGAACGCTCCGGCGGCGTAGGCCTCGACCTCCGAGAATATCACAGCGACATCCAGCCTTCCTTCGTACTTGATTCCTCCTTTTCCTGCTCCTGCGAGGAATCCTTTCGGAACGAGCATATGCTCTCCCATCTAAAACAGCGCCCTCTTTATGTTCCTTATCGCCTGCCTCAGCCTCTGTTCGTTCTCGACGAGGGCTATCCTGACGTACCCCTCCCCGTGCTCCCCGAACCCTACCCCCGGGGCCACGGCGACCTCGGCCCTTTCGAGCAACATCCGGGAAAATTCCATCGAACCCATCTTTCTATAGGGCTCCGGTATGGGGGCCCAAACGAACATGGAGGCCTTGGGCGGCTTCACCTCCCATCCTATCCTGTTCAGCCCTTCCACGAGGACGTCCCTTCGGCTTTGGTAAGTCAAGGCGTTCTCCCTCACACAGTCCTGAGGACCGTCCAGGGCAGATATCGCCGCCACCTGTATGGGGGTGAAGATCCCGTAGTCTAAGTAGCTCTTGATCCGTGCGAGGGCATCTATGACCTCTGAGTTGCCCACGCAGAACCCTATCCTCCACCCGGCCATGTTGTAGGACTTCGACATCGTGAGGAACTCCACCCCGACCTCCTTAGCCCCCTCCACCTGGAGGAGGCTCGGGGCCTGGTATCCGTCGAAGGTTATGTCGGCATAGGCCATATCGTGCACGACTATGACCC
>Ga0209410_1000988_pt1 | contig 13615 bp, 16 predicted proteins | sample Mar14436cmmetaG_FD_184135 | JGI IMG/M metagenome (GOLD analysis project Ga0209410, IMG submission 184135) | Marine hydrothermal vent microbial communities from Guaymas Basin, Gulf of California to study Microbial Dark Matter (Phase II) - Marker... ... | reverse complement strand
ATGTAAAACACTACTTCAATTGACCCCGCTCTCTAAGCATAAAGGCTTCTCGGCTCATAGCATGTATCTAGGGAACCACGCTAAAAAGCTTAAGTTGACAGCACCAGCACCATAGAATAAATATAAATAATTATAAGTTTTCAAAATCATTTAGAAAGTTATAATGGAGTGATTTATGTGGAGCCTTCGATTAAGGTGTTAAAAAGGGAAGATGATTATATCGAGTTTATGCTGGAGAACGTTACTCCGGCATTCGCCAATTCATTTAGGAGAGCCATTCTAAGTGAAGTACCGACCCTAGCTATTGATGAGGTCGTCTTTCTAGAAAACACTTCTGTTTTATTTGATGAAATGGTTGCGCATAGGCTAGGTTTGATACCCTTAAAGGTAGACCCTCAGACGTATCAGGTTTTAAAGGACTGTTACATTGAAGGCAAGAGAGATGAATGTGTGATGCTCTTTACTTTAGAGGTAGAAGCGGTGGATAAGCCATTAATGGTAACCTCTGGACATCTAAAGTTTCAGGGGCCTCTTACCCAGTTTCCGGTTAGTAATGGAATGATTGTAGAACCAGTTTCGAAGGACATACCTATAGTTAAGCTTGAAAGAGGACAGAAGATTGTTTTAGAGGCATATGCTAAGGTTGGAACCGGAAAAGAGCATGCTAAATGGCAACCAGTTGTAACTCCAGGCTATAAGTATAAGCCTATCATAGAAATACTAAAGGAGGAATGCGACGATGATTCCTGTCAGAAATGTGTAGAGGTATGTCCTCGTAATGTCCTGTTTATTAGTGAGGGAAAGCTCAAGGTTGGCGACGTATACCAGTGCTCTCTATGTAGAGCCTGCGAAGAGGCATGTTCAGATAGGATAAAGGTTAGATGGGATTCTTCATGTTTTATCTTCAAAGTATCTGGACTCGGTACGCTACCTCTAAATATAATTTTAGATACGGCATTAGAAATGCTTTATAAGAAATCTGAAAAAATTGTCCGTGAATTAGAAAACTTAATTTTTAAGTAATTTTTTAATAATTGCCAGACATGATAGTGTGGGATTAGTCATGAAGCGTACGGGATCAACAAATATACATCTAAGGAAACTGATAAGCGACCTTAGGAAAGCAGCTCGTGAGAACAATGCAAGGATTTGGAGGAGTGTAGCAGAGTTTCTAGAAAGACCTACAAGACAGAGGGTTAAAGTAAACTTAAGTAAGGTAAACAGGTATACACAGGAGGGAGATGTTGTTGTGGTACCAGGAAAGGTTCTTGGTTCGGGAACTCTAGATCATCCGGTCACTGTTGCTGCATGGGATTTTTCAGAAAAAGCTTTTAAGAAGATTAACAATATAGGTAGAGCAATAACAATTAAAAGGATGTTAGAGGAGAATCCAAAGGGAAGAGAGGTGAAGATCATTGTCTAAAACGATTGCTAGTAGTACTAAAAAGGTTACGGTGATCGACGTTGATGGAGCTGTTATGGGTAGAGCAGCAAGTATTATAGCAAAAAGGTTACTGGATGGCGAAGAAATAATCGTTGTAAATGCCGAAAAAGCGATAATTTCTGGAAAAGGGAAGAGGGTTCTAGAGAGATATAGGAAAAAAATTACTGAGTGGGTATCGTATTATAATCCAAAAAAGAATAGTCCGAAGTTTAAGAGAAGGCCAGACCTGTTCTTTAAGAGAGTTGTTAGGGGGATGCTTCCATGGAAGACGCTTAAGGGTAGGCAGGCGTATAAAAGACTTAGGGTATATATCGGTTTTCCAGAGGGTATCAGTAAAGAAAATGTTGAGAAGCTAGCGGGTGCAAAACTTAAAAATACTAAGATTCCATTTGTAACGCTGGAAGAATTGTACAGGCTACTAGCTGGCAGGGTGATTGAATGAAGGTTGTAGTTTCGTCGGCTAGAAGAAAAACAGCAAGAGCAAGGGTCGTGATAAAGGAGGGTAGAGGTAGGATACTGATAAACGGTACTCCGCTGGAGCTTATCGAACCGGAAATGGTAAGGTTGAAGATCTGTGAGCCAATATTCCTAGCTGGAGACGAGATAATTTCGAAGGTGGATATTATAGGAAAGTCTGAGGGAGGAGGCATAATGGGTCAATCATCTGCGCTGAGGACGGCGATCGCTCGTGGTCTTGTTGCGTGGACTGGTTCTGAAGAACTGAAAGAGTTATTCATAAAGTATGATAGGCACCTGCTGATAGAGGATCCTCGTCAAACTGAACCAAAGAAACCTAGAGGTAGATCTGCTAGGGCTAAAAGACAAAAGAGCTACAGATGATTTTTATCCACTAGCTAGTCTAATCTTATCGTCCAGAATATTATCGGTTAACTATAGTGTTAATGAATATTTTATCTGGCATATATAGCAAAAACTTATAAGATTGGTTAATTAGAAAAATAAGGAGTGGTGTATCTAGGTATGACATCCAATGAATATGATGAGACAGGGATCGATAAGGGAGAGATCGAGGGTGAGCAGGAGCTTCAATTGCTGATACCACTTGAACAGTATTTAGCTGCAGGAGTTCGTATAGGCACAAGGATGAAAAGTAAGTTTATGGAGCGGTTCATATATAGCGTGAGGCCCGACGGATTATATCTATTGGATGTTAGGAAGACTGATGAGAGAATAAGGATTGCTGCGAAGTTCATAGCTCAGTACGAACCTTCGCGTTTCGTCGTTGCCTCCGCAAGGCAGTATGGATACAGACCTGTTCAAAAGTTCTGCTCGTTTGTTGGCTGTAAACCTATAACGGGACGTTTTCCTCCTGGAACATTCACGAACCCCATGCTTAGAAATTATATCGATGCTGAGCTCCTAATGGTTACAGATCCTCGTGTTGATTCCCAGGCTGTGAGTGAAGCCGCAAAGATGGGCATCCCAGTAATAGCTCTATGCGATACAGATAGTCCCATCAGTTTTGTTGATCTGATAATACCGACAAACAATAAAGGTAGAAAATCTCTAGCCTTGATCTACTGGCTTCTTGCAAGAGAAGTTCTAAAGATAAGAGGAGAAATTCCTCCAGATGGAGAATTGCCTATTCCACCCTCTGACTTTGAAGCAAAGGTACTGGCAACGGGAGAAATAATCTAGGCATTGAATTAAAATATTTCTCCATACTATTATAAACTATGTTTAAGAAAATTAGGAAACCTGCGGTCTCCGGGCAATTCTATCCTTCTGATCCTAAAGTATTAAGGGATGAAATAGAGAAATTATTTCTCAGCAAGATTGGTCCCGGTAGATTGCCGAGTGTAGCGTCCACTTTCTCTGGTGACCTTGTCGGTGTTGTATCTCCTCATGCTGGATACATGTACTCTGGCTCAGTAGCAGCACATGGTATTTTTGCACTCTCAGCATCTGGTAAGCCAGAAGTGATATTTATACTTGGTCCTAATCATCATGGACTCGGAGATCCGCTAGCCTTATCTGGTTGCGAAGCATGGGAAACTCCGTTAGGCCTAGTTCCTGTGGATTTAGAGGTTTCTAAGAAGCTTGTGGAAAAGACAGGTATTCTCTCCTTTAATGATACTGCGCATATGTATGAACACTCGATCGAAGTTCAGTTGCCACTTCTACAGTATGTCTTTAGTTCGGAATTCAAAATAGTGCCAATTTCTATGATGTTGCAGAATCCCGAGGCGTCGCGGATTATAGGAGAGAGCATAGCCTCGCTTATACTTGATAAAGGTTTAAAGGCCTATATTATAGCTAGTAGTGATTTTTCTCATTATGTGGAGGCTAATATAGCTAAAGAAAAGGACGACATTGCTATTTCGAGGATCATGAACCTTGATTATAAGGGATTATACGATGTTGTAATCGAGTACGATATAAGTATGTGTGGACCAGGTCCGGTAATGGCATTAATAGTTGCTGCTAAGAGACTAGGAGTTACCAAGGGTACCCTACTAAGATATGCATCTTCAGGAGATATCACAGGAGATTACTCTTCAGTAGTTGCCTATGCTAGTATAGCATTCTATAAAGAGACATAAATTACCTAGCATATAGAGGGGTTTGAATTGATCGAAAAGAGAAAGAATGAACATATACTATATTCTGTAAAGGAGGATGTCGAATTCGTATGTAAGACGAATTTTTTCGAATATGTAGAACTGGTACATATATCACTACCAGAGATCAATCTAAGTGATGTTAGGGTAGAAACAGAATTTCTAGGATATACCATTAGTGCGCCTGTAATGATCTCTGGAATGACTGGTGGTACTGAGCTTGCCTTAAAAATAAATAAGATCTTGGCTAGGGTTGCAGAAAATATTGGTGTTCCGATAGGTGTTGGCAGTCAGCGTATCGCGCTGGAAAAGCCTGAGACTATCGAGAGTTTTTCTGTTGTAAGGAAGGTGGCGAAAAATGTTCCTGTTATTGGAAACATTGGTGCAAGTCAAATAGTTAAAGGTTTATCTCTTGAAGAGTTTGATAAAATTGGTGAGATGATAAAGGCTGATGCTATTGCCATTCATCTAAATCCTCTTCAAGAAGCACTGCAGATGGAGGGAGAACCCGAATATAGGGGTCTTGTTAAAAAATTGGAGTATATAGTGAAGAACTCAAGTTACCCTGTTATAATAAAAGAAACTGGAGCAGGACTTTCCTCGGAAGTCATAAAGAAACTGGTAGAGATAGGAGTCAGAATAGTAGATGTTGGCGGTGCTGGCGGTACATCATTCTCAAAGATCGAGGCTTTACGTGCAAAAGACAACGTTTTCTATAAGAAGATAGCATTAGATTTTGTTGACTGGGGGATTCCCACTGCTGCAAGTATTATCGAGGCACGGAATGTATCTGATGATATCACATTAATAGCAACTGGTGGCATAAGGAACGGTATTGATATGGTGAAGGCATTAAGACTAGGTGCAGATCTGTGCGGTGTTGCACTTCCAATGATTAGGGCTGCATATTCGGGAGGATACGGGGAAGCGTTGAGAGTTCTGAAGACGTTTATCAGGGAGTTAAAGATTGCCTTATTCCTGACAGGATCGATAAACGTTGAGTCACTGAGAGAGAAGCCAATATTGATATTTGGGCTTCTAAAAGAATGGATTGACGAAAGAAAAATTACTGTCAAGTAAGTTAAAATGAGAAAAGTATAAGGTATTTAGACTCTTCTTCCTCTTCTTCCTCCCGGCTTGCGTATAGTGTCTGTAGGTAATGGTGTGACATCTTCTATTCTATCAACCATTAGACCCGCTCTTACTAGAGCTCTTATCGCTGGTCCTGCTCCAGGACCGGGTGTCTTTGGACCATATCCCCCAGGCGCCTTAACCTTTACATGAACAACCTTTATTCCTTTATCGAGTGCTATTCGAGCAGCTCTAATTGCAGCTTGCATAGCAGCCCACGGACTTGGCTTGTCTCTATCAGCTTTAGCTATCATTCCTCCAGAAACCCTTGCTATAGTCTCTGCACCAGAGATATCTGTTATATGAATTATTGTATTATTATAGCTAGCGTAAATCCATGCTATTCCTACGCTACCTCTCTTTTTCTGACGTTGAGACATAGGATCACCTAAAGTTAGTTAAATAGGCATTTTTATTGTTTTTGCTCAGCTTCTAAGGATCGTTTCACATATGGTGAAAGCGGGTAAAACGTTATGGTTTCCTCTTCGTCTTTCTTGACTAGATGACCGGGGCTTCTAACCCTGCGACCGTTAACCATTATATGGCCATGGGTAATCAATTGTCTGGCATGAAATAGCGACTTTGCAAGTCCCTTCTTGTAAACGATAGTCTGCAATCTTCTTTCAAGAATGCTTTCCACAGTCAAACTGAGTACGTCATCTAAAGTACATTCTGTACTTGGAAGTATGCCTAAATTCACAAGCCTTCTTATGAGCGCCTTTTCTCGAACAATTCGTTCGTTCTCTGGCAACGCCAAGAGTTTCCTAGCAGCGCTTCTTATCCTCTTTATGAATGTTTTAGCTATCCAAAGTTCTCTCTTATTTCTTAGTCCATATTGTCCTACTAGAATTAGTTCTTCTTGGAGTCTCTCTCTAATCCATGGATGTGTTGGACCTTCCCATTTTCTACGGGGTTTTTTAGGATCACCCATGTTATCACTCCCATTTACTACTTAGATTTTCTCTTTACACCAACCGTAACTCCAAATCTACCAGTAGTTCGCGTCCGTTGGCCTCTCACTTTTAGACCATACATATGTCTAATACCCTTCCATGATCGTATCTTCTTCATGAACTCGATATCTCCTCTGACGGTTAGGACAAGATCAGAGGTTATTAGATGACGGTCAACGCCTAGAAACGGGTCCTTTCTCCTGTTCAGAACCCATGGTGGCAAGTTAAGTTTTTCAATATTTTTCAGAACTGAATCAAGCTTTTTCAGCTCACTTTCACTCAATGTCCCCAGTCTAGTGTTAGGTGGTATACCGAGTTTCCTTAACACCATGTATGCGGTATTTATACCTATCCCTTTAATTCTAGCTAAAGAGTATGCTAGGCTTTTTTCTCCAGGTAAATCAACACCTGCTAAACGTACTATAGGTTTGAATTCTTCACTCATACTGTACTACCCTAATATTAACCTATAGGATTCATTCAGCTATAAATATAAATTTTATTATGTTATAACGGCTGACATAACTTTAAATTTATATCTTGTCCAGTATTACTGAGCCATATCAAGATCTTACTAAGATTTGTCTTCAGCTCTTAGTTGAAGTATATTGTTAATAAAAAGCTCTGTATAAAAAATGTAATCTCAGTAGTGAGGAACATTATAACAGCAGTGTTTAAATATGAAGAGATTCTAGCTTAACAACCAGAAAAGAAGATGATAAAGATATATAAGCTCAACAAGAAATAAAAAGGGGCGAGGTTATATATGACTAGGCTAGAATAGCCGGGGTGCCCGAGTGGACCAAGGGGTGGGCCTTGAGAGCCCATGTCCTTTATAGGACGCCCGGGTTCGAATCCCGGCCCCGGCGCCATAAGGCGATTTTAGATGGACAGGGGTAAGATAAGGTTTTTACCGCATACTGCTGATGTATTGATCGAAGTGGAAGGCGAAACTCTTGAGGAAGTCTTTGAGAATGCGGGATTAGCGGTTTTTGAAGTCATGACAGATACACAAAGAGTTGGGCTTAAAGAATCTCGAAAGATAGAAGTTGAAGGGATAGACTTATTGTCTCTGCTATACAACTGGATAGATAAACTTATCTATTATTTTGATGCAGAAATGCTTCTTTTTGCAAAATTTAATGTTTATAGGATATGGCAGGAGAACGGAAGATATAGGCTCGTAGCTGAAGCATGGGGAGAAACATATAATAGCGAGTATCACGAGTCTAGGACTGCGGTAAAAGCAGCGACTTATCACCTAATGGAAATAAGAGAAGAAAAAGGTAGATATATTGCTAGGTTTGTTGTAGATATTTAGCTTCTAAAAGTTATTCTTATTTCTCTCAATAGCAGAACCGGAATGATGTTCTTACCGACTTTATTAAACATAACGAGCTTATTCTTTCGAAGGTATTTTAAGTCGCTATATACATTTGACACTGAACGGTCGAGTTTTCTCGAAATCTGAGAGATATTTAGCCGCTCTGCTTTCATAAGATCTATGAGTTCTACCATCTTAGGATGCATTATCCTCAGAAGAATCCGATAGGGAAGTTCCTCAACCAGCTCTAGATCAGTTTCCCCTTCCTCTTCATATTCTAAATAAGCCTTTTCTAAAATCTCTTTAGTAAGATTTGTTCTCTGAAGGTATTGCGGGTTTTCTCTCAGGAAAAGGATTTCGTCAAAGGTTACTCTGCGTCTGACTAGGATCTTCATAAATTTTTATAGTTTCATCATAAAAATATTATTAACTATTTAAGACGATATTTTCTTTAGTGAGTTGGTATGAGGGTGACTTTAAGAAGGATAGATAAGTATGTATGGGAGATTCCTAAGGGTTACAAAAAGGGTATGAAGGTTCCTTCACGGATTTTTGCGGACGAGATTCTATTGCAAAAAATGGAATCTGACTTAACCTTAGAACAGGTAGCTAATGTTGCGATGCTTCCCGGAATCTATAAATACTCCATAGTTTTACCTGATGGACATCAGGGTTATGGATTTCCCATTGGAGGTGTAGGTGCATTTGATGCAGAAAACGGAGTACTAAGTCCCGGGGGTGTCGGATATGACATAAACTGTGGTGTAAGGTTAATTAGAACAAACTTAAGAGAGAAAGATATCAAACTTTTTCTTAGGGAGCTCACGGAGACTTTATTCGTATATGTTCCCTCAGGTCTTGGGTCTAGGGGAAAAATTAGGGTATCGGTGAATGAGCTCGACAGGGTTTTAGAAGAAGGAGTCTATTGGGCCGTGAGCAAGGGATATGGATGGGACGAAGATCCAGAATTCATAGAGGAGCATGGTTCGATGGAGGGAGCAGATGCTAGTAAGGTCTCGATTGCAGCTAAGAATAGGGGTAAGAATCAACTAGGGTCTTTAGGAAGTGGAAATCATTTCCTAGAAATCCAAAGGGTCGATAAAATATATGATGAAAAAGCTGCAAAGGTTCTTGGAATAGAGGAAGAGGGTCAAATTCTGGTTATGATACATACAGGAAGTAGAGGACTTGGACATCAGGTCTGTAGCGATTATCTGAAAACTATGGAGATTGCGGCAAGAAGATATAACATCGTACTGCCTGACAGGGAGCTAGTCTCGGTTCCCACAATGAGCAAGGAGGCTCAAGCTTACTTTGCAGCTATGAAATCCGCAGCAAACTTTGCATGGACTAATAGGCAACTGATTACTCATTGGGTTAGGCAGGCATTTGAGAAAGTTCTCAAAAGATCAGCTGATGAGCTGGATATGCATATAATATATGATGTTGCACATAACATTGCTAAGATGGAAGAGCATAAAGTAAACGGAAAAACTGTTAAAGTCTATGTTCATAGGAAGGGTGCAACGAGAGCATTTCCTCCCGGGCATCCATTGATTCCGCATAAGTATAGAAGCATTGGTCAACCTGTTCTGATTCCAGGATCTATGGGTACTGCATCATATATACTATTAGGAACGGAAAAATCTATGAGTATAACTTTTGGATCGGCACCTCATGGCGCTGGAAGAGTATTAAGTAGAGCACGTGCAAAGAGAGAATATCGTGGTAGTGAAGTGAAATCCACACTTGAAAGGAGAGGAATAGTTGTTAGAGCTGCAAGTTTGGCTGTTGTTGCAGAAGAGGCTCCTGGCGCATACAAAGATGTAGACAGGGTAGCTGATGTTGCTCATAGCGTCGGTATAGCTAGGAAGATAGTTAGAGCAACACCTCTTGCTGTTGTAAAAGGATAGCTTTACTCTTTTCTGGATAATCATAACAACTCTACTTGTCTTTCTAATAATCTCTTCAGTAAAATTTAAATCTTTGAGCTAAACTTAAGTTGCAGATGTTTTATGGGCGAAGAAGTAGTTGAAGGGACTTTAACATCCTTAGATGGAAAAGAGATTAAGATTTTGAACAAGTGGACAGTATCAGACGTTAAAGTTAGGGATCCAAGTTTAAGAAGATATATAAGCCTGAGACCTGTTCTTCTTCCTCACACTGAAGGTAGACATGAGAAAAGAAGATTCTATAAATCTAAGGTGCCAATTGTTGAGAGGCTAATCAATCAGATGATGCGACCAGGAAAGAATGCTGGTAAGAAAATGCTAGCAACAAATATTGTAAAAAGAGCGCTAGAAATAGTTGAGCTAAAAACGAAGAAGAATCCCATACAAGTACTCGTGTGGGCTATCGAAAATGCCGCACCCCGAGAAGAAACTACTCGTATAATATACGGTGGTATTCTATATCATGTATCCGTCGATGTAGCGCCTCAGAGAAGAGTAGATCTGGCTCTAAGATTTATTGGAGATGGAGCACGCCAATGCTCCTTCAACAACCCTAAGACCATAGAGGAGTGCCTTGCGGATGAAATAGTCGCAGCCGCTTATGGTGACACGTCAAGCTATGCAATAAGAAAGAAGGAAGAGATAGAGAGAATAGCGTACGCTGCACGATAATCCCATTTTCTTCCGTCTACAACTTTATTTTAATCAATTCAATTAATAAGCTAGATTTAGTTTTTTATTTGATATAGTTAAAGGTGTTCAACAATGAGTATTGAATTATGGGTTGAAAAGTATAGACCTCGTACTCTTGATGAGATAGTTGATCAAGAGGAAATCGTAAGTCGGCTAAAAGAGTTTGTCAGAGATAAAAACTTACCCCATCTCTTATTTGTTGGCCCTCCTGGAACAGGGAAAACCACTGCTGCTCTCTGCTTGGCTCATGATCTCTACGGAGAAAACTGGAGAGATAATATACTTGAGCTTAATGCATCAGATGAGAGAGGTATCGATATAATCAGGTCTCGTATAAAGGAATATGCTAGAACTGTTCCATTAAGTGAGATACCATTTAAGCTAATTATTCTCGATGAAGCTGATAACATGACAGGGGACGCTCAGCAGGCATTGAGACGGACAATGGAATTATATTCTAGAACTGCTCGTTTTATACTGATAGCAAACTATGCGTCAAAGATAATTGAACCCATACAATCAAGGTGTGCTATCTTTAGGTTTCAACCTTTACCTAAAGAAGAAGCATTCGAGAGACTCAGATATATAGCAAGACAAGAGGGTATAGAAGTCGCAGATGATGGTCTTCAAGCTATATGGGAAGAAAGTGAAGGTGATTTAAGAAAAGCTATAAACACGCTTCAATCTGCATCAGCCATCCAAAGAGTTGTTGATGCTGACACTGTCTACAAAGCATTAGGAAAGGTAACTCCGGGAGAAGTAAAGGAGATGTTGGAGGCAGCTATCAAAGGTGATCTTATGTCAGCTAGGGATAAATTGCGGAGCTTAATGTATTCTTACGGATTATCTGGTGTTGACGTAGTCAAACTTATACACAGGGAAGTCGTCTCCGGAAGAGCTTTTTCTGATGTTGATAACTATACAAGGGCTACTCTTCTTGATTTAGTTGGGGAAGCCAACTTTAGAATAGTTGAAGGTGCTGATGACGAAATCCAGTTAAATGCTCTTTTAGCAAAAATTGCATTAGTGTTTTCCAAAAGGAGCTAAACAATGTCTAGCGGCATAATAATCCCTTGGGTGGAAAAGTATAGGCCAAAAAGAATTGAAGAAGTAGTCGGTAACCCTAACGCTAAAAAGGCTTTTGTTGCATGGCTGAATAAATGGGTGAGAGGTAATCCTACTAAGAAGGCAATATTGCTGTACGGGCCTCCAGGAACTGGAAAAACAAGCCTAGTATATGCTGCCTCTAGACAATATGACTTAGAACTAATTGAGGCTAACGCGAGCGATGTAAGAACCTCTCAAGCTATTAGAAGGAGGATATTTAGAGCTGTGACAGAAGCATCATTATTCGGTAAGAGAGGGAAAATAATTCTCTTAGACGAAGTGGATGGTATTAGTCCTAAGGAAGATAGGGGTGGGTTGCAGACAATATTAGAGTTAATACGCGAAACTAGGTATCCAATTGTACTGACTGCAAATAATCCATGGGATCCTAAACTTAGACCGTTAAGAGATTTATGTACTCTTGTTGAGTTTAAAAAAATCGGTAAAAGAGATATAATAAGAGTTTTACAAGATATATGTAAAAGGGAAGGTATCGAATGTAATTATCAAGTGTTGAGTGCTTTAGCGGATAATGCGAGGGGCGATCTAAGGGCGGCTATCAACGACCTTCAGATAATCTCTGCTGGAAAAAAATTGGTTTCGCTAGAAGATTTAGAGGTTCTCGGGTATAGAGCCAAACAGTTAAACATGTTTGAAGTTGTTAGACAGGTTTTAACGGCAAGGCGTCCTGAAACAGCTAGGATGGTTTTAGGCATGCCTTCTTTAGATTACGAAATGCTGATGTTATGGTTAAACGAGAATATACTTTATCAATACTGGCCTAGTCTCACAGCTATAGCTGACGGATATAATATGTTGTCACGAGCGGATGTATTCCTCGGTAGAATAAAGAGAAAACAGTATTGGAATTTATTACCTTATGCTTTAGAGCTCATGACTATGGGAGTGGCCAGTGCTAGGGAAAAGCCACCGTTTAAATTCGTTAAGTATAAGTTTCCTGAAAAACTCCGCATGTTATCTAGATTAAGAGAACGAAGAGAAAGGATGAATAATATTTTAAAAGTTATTGGGAAGGCTACACATGTATCAATGAGAAAGGCTTTAACAGAAATAGTTCCTTATCTCAAGGTTATTGCGGAGGAAAAACCCGAAATGCTTAGGAGAATACTTAAAAGCATGGATATTTCAGAAAAGTATTTCAGAGAAGTCTTTGTGGGAAAAGACTAATCAACTCCCAATTCCTTTTTGATTTCTTCTTTAAGTATTTTCTCAAGCGTTGAAAGGGGTACCGAAGGTATGCCTACTAACGTCGTCTTACCCCGATATCCTTTTCTAGACTTTTCAGCTGATATTATATCCATATTTTTCAAATGCTGTATATACTCCCACAATGTGGTATGTCTTCTCGGTCTCACTCCGTACTCCTCGCATAATTCGTTATATTCTAGCTCCAACATTCCTAACGGTACTTTTGTTATATACTTCTTCCGTTGTAGCAATTTTACAAGTGCAAGAAGTAGCATCTTTTCATTGATCTTTAATGCACTGATTTCTTCACGTGGAAATGAGGGTATGACGTCGCTGTAGGCATTCCTGACGTCTTCTGGAAGTATCATTTCTCTGTCTCCGAACTCTGCATATTTACCGGCTCTATGCAAGATTTCTATTGCTAGTCTTGCATCACCGGTTCCTCCTTTGTCAAAACCAACAAGTTCTCCTATAAGCTCGATTACATCATCGCTGACAGCTTCTTCGTATATTGCGCCTTCGTCACGAACTCTAGCCCAAAGGATATCAACTATCTGTTTGGAGGTATAGGGATCAAATCTGATAATATTGTGTGAAAGTGTGCTCTGAGCACTTTTTTCGAGCGATAATAACGATGTAAGATCGCGGAATATGAAAATGAGACTAATCCTTAGTTTTTCCTTGTTGACGATTTCTGAAAGTCGTGTAAGCTCGTATATTGCTTCAAATCCGGAGGTTCTAGCTAAGAAGTCAGCTTCATCAATTGTAGTTATGAGATACCTATCTGAGCTTTCAAGATAATTCCATAACAAATATATTAGCTCTTCCCTGCTAAACCCTCTCCTCGGTACAGATAATCGGAGCTCGGCTGAAATTTTTTGCATTATAGAAAAAAGTGTTCTATGAGCATGGCAGTTAACATGGGCATACTTTATTTCTTTTCTTGATTTTGTCTTTGAGAATTCCTCTATTTTTTTCCCGAAGCTTTTTGCGACGACCGTTTTCCCGGTTCCTATTCCTCCTACGAGTATTACTTTTACGGATACAGAACCTGGATTTATAACGAATTCCTTAAAGTATTCTCCGAGTTTCATTAACTCATTTCTTCTATGAGGGAGTATTCTAGGAATATAATCAAACATAAGCTTACGTTCATCACGGAAGATTTTTGATTTTCTGAACCATAAATCTTCGAGTGACATATATTGGATACCTATTTT
>Ga0209410_1000987_pt1 | contig 13623 bp, 11 predicted proteins | sample Mar14436cmmetaG_FD_184135 | JGI IMG/M metagenome (GOLD analysis project Ga0209410, IMG submission 184135) | Marine hydrothermal vent microbial communities from Guaymas Basin, Gulf of California to study Microbial Dark Matter (Phase II) - Marker... ... | reverse complement strand
TAGTCTATGTCTCATGCAACCCTGAGACCCAGCTTAGAGACATAAGGCAGCTCGGCTACAAGATAGATAGGATTGTATTGATCGACCAATTTCCACAGACCCCCTTAGTTGAGAGCGTCGTGGCCCTGAAGCCTAGATGAACTGTTTTGGCCGGCTCAGCCGAGAGGAGGTTAATTCATCGAGGATCATACCCCGCTCCTACGCGACGTTCACTCCTCATCGCCTTTGGCCAGTAAAATAAATTGTTTTTGAATAAGATAAACCATTCGGGGAGAGGGCTGATTGAATGTGATGCCCGTAGTCAAAATGACAAATGACTATTAGGCAGCTCTAGCGATTATCGGTTGGGAAAGGGCGATGGGAAGTATTGAGCGGATGTTCGATCCGGAGACCGTTGCTGTGATAGGCGCCACCGAGCGCGAGGGATCGGTTGGGAGGGCCATAATGGAGAATCTCATATCTTGGAGGGAGGATAGGGAGATCTTCCCAGTAAACCCGAATCGAGAGAAGGTTCTGGGGCTGAAGTGTTATCCGAGCATAAAGGATGTGCCGAAGCATGTGGATCTCGCGATAGTGGCCGTCCCGGCAAAGATAGTTCCGAAGGTCGTCGAGGAGTGCGGCGAGGCTGGGGTGGATGGAGTGGTGATAATCTCAGCTGGATTCAGGGAGGTTGGGGAGGAGGGGAGGAGGCTTGAGGAGCAGATAGAGAGGATTAGGGAGAAATACAATCTGAGGATTCTTGGCCCAAATTGCTTCGGGTTCATAAGACCTCACATAAAGCTTAACGCAACCTTCTTGAGGAAGATGCCCGAGCCTGGTCAGATAGCCTTCATCTCTCAGAGCGGGGCCCTAGGGTCGGCCATACTCGACTGGGCGATAACGGCTCACGTGGGCTTCAGCATGTTCATCTCCCTCGGATCGATGCTCGACATAGACTTCGGAGACTTAATAGACTATCTTGGAGAGGATCCATATACGAAGAGCATCCTAATCTACATGGAGGGGATAGAGAATATTAAGAGAGCTAGAAAGTTCATGAGCGCCGCCAGAGGATTCGCGAGGACGAAGCCCATCATAATTCTGAAACCTGGAAAACATGAGGCTGGAGCGAGAGCGGCGAGGTCGCATACAGGTGCCATGGTCGGGAGCTTCGAGGTCTATGACGCGGCATTTAAGAGGGTCGGGGCAATCAGGGTCGATGAGATAGAAGACCTATTCAACTGTGCAAGCGTCCTAGACTCAAGGTATCTTCCAGCAGGCCCTAGGCTCGCGGTAGTGACGAATGCTGGCGGCCCAGGGGTGATCGCCGCAGACGCCGTGATAGATTATGGCGGGGAGCTCGCAGAGCTCTCAGATGAATCCATGAATAAGTTGAACGCGATCCTCCCATCTCATTGGAGTAAGGGGAATCCGATAGATGTTATTGGAGACGCGGATGTCGAGAGATATGTTGACGCTCTGAAAGTGTGTTTAAATGATCCAAACGTGGATGGGATAGTGGTGATCTATACTCCTCAGGGAGCCGCGAAACCCAAAGAGCTTGCTGAAGCGGTGATAGACTTGGCGCTTGAGAAGATTAAGCCCGTCTTGGCGGTTTGGATGGGAGGTGGGGCGGAGATAGAGGAGGCAAGGAAGCTCTTCTTCAAGAATAATATTCCATGTTATAGCACCCCCGAAGAGGCCGTCAGAACATACATGTACATGTATAGGTATAAGCGGAACCTCGAACTCCTCTACGAGACCCCGCATGAGCTTTCGATAGATCTGGCCCCTCCAAAACATCATCTCAAGATCCTCATTAGAAGAGCTTTAAACGAGGGGAGGGAGGTTCTAACCGAGGATGAGGCCGAGCGTTTCCTAAAGGTCTATGGAATCCCAACCCCGCCGGCCGAGCTTGCGAAGAACGTTGGAGAGGCCTTGATGATAGCCTCTAAGATAGGCTATCCGGTCGCACTCAAGATAATTTCACCTGACATAGTTCATAAGACCGATGTCGGGGGCGTCGTTCTCGGAGTGAGCGATGAGGAGGAGCTAAGGAAGGCGTTTAACAAGATATTGGAGAACATCAGGAGGAATAATCCAGATGCGAGGATCGAGGGGATCTATGTTCAGAAGATGGTGAAGGACGCGGACTATGAGCTGATCTTAGGATCGAAGAAAGACCCGATCTTCGGCTCAGTCATACTCTTCGGAGCCGGCGGAGTAGGCGTGGAGGTATTCAGGGATTACGCCCTCGGGCTCCCACCCCTAAACCAAGTCTTGGCCAGGAGGATTATGGAGGAGACGAGGATATACAAGCTGCTGAAGGATGGCCATAGGAATAAGCCCCCTGTAAACCTCGTAAAATTGGAGGAGATAATGGTTAGATTCTCTAACATGATCATAGATTTCCCCGAGATAAAGGAGATAGACATAAATCCGCTCATGGCCTCAAGAAACAGCTTCTACGCCGTCGATGCGAGAATAATCCTAGACAAGGAGGCTGCAGAGAAGAAGATCGAACCCCACTCAAACCTCGTGATAATGCCCTATCCCGTGAAGTACATAACCCCGTACACATTAAAGGATGGAACACAGGTATTGTTGAGGCCTATTAGACCGGAGGATGAGCCGCTTGAATTCGAGTTGATCAAGAATCTATCGGAGGAGACGAAGAGATTCAGGTTCTTCCAAGTCATCAAGGACATAACGCATGAAATGCTGGTCAGATACTGCAACATAGACTATGATAGAGAGATGGCCATAATAGCGGAATACACGGAACCTGATGGGAGGAAGCGGAACGTTGGGGTTGGTAGGTTGATAATGGACCCCGCTAGAAAGCGCGGTGAGTTCGCGGTCGTGGTTGCGGATGATTTCCAGGGGAAGGGGTTGGGGACTAAGCTCATAGACATGACTATCCAGATAGCGGATGAGAGGGGATTGGAGACGATCTATGGGATAGTGATGCCGGAGAACGTGAGGATGATAGAGCTCTGCAAGAAGCTCGGATTCAATATAAGATATACGCCTGAAGACGTGATCGTGGAACTCAATCTAAGAGGTAGAAGGGTCCCAGAGGTCCCGGAGACGGAGATAAGGGCGAGAGCTAAGAAGAGAACCTATCTAAAAGTGAGACCTCCTCCAGATGCAAAGACGGCCAAAACAAAACCACCCACCCAAACGAGCCAAGAATAGAAGGATGGACATGCGAAGGATAAATATAGGTTTGAAGGATGGATAATGGAGGCGGGGGTAGCCAAGCCTGGTCAAAGGCGCAGGGCTTAGGACCCTGTCCCATAGGGGTTCGTGGGTTCAAATCCCACCCCCCGCAAATCTCCATGAGTGCGTTGGAGGAGGGATGGACGACCTAATTGAAACGCTTTAAGTCATGTTCGCGGAATTATTTTTTTATCATGATCCTTATATATCGCGGAGACTCCTCGATGTCTGGGAAGGAGGTTAGAGGTTGCCCTACTGCCGTGAATGCGGCGCGAAGCTGATCTATGATAGAAATGCCAAGCTTTACGTCTGCCCTTCATGCGGGCTAACCTATACGGCTCAGGAGCTCCTAGTTGAGAGTCAGAGGGCTTTCGAGGAGAGGCTTAAGAGTGGGGAGAAGAGGAGGAAGTATTCAGAATATCTTGAGTGGTGGTTATCCAAGAAATAGGGAGGTGACTGAATGGAGCTCATACTATATGTTAAGGGAGAGGATTCCGAGAAGTTGAGGAAGATCTTGCTCGAGGATGAAATAGTCTCAAAGGCGAACGTCGTCTTCAAGGACGCGAAGATCCTCGGAAAGGAGGGATACTATGTCAGGGTGCTGGGATCTGGGGAGCAGTGTAAAAAGGCTCTTGAACTTTCAAAGGATTTAGCTGAGGAAGTGACTGGAGCTGAGAGGGAGAAGGTTATCTCGATTCTCAGAGAAGAGGATGAGCGAATGCTCTCGGGATTCTCAGGAATCTTTAGATAAAACGATAGAGTCTGAAAAATGGGCTGAAGGAGAGCCTCAAGGATGTATACGGTCTTCATTGTCGGAACAGCTGGCTCAGGCAAATCAACCCTAACGTCGTCGTTCAGCGATTGGCTCAAGGAGCAGGAGCAGTCAACCCTTCTCGTAAACCTAGATCCAGCCGCCCACTCCCTCCCATATGAGCCTGACGTGGATGTCAGGGACTACGTGGATTATGAGAGGATAATGGTCTCAAGGAGGCTTGGCCCGAACGCCGCCCTGATAGCCTCGATTAGAGAGGTTGCGAGATATATCGAGGAGCTGAGGGAGGACGTGAATTCATTTAACCCGGACTTCGTGATAGTAGACACTCCAGGCCAGCTTGAGCTTTTTGCCTTCAGGCGCGAGGGCTTGATCCTCGCTGAGAATATAGGGGTTAAGGGTAGGAAGACTATGCTCTTCATCCTAGACCCAATCTTCTGCACGAATGTCAGGAACTTCGTCGCGAGCACGTTTTTAGCGTCCTCGATCTACTTGAGCTTCGGCCTACCCATGATCCAAGTCTTGAATAAGATCGACGCCGTCTCAAGGGAAGATGTCGAGCGAATTGAGGGCTGGAGCGAGTCCATGGATTCGCTTCTAGTGGATCTTGAGGATAAGCTTAAAGGTGGGCTCATGGTCTTCTCAAGAGAGGTGGCGCAGGCAGTCTACGACATCGTTTCAAACATCCCGATAATCCCGGTCTCATCCATAACCATGGAGGGGTTTCCAGAGCTTCACGCAACCCTAACGAGGATCGTTAGTGAGGGTGAGCTTGAGCTGAGGTGACCTCGATGAACGATGCAGGCTTCGAGAGATTGGAGGAGAAGATCTACGAGCTTCGGGGAAAACTTAGGGAGCTGAATCTCAAGATCAGGAATGCTCAGGAGGAGGCTTCAAGCTATGAGGGGAAGAGAGATGAGATCCACGCTAAGATGAGGCCGTTCATCGAGAAGCTTAGGAAGATTAGGGAGGAGGACGCGGATAAGTGGGAGAAGCTCAACAAGCTTAGAGAGACCTTGGCCGAGAAGAAGTCTGAGCTTAAAGCCGTGAAGGAGAGGTATCTTGAGGTTAAGCGTAGGCTCTGGAAGCTTAGAGGGATTAAGGAGACGGTTGAGGAGATTCAGAAGAAGATTGAGGAGCTCGATTGGAGGCTTCAGACCCAGCCCCTCCCAAAGGAAGAGGAGAGGAGGATAGGGGAGGCTCTTAAGGTATTACATGTTAAGCTCGCTCAAGCGAGGCAGAAGATGGAGCTTCAAAGAGAGCTTGAAGGCTTGAAGGCCGAGCTGGAGGCTCGCCGAGAAGAGCTTGATAGGCTCAGAGAGGAGATAGGCGATGTTAAGAGCTTTCTAGGTGAGAGGAGCGAGAAGGTTAGGCAGCTGAGGGAGAGGGTTCAGGCGCTTAAGCAGAAGGCTGATGAATGGCATAGGAAATATCTTGAGGCCAAGGAGAAGTTAATGAGGCTTGAGGCCGAGAAGATACTCTTAGTCTCCCAGCTAATCGAGAATCAAAACATCCTTAAGAAGTTGAAGGAGGAGGAAGAGAGGAAGAGGCTTGAGGAGAGGAAGGAGAGGCTTAAGGCTGAGGCCAAGCTAAAGCTCCACTCCGGGAAGAAGCTCAGCTTTGAGGAGTTCAAGGCTCTAATGGAAGATGAGGAATGGCTACAGCTACTGACCGGTAGGAAGACCGGATAAATACTTATCTGATTAGATCTCAATATATATGGTGTAGATGGCGGAGCCTCCGAAGAAGCTACTGATCCTCGTCGTCGATAGAGATAATGATATTGGTAGGAAGGCTAATATGAAGACCCCGATCATAGGATTCGAGGAGAATCTGAAGGCGGCTCAAGCCCTCCTCCTCTCAGACCCAGAGGAGGCGGACGCCAATGCGATGTTCGGTGCCCTACGAGTCTATCGAGAGCTGGTGGAGACCTATGGCGAGGACCACGTCGAGGTTGCAACCCTGGCGGGCGAGGAGAATGAGGGGATCGAGGCAGATATGAAGATAATGAATGAGCTGGATGAGGTTTTGAGGAAATTTAAGGCCGATGGATGCATCTTCATAAGCGACGGCGTTACGGATCAATTCGTAACCCCTTTAATCACCTCCAAGATCCCGGTGGTCTCGATCAGGAGGATAGTCGTGAGGCATAGCGAGTCCGTTGAACAGACATGGCTGGTCTTGGGGAGGTACTTCAAGCTATTGTTCACGGAACCCAGATACTCCAAGATATTCCTAGGGGTTCCGGGGATAATAATGGCCATCGTCGGAATACTCTACGTGATAAACGTCGCCTCAATACCCTTAATGCTCTCAGCGATCGGAATATACTTTATCCTAAGGGGGTTCGGAGTGGATCAGAGGATAGGTGGAGCGATCAAGAACTTTATGCAGGTCTTTAGGATGCCGGCCTACGCCCAGCTAAGGACCTTCGCCGCCTTCACAACATTCATCCTCTTCATCACAGGGCTTTACATGGGATATGTAACGACCATAGGCGCTGTCTACGCTAAGTATCCGAATCCCCCCGACCCCCTAACCCATACTTGGTGGTGGCTCGATAAGGCGCCATTCCTAATAGGCTCATTCATATCGGGCTCCGTGGACCTCGCCGCGATCGCATTATTGATAACGATCTTAGCAAACATAGTATACTATCTATTCTCGCGGAATCCGAGAATCTGGGGAACCATTAGAGGAGGTGTGCTCCTCCTCTGGGTCTGGGCATTATTAAAGAGGGCTGGCGTCATCCTCATAGTTGGGGCGACCGGTGGATTGGAGGATCCACAGGTTTTCCTGTTAGCGATTATAGCGATCCTCGGGGTGGTCACGCTTACCGTGACTCTGATAGTCACCCGGATGCTGAGGAGGATGTATTCGAAGTACTTTAGGAGGAGGACATAGAGATTAAACTTATTATTGAGGTCCTCGACATAAATTCCGATGCCGATCTTCGAAAAACTGCTGAAAATCTTTGGAGTCTATAAATTGTATGAGAAGTGGCTTGAAGAGACCATTAGAAAGGATAAGATTCCATCCCATATTGCGGTGATCATGGATGGGAATAGGAGGTGGGCGAGGAAGAAGGGATTGTATCCGTGGCTGGGCCATAGATTCGGAGCAGATAAAGTGGATGAGCTCGTCCAGTGGTGCATAGACCTCGGAATAAAGGTGGTAACGATTTATGCTCTATCGACCGAAAACTTCAAGAGATCTAAGAAGGAGCTGGACGAGATATTCAAGTTATTGAAGGAGAAGAGCTTGGAATATGCGGTCGATGAGAGGCTTCACAAGCATGGGGTCAAGGTTAAGGTGATAGGGAGAAAAGATCTATTGCCGAGGGATGTTAGGGAGGCTCTTGAGAGACTTGAAGAGGCAACCTCAAGATACAGCAACCTATATCTCAACGTGGCGGTTGCCTATGGTGGAAGGGCTGAGATAGTCGATGCGTCGAAGAAGCTTATTAAGGATGTGTTGGCCGGGAAGGTCAGGGTTGATGAGATAGATGAGGATGTCTTGGAGAAATATCTCTACACCGCGGACATCCCAAACCATGAGCCAGACATGATCATAAGGACCTCGGGGGAGGAGAGGATAAGCAACTTCCTCCTATGGCAGTCTGCTTACAGCGAGCTAGTATTCCTAGACGTTTATTGGCCTGAGTTTAGGAAGATTGATTTGATGAGAGCCATCCGAACCTATCAGAAGAGGCAGAGGAGGTTCGGCGTATAACCTAGTATGGGGTTAGCGTGTATGGGGCCGAGGTCAATCTTCTTACGCCTTCCTTCTCAACCAGCAGGGTGTCCTCGAGCCTAACCCCAAACCTCCCCGGGAGATAGATTCCGGGCTCGATTGTTATGACCATATTCTCTTGAATCATCTCCTTGCCGATCTTCGAGATTCTTGGGGGCTCGTGGATCTCTATCCCAACCCCATGGCCCAAGCCATGGATGAAGCGGTTGGCGTATCCCCTCGCGGCGAGTCTATCATAGACTTTATCGTAGAGGGCTGATGAGAGGGTCCAAGGCTTCACCGATTCCTCGGCGAGCCTCTTAGCCTCCAAAACGATCTCATAGATCTTCCTAACCTCTTCAGGCGGTTTCTCACCTATATAGAAGGTTCTAGTCATATCTGAGCAATATCCATCGAAGACCGCTCCAAGATCCACGACGACGACATCGCCCTCTCTCATAACTCTGTTTCCCGGAGCCCCATGCGGCATAGATGACCTAGATCCCGAGGCCACGATTATGTCGAAGGCGGCTCCATCGGCTCCAAGCTTGAGCATTTCCTCTAGGATCTCCGCCTTAACCTCAGACTCCATCACCCCATCTTCGAGCATCTCGCTCGCCAGCTCCATGGCCTTCGACGCTATATCGCACGCCCTCTCGATATTCTCGATCTCGGATCCATCCTTTATCATCCTGAGTTTCCAGACTATCTCCGAGGCTGGCTTAAGGGATTCATGGCCCAGTAATGCTGAGAGCCTCAAGTAATCCTCCGCGCTTAGGGAGTCGAATCCAAGCCTAGACTTGACCTCCTCTGGGAGCCCCTCGACCACGTTCTCCACCCTAGCCGTCATGCTGAGCTCCTCGACCTCGATCCCCTCCCGGACATAGGTTCTAGCGGCCTCGTAGTCGAGTGGATAGACGTAGAGCTTTGGCTCACCATTTAACGGGATCAGGAGATATCCGGGGCCCTTATATCCTGTGAAATAAAAGATGTTCGCCTCGGAGCATATCATGACCGCTGAGAGTTCATTCTCTTGGATTAGATCCATCAACCTACTAATCCTATTCCTCCACACGCCGCTCATCCCATCCAAACCAATTATACACAAAGCTTATTTAAGGCTGAGGCAAAGTGCTTGAAAATACCCGGAAAACTTTTAGGTATGACTTTAAGCGGCCTCGATGAAAACACTTTAACACCTTGCTCAACCCATTAGCGGTAACCAAGGGATGGTCTTCATAAGGAGGCTGACGATCCAGGGATTCAAGTCATTCGGGCCTAGGAGGATCTCGATATCCCTAGAGAAGGGGCTCATAGTGATAACGGGGCCGAATGGGGGTGGGAAGTCGAATGTCATGGACGCCATAAGATTCGCCTTAGGCGAGCTCAGCGCCCACAATCTAAGGGTTGGCAGGATGGCTGAACTCATCCATGATGATCCTAGGACAAACTATGCGAGGGTCTCGATAACCTTAGACAACTCTGAGAGGGTCTTGCCGATAAACTCGCCCGAGGTCACGGTTGCTAGGAGGATAGATAGGAGCGGTGAGAGCACCTACTTCCTCAATGGGAGGCAGGTTTCGAGGAATGAGCTTTTAACGATCCTCTCTATGGCGAACGTAAAGCCATCTGGATTCAACATAGTCCCACAGGGTTCGGTCATCGAGATAGCCGAGATGGGTGGAAGCGAGCTTAGGAAGATGATCGAGGACGTATCCGGGATAAGCGACTATGAGAGGAGGAGGGAGGAGGCGGAGGAACAGCTCGCAATAGCCGAGAAGAACCTCGCGATAGCGAAGGCCAGCACGGGTGAGGTTAGGCTCAGAGTTAAGCAGCTTCAAAAGGAGCGCAATCAAGCATATAGGAGAATCCATGTCGAGAGGTTCCTGAACTCCATAAAATCTCTCGAATTCAAGAGGGGAATAGCGCGGATAGAACCGGAGCTCTCATCAATAGACAGAGAGTTGATGGAGCTTGAGGAGAGGCTGAGCGAGCTCAGCTCCAAGCGAATGAGAATTCTTGAGGAGAAGAGGGCTCTCGAAGAGAGATGGGAGGAGGATTCGCGCAGGCTGAGGGAAATTGAAGCGAGGATCGATGAACTTAAACGCGAGAAGGAGAGGATAATATCCGAGATAAGCCGGCTGAACACGTCGATCTCCGTTATGGATGAGAGGATTCAGAGGATCTCGGATGAAAGGTCATATATCGGGGAGAGGCTGAAGGGCATAGATCAGAGGATAGTGGCCGTCGAGGGAGAGATCGAGAGGTCGAGAAAATCTCTAGAGATCTTGACGGCCGAGTTTAGAAAAGTTAAGGAGCTTGAGAGACGGAAGGGGGAAGAACTCAAGTCCGCTGAAGAAGTTCTCAGGCGAAGGGTCTCCGATCTAAATCAAAGGAGGAAGGCTGTTCAAAGAGAGTTAAGGATATTAGAGGCGAGAATGGCTGAAGCTCAGGCTGAGGTCGAGCAGCTTAGACGATTCCTCAAAGACTCGGAGAGGGAGCTGGATCAGCTATCTGATAAGTCGGCGAGGAGCATGCTTAGGGTAGTAGAATGCCTCAAGAAAATCTACGACATCGATGAAGATATGAGAAGTGTCGATAAGAGGCTTCAAGAATCTAAGTCGAGGCTTGAGGGAAGACGCAGCAAGCTTAAGGCCGCTAAGGAGCTTGAGATGAAGCTGGAAGGCCTGCTCAAGAAGGTCAGCCTCTCAGGGTTGATAAGGGGGGCTGGAAGGAGGGAGGCTCTCCTCGAAGAGATCAGATCTGCTGGAGTCGAGGGAGTCTATGGATTCCTAGATGATGCGATCGAGGCCGATGAGAAGGTTTTCAAGATGCTTGAAGCGGCGACCGATGGATGGATACATGCCCTCATCGTCCAAGACCTGAACCTCGCTCTAAGGCTCGCTGAGATCCTCACAGACTCTGGAATAAGTTTGAAGCTATTGCCGCTGAACATTGTTAATGAATCCGGTAGATTTAAGATGTTGAGGTCTATGAAGCTGAGGTTCAAGTCTGATTGGGCTGAGAAGGCGTTGGCATACCTCTTGAGAGGGGTTAGATTCGACCTCGGCGTCAAGATCCCGAGAATAGGGGAGAGGGTTGTGTCTCCAAGTCTAGTGATCCACCCCGATCTAAGAATAGAGGTGAATCCGGGTAGGGGGGCGTTGTTTGAAAATCTCTTAACAAGAGAATACTTGAAGTCGATCAAGATCTTGGAGCGGATGAGGAGTGAGGTGACTGATCTTGAAGAAGAGGTCGATGAACTCGGCAAACTGATCCAAAACTATGAGAAGAAGCTCATGAACTTGGAGACCGAGGGGGAGAGGCTTGCACAAGAAGCTTGGAGCGAGTATGTCTCAGCTTCAGAAGCCATTCTAAGGGAGATCGAGATCTATTCGAGGATAAGAGGGATGAAGGCTGAGATCTCTGCGGCCGAGAAGAAGCGGGCGGAAGCCGAGGAATCTATAGGGAGGTTGAGGATGGATGAGCTTGAGAGGGAGGAGGAGGCTGTTAAGAAGTTCGGGGAGAAAGTCAACTCCATGAAGGCTGATTATGAAGAGGTGAAGATGAAGGCCATCGAGGTGGAGGCAATGTTGACGGAGGCCAGAAAACATCTAGAGAGGCTTGAAGATTCTAGGAAGAAGCTCGCCGAGGAAAGGGTCGAGCTAGAGGAACGGATACGCAGACTTGACCACGAGTCGAGAAACGCGTTGATGGAGAACGAGAGAAACGTCAAGATATTAGAAAAGTTTAAGCAGGACCTCGAGGAGAAGACCGCCGAGCTAGGAGAGTTAACAGAGCTTTCCAAGAGCTTGTCGGAGAGGATAAGTGGCTACTCACTTAAGCTCAGAGAATACACGCATGAGCTCGATGAGATCGGGGTAGAGTATCAGAATCTATCATCGAGGGTGGGCTCGCTTAGGGTTAGGAGAACCCAGCTTGAAGCGGAGCTTAGCAGGTTGAGGGAGGGGCTTGAGGGGCTCGGCGGCCAAGAGCTGGAACTACCGGAACTCGACCAAGAACTATTGGAGAAGATCTCGGCGGGGTTGGCGGAGGAGCTTAAGGAGCTTGAGATGATAAATCAGCTCGCCCCAGCCCAATATGAGGAGCTCGTCCAAAACTATAAGCTAAGATCCATGAGGATAAGGGAGCTTGAGGAGGAGAGGGAGAAGATAATCAAGTTCATTGAGTGGATTGAGGGAGAGAAGAAGAGAGTATTTCTCGAAACATTCGACAAGGTTGCCGAGGCATTCGAGGCATTCTTCAACAGATTGACGGGCGGGCTGGGATGGCTTAGACTTGAGAACCCAAACGACCCATTCAGCGGCGGAGTGGAGATGATCCTGAAATTCCCGGGAAAATCTGCGAGAAGCGTTAGGGCCGCCAGCGGCGGGGAGAAGTCGGTTGCGGCGGCCGCCCTACTCCTAGCCCTTCAAGGCCTGACCCCGGCAGACTTCTACATCTTCGATGAGATCGACGCCCACATGGACCTCCAATATAGTAGGAGGTTGGCCGAGCTCTTCCAGGAGATGGCCGAGAAGACTCAGATAATAGTGATAAGCTTGAAGGATGTCATGGCCGAGAAGGCGGATCAATTGATCGGAGTCTATAATAGGGGTGGGGAGTCGAGGGTGGTGAAGCTTAAGCTCGAGGAGGTGGCTAACGCTGGCTGAGAATAAATCCACGATAACCATCTGGGAGAACCCTGAGTGGAGGATCCTATTCGATGTCACGAGGCTTGAGAGGGTTAAGCCTTGGCAGATAAAGCTCGCGGAGATAATCGAATCCTTGATGAAGGAGCTTAAGACCATCGGGCTAATAGACTTTCACTCATGTGGGGTAGCGGCATACTCCGCAGCAACCATTCATAGGATGAAGACCGAACGATTACTGAAACTTGACGTTCCGAGAATTCCTAGGGAGAGGCCGAACATGGTTCTCCCGCCGCCTGTCAACCTACCATTGATCCCAGACTTCATGATCACGACCATGAATGAGCTGGTTGAAGCCCTCCAAAAGCTCCTAGCCAGGAATAGGGAGAAAGCGGTTAAGGAGGAGAGACCGCCGCTTGAAGGATTTGACGTGAAGCTTGACGAGTTCTTGGTTAAGCTTGAGGAGGAGCTTGAAAACTTCATCTCAACTCTAAGGAGGAGGTTTGATGGCCGCGAGTTCATCCCAATCTCAGAGCTTATAGAAGATGGCGATAGGCATGAGATAGCTAGGAGATTCATCCTACTCCTCTTCACGGCCGCTAGGGGGTTGGTTGAGTTCATTCAAGACGATGAGATGAGGTTGATAGGGGTGAGGTGGGTTGGAGGATCTGGGAGAGCTTAAGGCGAGGGTCGAGGCCATACTCTACGCATCCGCGAGGCCGATCCATTTAAGGATGATCATGAGGGCGTGTGAGACAAGATCCAAGAAGCGCGTCCTCAAGGCCATAGAAGAGCTCAAGAAGGACTATGAGAATAATGGAAGAGCCTTAGAGCTATTGGAGCTTCCAGGAGATAGATACTATCTCAAGCTTAGGCGAGAGTATATGGAGCTAGTGAGGAGGCTTATCAAGAAGCCTGTTCTAAGTAGAGGCGTTATGAGAACCCTATCCTTCATAGCCTATCACCAGCCGATCGAGCAAAGCAAGGTCGCGGCGATGAGGGGTGGGGCGGCCTATAAGCACGTGAAGATCTTGCTGGAGAAGGGGTTGATAGACGCCGAGAAGTCTGGAAGAACCCTGATCTTGAGGACGAGCCAGCTCTTCGCAGACCTCTTCGGAGTCGAGAACGATCCAGCCGCGATAAGGCGGAAGATAAGAGCTCAGCTCAAATCATCCGAGAAAGAATCTGAGAGAAAGATCATAAAATTTGAAGAAAGCTGATCATCGCCCACCATCTCATTTCTCAGAGAAGTTCCTTAAGTTTTAA
>Ga0209410_1000986_pt1 | contig 13643 bp, 22 predicted proteins | sample Mar14436cmmetaG_FD_184135 | JGI IMG/M metagenome (GOLD analysis project Ga0209410, IMG submission 184135) | Marine hydrothermal vent microbial communities from Guaymas Basin, Gulf of California to study Microbial Dark Matter (Phase II) - Marker... ... | reverse complement strand
AACTAATGCTACGATGTCCATTGATGTGATTTCCTCAAAGAGCCACTCGCACAACGGAAGCGGTCTCATGCCCTCAACGACCATTCTCTTTGAGAGTCTCAGCCATTCAAACGATTGATCGCCATCTGTAAGTCTGAAGCGGATGAAGTCATAACCTCGAATGTCAACCTCAATTTCTTCCTCATACGGTCCGATTGGACTTTCGTTGTAAAGCATAGTCCAGCTTTTCAAATCCGACGAGCCTTCCACATTAATGGCGTTCCATCCACCTCCCCGCTCTATCTTGAACCTTAGCTTATCGCCACGAACCCGCATCACTATGAGAGGTGACTTATCTCCTCTGCTTCTGTTGGAATACCACCACTCATCCTCTTCGGTGAGAACGCCTGAAGGGTCTTCCACTCGAACGAAGAACGGCGAATCAGATGATAAAATAAGAGAAGGAGTTGGGGTAGGAGTGGGCGTAGGCGTTGGGGTAGGAGTGGGAGTAGGCGTAGGAGCCGGGCGATAGAGCCAGTATGCCTTGCCTCGTTCAAGCTTTGTCACTACTGCGCCAGATTCGTCTTTGACTTTTCCCTCCAATGGAGAACCGCTCAAATCAATTTCAGAGGCGCATGCGCCTATCAGCGCCCACTCTCCTCCTTTCAGCGAATTGAACAATGCGATGAAATCATCGAGCGTCGGATAGCAACTTCTGCTCACAGATGCGCTCTTCTCCACTCTTTCAGCTGCTCTGATAACATAGCCTTTTCCGCACTCCAATTTCGTCGGTCTTTTCCATGTTTGCGTCTCGACATCCCACCCCCATACTTCTTCTGCTGCGAAGAGCGCATCAACATTCTCAATCTCATACAAAAACGAATAATGTTTCATGCCTTTCTCAATCACGAAATAATATCTGTTGTCTTCATAGCAGCGGAGCATGCGGTCGCACTCTTCTTCATCTTCTATTCGCTGAGCTGCAACAACATCCGCTATATTTATTTCTTTATCACCATTCAGATCGAAGACTGCGAGCCATGTTCCAGGCTCTTTGGTTCCTGCTACGAAATCACTAATCAATTCCGTCAGCACTTCGCAGCGTGGCTTTGGCGTAGGCGTAGGAGTGGGAGTCGGAGTCGGTGTCGAGGTCGCCTTTCTCTTCAAATAACCGATCACTGTGAAAGGCTCTTCTGAAGTGATAAGCACTCCCGGAGGGGTAACAGGCGTGCTTGTATAGCATTCGCCATCTTGAACGCTTATGCAAGATACACCTTCATCAGAGACTTCTATCGTTGCGATTAAGTCTTCATAGCCTTCCTTTGACCATTTTATTTCATGTCTTCCTACTTCGAGACTCACAGAAAAAGCCATCAGCGCATCACCTTCTTGACATAGACTTTCTTTCCGTTTATCACGGTGCCGTTGAGCTTCAGATTATCAGCGTTCAGCTCAGACACGAACAACATGATGCTATCCTCTGACTCAACCCAAAACACTATCTTCAGCTCCTCTCGTTTCACCAAGTCCTCTACTCTGGCACTGGCTCGCATGTCTCCTTGTCTATATACCATTGCGCAATTTTTTTGAATGTGTATCCTCCACAGGTCATACTTATAGGATTCTCTATACGGACATGTATTGTGTTACCTCCACAATCGCAGGGCATCTGCCAATTCCCCGGCTTGATGTCGTCGCTTATGTATTGGAAGAAGCGCCAAGAGCTGAAGTCCTTCGGATTTTTCTTAATTTGGAAGGCGCAGATGCCGTGCCCGAAACCAGGACCTGCCGTGAACACGGAACAAGGATAGACGGGTAAATCATAGCTTTCCGTCCAGTAGCAGTATTCTGTTTTCATATCTCTTGACCAGTAGCAGTGGCTTATCTCATCATAATGCTTTTCCCCTTCGCCGAAGCGCAAGTATCTTATTATCGCATTATGTGCGCAAACTGCTTGTTTCCATGAGCCTGTGCCACCTTTGCAATCTTTCTTACCTTCTCTCTTATAACGAATAGGGAAGAAAAGCCAACTTCTTATGATGAAGCCTGCGATATTATTTCGTTCTTCATCTGTGAGAAGCCACCAAATCTTTGATAATCTCTTCGTTATCAGCCAGTTATCGTGAAGTGTGTCCTTGTCGCAGATGACTTTGCCATCTGAAGAAAGACATTCTTCTCTGAACCTATCAGCGAGCTCGTAGTCCTCTATGGGCGTTCCATCAATATAAATGCTCGCCTGCTCAGGAACCGAAGAGAAGGTCGCTTTCTTCTTCATCATCTCAGATTTCACCTATTAGCGCCCCATCGACATAAAGCTTCACGCCATGAACATCACCTCTTTCATCTCTCGCCCCGAACGTCACAGAGACAGGTGCGGGAGTGGGCGCATAAGAAACCCATCTGAGCTTATGCACATAATTCTGTCCATGCTCTGGATTTTCCATGCTCTGAAGGAACAAATAATCGCCGAGAACGACACCCTCATCAGGATATGTTATAGGAAGCGTTGAGGACTTCGCCAAATAAATGACTTCGCTGAAGTCAGGAGCAATTTCAACAATAGGATAAATCTTGGAGCGACAACATGCGAACAATCGTCCTTTGTATTCGATTATGTTGTCCATGTTGTATCCTATTTTCTTTTCGTCGAGAGAAAGATACTCCACGCTGAGAGAAGAATCTACTTTGCAGACTTTCGGAGGCTGCGGACGATCTCGCCATGCCTCGCTCACGCCATATATATGACCGTCGTAAACACATAAATCATCTGTGAGCGAGACTTCCAAATCGACAGAGGTGAAAGAAGAGCCGTCGAACTTCCAGAACGCAGGGTTCTTCGGATCGCTCCAGCTGAAATCTCTGAAGCCCCAGCCGAACAAGGCGCCGTCCATGAATGCGAGCGCATGATTGTAGTTCGTAGGACAACCTCTCAGGCGTCTGTAAGTGACATAGTTGGGGTTGCTCACATCTATTGCGAAGACGCTTCCATATACGGCGCCACAATAGATTATATCGTTTTCGGCATCGAGAGCGAGAGACATGGGATAGAAATTATAACTCGGATGCGATAAAACCGCCAATTCCCACTCTCTTAGATCGGTATCGACACGCACAATTGTCAGTTCTCTTCTGTATAAGACGATCCATAAATAGCCGTTGTGATAAACGATGTCGTTGCCCATGTCTAAGGTAGTGCCGAGCGTGAGGCTCTTGACCTCTAAGGTTTCAGGCTCCACTTTGAATATTTTTGCGGGACTGTCCCAAGTGCAGAAGAAGATCGAAGAACCATCTGTGCAGCAGCCGTGCGTCACACTCAGAGTCGGAAGTTCCTGCGTGCTGACGACTTCGAGAGGCATTTTTACTCTCTTATCTTATCTCTCCTTTATTTAGTTTTCACCCTCATTTTTATAGATGCCGAGCAGTTCATCGGAGAGAGCGTCGCAACAGACAAAGACGAAGTGGCTCTGCTTGAACTGCGGATTGGAATTTCAAGGAGCGAAGACAAAGCCTGAATGTCCCGAATGCTTTAATAAGTGCGATTTCCTATTAGTGAGATTGAACAAAGATGGGCTTCCTGCGGTGCATGATGCTATGGGCGACGAGAATGAGGTAAAAACGCTTGAACTCACGATGCCTGCCACGCTGGAAGACTTAGAATACAATGATGAGCTGAAGGAGTTAGTGCGCAAGAGGGTTTTGCTAAGAGCAGAAAGGAAGAAGCTTGAAGAGGAGGCTGAAATGTTGAGAACACGAAAAGAATTAGAAAGACTGAGAAAGGGTGAAGAGAGCGAAGACTTCAACGGCTTCAATGGTTTCTCTGCTGCTGCTAATCCCGCAGCCCCGCTTCTGATAACTGCATTAGCGCCCACAAAAGAGGAGAGAGAGGCGCTGCTGAAAGAATTATCAGAGAACAAGGAGCTGGCGCTTTCATTAGGCTTAATGCTCAATGCTCCTCGTTACTCAATGCCTTTCTTTCCTTTCTTAGGTGGTGGAAAAGAGCAGACTTCGCTGAGCGAGCTCGCAGATGCGCTGAAGAAGCTCGCAGATATTGTCAGCGAGAGAAACAACAACGACGGAATCCGTGAAGAGTTGAGAGAGCTGAGAGACACGCTTTTAGAGGTTGCGAAGAGAGACCCTGTCGATGACATAAAAAAGCTTCTCGATTTGCAGAGGACGCTGCGAGAAGAGCTGGGCGAAGAAAAAGGACGGAAGGAAGAAATTGAGCTGTTGGCGAAAGCCGTGCGAGAAGTCGGCGAGAACACGAACAAAGCAATCGCTTCGCTGAAGGCGACGCTCGCACGCATGGAGCAGGAGCGAAGAGAAGGCTCATCGTATGAGCGTGAGCTTGAGAGATTGCGCAATCAGATGAAGAACATGAAAGAATTTGTTGATGCGCTTTCTGACCTCACAAGAACTTTCTCGCTCTCATCAGGAGACAGCGACGATTACTACAAGAGGAGGAAGTTTGAGCATGAGCTGCGGTTAGAAGAATTGGAGAAGGAGAAAGAGCTTGAAGAAGTGCGCAGGAGAAGAGAGCGAGACATGGTGATTGCGAGGCTTCTTGACACAATTCACAAGCGACGCTCTGGAGGAGAGAGAGAAGAGGAGGAGGAAGAAGAGAGAGAGGAAGGAGAGAGAGAACTGAAATTAGAGATAGACGAGTTAGCGTGGAAAGAGGAAGAAGAGACGGAGAAGGAAGAGAAGGAAGCGGATGAGAAGAAAGAGGAGGAGGAGGAGAGGGTGAAAGAAGAGGTGGAATCTAAAGAAGAGAAGAGGAGGGGAGTGTCCTAAATGAGCGAAGATTTGAATCCGAGAGGAGAGCGAAGACCCCACGACGGAAGAGGTCGTGGTCATGGCATGCCTGGCGGTATGAGAAGGGGTCGCAACAGAGGCGGTTGTAGGTTTGGAGGCCCTGGTCACGGTCTCGGCGGAGGTCGTGGTCGTGGAAGAGGTCGTGAGGGTTGAGGCTGATGAGAGATGAAAATTCGTGAGACTGAAGAAGGGTATATTGTAGAGTTCTTTCCAGAGGCGAAAGTGGTGGAGAGAAGAGAGGAGTCAGAGAAAGAGTGGTGGGTGGAGGTCGGATATTTGGAAAAGGAAGATGTCTTTGTGCCTGCTCGTGTCTTCTATGGTAAGAGATACTCGTTGAATGAAGTGCGGAAATACGCAGAAAGAGGGGAAAAATGCTTGAGAAGGGCACTGGGGTTAAGAGATGAAGGTCAGAGAAACTGACGAGGGATACATCGTGGAATTCTTCCCAGAGGCGAGGATTGTAGAAGTGAAAGAAGAGCCTGAGCGAGGCTGGAAAGTTGAGATTGGCTACTTAGAAAAAGAAGATGTATTTGTGCCTGCCCGTGTCTTCTACGATAAGAGATTCACGCTTGAAGAGGTGCTGAAATACGCTCGCAGGTTAAAAGAGTGCAAGATATGCAACGAGCTGAACAGAAATGTGACTGATGTTGAAGAAATCGTTGCGGAAGATAAGTTAAAAGATTATGTGCAAAGGATGAAGAGCATGCGTGAGCAGATTAAGGGAAACGGAGAGAGCAAGAAGAGCGAGAGAAGAAAAATCACCGAGAAATTGGGCAAAATTGCGCTCACAAAGTATTACTCGCCTGCTGAGCTTCTTCTCTTGGGTTATTTGGAGGAGGATGATGAGCTCATAGAGATTGCGATGAGTTCCGTCAAAGATGTTGATGACTTGTTCAAGACGCCAAGCGGAGAAGAGGAAGAAGAGAAAAAGAAGAAAAGGAAAAAGAGAAAAGGAAGAGGCACTGAAATATTCAAGACGATTCTGATGCAAGAGGTGGATGGAAATGGAGCTTCTTGAAACGACAGCGCTCTTCACAATAAGAAATCTGAGGAAGTGCATCAGCAGGATGAGCGAAGTGCAGAAAGAGCGCATTCTTTCATCGCTTCTCGCTTATATTCTCGCAGAAGAGAGCGACGACGAGAAGATGGCGGAGAAGATAAAGAGCGCTGCGCTCGCAGAGATAAACGAGGCGCTGAAAGCAACAAAGGAGGAAAGCGCTGAAAGAGAGAGCGAAGAAAGAGGGGAAGAAAAAGGCACGGGGAAAAAAGGGAAAAAAGGAAAAGCGATAATCTACTAAAGTTCGAGGAGCTTTCTACCGCTCTCAGTGATTCTTACGTGGTCATTCCTGCGCTCGGCGAAGTCGTGAGTGACGAAGAAATCTATCACGGCGTTGAGCGTTTCTTCTGATAGCGAAGTCTCTGCCTTGAGTTCGTCAAATGTTCTCTCTCGCTCTGCAAGCAGTTCAAGCATTCTGTCTAATTTCTCCAGCACTCTGCTCATCTTTCTCACCTTTTGAGGTGTCAATGATGTCCCAACCCCAATACCTGTCCAATTCCAGATTTTCCTTCAGCACAGGACAACCAACACGCTCGCACCACGCTACGACATAGCATCCGAGCTGCTTACACTGCGCTCTCGGATAGAGGAGCGGGCAGTTCGCACACTCTTTCCTGAAAACTTCGCAGTCAGAGCAGGCGTTGTGGGCGGTGTTTCTTCCTTCGCCTCGCATCACCATCTCCGACGCCATCACCCACCCACCATTACTCTATATAGAGTAATGAATAAAAACCTTTTCGGTTTTGTTCGCTGCGTGGGAAAACCGAAAAGGTTTTAAAGGGTGAAGGTGAATCTCTCATTGCGGAGGTTCGGAGAGAGGGTGCCGCTTTTTCCATTTCCCTATTTTTTCCGTCTTCAGAAGACGAATCTGCGCTTCCGCTCCCGCTCATAGAGCTCGTCGATGAGTTCTTCCCAAGTTTCGACCTTGAACCACGACTTCAATTCAAGCAGCTTCCAGTATGTCTCTTCGGGAAGCGTAAGATGCTTCGTTCTGCTCCAGTCTTTCCGTCGCCTTGCGCTTCGCACAAGCACCATACTCTATCTAAAGTATATAGAGCGATGGAGTTTATAAATAAATCTGCGAATGCGAAAATATGGCGGAAGGAGCGCACCCCTGTCTGTTGGCTGATTACTACTACGACCACAGCAGCGAAGGCGACTTAGACGCAGGCGACAAGTGGGAGCAGACGACATCCTTAGAGAGCAATCAAGTCGCAGAGATAACGCATGTCGAGGTGTTCTCGCCGGTTTCAGGCGGAACAGCGGGCGAGTTGCGCAGATTGGTGCTGGTAATTGACGGACAGGACTTAGGTCAATACGTCCTCATAAATCCATACTACTGGCACAACACCGCACCGCCTCGTGCTTTCATTTACAATACAGTGTGGCAGTTCGGTCCAGGAGCGGTAGCAGAGACACATCCGCTGATGAACCTGACGCTCAAGGCGAAGAAGAGTTTCGGCATCAAGGCGTTTGCAGGCGATTCGGCGGTCACATCTTCGTTCAGAATTCGCCTCTATGGCTACTTATACGAGGAAGAGGAGCATCTGCGTCGCATATTCGGCGACAGAGCATACACTGATCCTGCGACGATTGTTGACAGGAACAGAGGAATTTCGCTTGATGTCACCAAAGATGCGATCGATGTCTCAATAGAGCATTGGGACGAGATGGTCGGAGGCGTGAGACAGGCGAAGCCTCAGGTCTTTCCGCTCGTGAGGTTCGCATACAACGCCCAAGCAACGACCGCAAACAGAGAGTATGAGTTCTCATACAAAGGAGACGAGGTAGAAACGCCTGAAGAAAACCTCTTCTTCGAGTTGGGCGCAAGCGAAGCTGTGTTCATTCAGTCTTTGGGCGTCAGAAGCGTTGAGCATCTGAAATACGCAGGCATTAAGATCGGAACGGTGAAATATCCTGCGAACGAAGGTTTCAGGGTTGACTATCCAGTGGCGCATCCGTTGCACTTCGGTCACGGCTATCCGCTGTTCCCGCAGGATTCGCCGATATTCTATGCGGTGCCACGCTTGAACTGGGGCTTCTTGATTCACGACGAGAAAGGCAGAGTCTTCGTGCAAGATGATGGAACTTCAATCGCTGCGGGCAACATCGTCGTTGCGATTCAAGGCATCTATGTGTCGTTGTGAGTCGTGAGAAAGAGCGGGGAAAGGAGGTGAGTGAAAAGATGAGGACACTTGTCATTATGGGTGAGACGGCGGCTGCAGGGACGACGACAGAAATCACGCTCTCAAACGCACCGCCACTCGCATCTATTGTTGCAGGGAAGTTGTATGATAGGTCCGCAGGGTCTGTGTCGGACTTGACGGTTGTTTCAGACACACCCGACGAAGATGGTGAGATACAACTCACGGCGACGAACAAGTTCAAGATATACTTGACCAATGGACTGGCAGAAGATGATATACTCATATTGCAAGTGGAGGTCGTAGGCGAAAAAGTGGCGGTAGAATGACAGTCGTAGTTTCAGCGATTTCAAACTATCCTGTGAAGCTCGCAGAGACTGTCGTGAAGAACCTATCAGCGGGAGTGAATCCGCTGATTTCGCTGAAGAACGAGCTCAAGGACAAACTCCTCGTGGTTGATAAAATCGTTGCAGCAGAGAACGCAAATGTGTTGCTCAGAATTCAGGCGGATGTGTGGAAAGAAGAGACACTGACGACGAACTTAGGCAACGATTTTTACTTACACGCTTTCTCGCTCTTTGAGGTGAAAGCGATAGCAGCGACATCAGTCACGAATTACACGCTTCTCTGCTCTCAAATATGGCAGAAGCCGACAGTAGCGCATAAGATGCTCTTCGACATCGCTCTCACAGACGAGGAGCGAGAGATCGCAGAGGCGATGAATGTCGCAGAGAGCATAGAGAAAGGAACGCTGCCTCTGCCATTTGATGTCTTCGTGAGGCGAATAACGAAGACAATGAAGAGAGCGACAATTGCGAGAAGCGATTCAAGCGCTGCGGTGGTGCCGTTTTTCCCGCTCTCCGATGAAGTCATAATTTTGAGGAGTGTGCAAATCCCAGAAGATGCTTCGCTGCTGATAACCGTCGACGGCAAAGACATATGCACTTTGGATGGTCGTGCATGCGGAGCATCGGATGTTGATTTGTATGTGATCGCAGAGGATGAGCTGAGATTGACGTTCACGCCAACGGCGACGACAGAGTGGAGGTTTACTTATGAAAGAGCGAAGCTCACAGATTATCTGCGTATGCTCTTAGGAAGGCTCACGAGAGCGCATGACGAAGAGCTGTGGATGCGGGTTAAAGCTGGCATTGTATGACGATGAAGGCAGAGAAGCTTGTTGCGATTTCGCAGTTCCTGCCTGCGTTCCCAAAGCTGTTTGATTGGGTTCACGACAGAAAAGATAATGTCACGGTGGGCGCTGGCAAGCTCGTTGAGCTCGTGAAATACAAAAATGTCAGAGGACTTCTCTTGGATGCGACGCTGAAGACAACCTCAGATGAAATGGTCATCCACTTCACGATTGATACGATCACTTTTGAAGTCACGCCGAAGACGCTCTGGGAGATGGGCTTAGGCAAAGAAGAGCGTCGGAACTTCCGCATCATCAGATACGACCCTGACAACAAAATCTTCGTCGGCGGGTTTTATCCAGACCCGCCGTATCCGTTCACAGAGAGCATAGCGGTGAGTGTGCTGAATCCCACTTCAGAAGATGTCGTTGTGTCGTGGCACATTTACTTCCTGCAATACACTGAAGAACTCATAGCGATGCTCGAAGAGATGATGCGAGAAGGTGAAGAAGAATGACGCCTGATGAACTTCGTTATTTACTGCGAGAAACTTTCAATGAGCCTCGCACCCTGCGAGTGAAAGATAAGCCGTTCATTGTCAATTCAGGCGAGGAGCGGAATTTCAACGACATTCATGTGAGCAATTCGTTCATCGTCGCAGGCGTCGTTCGTGCGTTTGACGATCTGATCGTTTACGATGATGGCGAAGTCGTCATCGTTGATGATGGCGAAATAGTTGTGTGGTAGTTGTGCGGTGGTTGTGCAGAGTCGTGTGGTGATCGTGTGGTGAAATGGTGATCGTTCATGGATGCGCTGCTCGCAGCGCTCGGAAGCTTCGCAGCGTTCGCATCACTCGCTCTGACGCTCATTATTCGGCTATGGCAGCTCCGCAGAAACGAAATCGCACATTTATATAGGCGCATGGAACAAATAGAGAGGCGTATAGAGAATATTGAAGATGAATTGGCATCGTTGCGTGAGAGAGTTGCCCGCTTGGAAGAGCGTGTTTGAAAGGTGAATGAAAAATGGCGAAAAGGACGCTTGTGAGAAGAGCAGATAACGCAGCAAGAATCTCTTACGAGGACACGACATCCGAAATCATATTTGAGCGCTTCAACACTGCGACAGCGGAGTGGGAAGAAGCGATGAAGATAAAGCTTCCCACTGTCGTTGGCTATACTGTTCCGGTTGCACCACAGGACTGCATAAATCAGAGCATGGCAGCGGACTCAACAGGCGTGAAATTCACCTCAGTTGTGAGAACAAAAGTAGATGCTCGCTATCTGAAGAAGATAAGGTTGCGAGCATCTTGGGACGCTTCGCACACGGATTCTGTCACGGAAGTGAGAGTTGTCGGGACATCATCAGGAATAATTGCATCAGTGAGTGGGAACACTGGAAGCGATGAAGAGGCCGAAGGAACTTCATTCAGCGATGGCGAATTAGTTTATGTGGAAGTTGCAGTCACGAAAGAATCTGCAACAGCAGGCGCAACAACAACTCTGACTTATGCAGTGATTGAGTTTGTTTACGAGATGGCATGATGATGGTATATGATGGATGAGTGGACGACCACAGAAGGTGTATGGACAACCTCAAGAGGAGTCTGGACTTCCACGCAAGAGGTGGTAGAAGAAGCAGGAGGTGAGAGAGCATGTGGTTCGCAGAGAACAAGAGCTGGTCGGAGTATAGGCGCTCCTTAGGTGGTTTTTCTGCAATCGTATGCAAGGACGGTTCGACAGTCTGGGCTGAAGACGCTTCAGGAAAAACCTTAGCGACTGGAGAGAGTGGAGTAGATGATGCGAGTGTGATTCAGAGCGCTTTAGATTTAGTCAACGGTGGAGCAATTTTCATTAGAAGTGGGAAATACATTTTGGAGAGTAGTTTGTCAATTTCAAACTACTTCATCAATTTGATTGGAGAAGGACTGGCTACAAAATTAGTTCCAAAATCAGAGGATGTTGGAGCAGTTATAAAAATTGAGGGGGAAGAGAGGCCGTTAGGCATTCAAATCAAATCGCTTCAGTTCGGGGATTATGGAGATGATTCCAGAGCGTCTTGGAATGTTGACTACATTAAAATTCTTAAGGGAGCATTAATTTGGATAGAAGATTGTTTTTTCTGTTCTATCGGTGGCTCAGCCATAAATGTAGATACCTGCTGGGAAATGTTTATTAGAAACATTAAAATTGAAAATTGTGGTAGAGGGGACAAATATGCTATACATATCGAGCCGAGTAAAGATGAGCGAGGGTATGAGAGTAACCACATCTTTATATCGGACGTTCATGGCGGTAGTAGATACGGCGGTCTCTTTAAGCTAAAAGGTATGTCGTCGTATTATTCCGAGCAATTTCAGCTCGTTAATATAAATTTTTATGGGCCTCACGTTTATGATGCTGATTTGACAAGTCCTTATTGTGTTTCCTTAGGGCCTTACGTTAGTTGTGTTAAACTCTCCTCCGTATCGCTCTTCGGCGTTCAGACAGATATTATATATGCCAAAGTGGCGAGACTTTATATGAATAACATTGAGCTTTCCGGAGAGCGGACTGGCAAGAGCGGAGTTGTTCTTGACGGAGGGAACACAATATTTATCAATAATGTTAAAGTATCTACACAAGGAAAGTGCGTATCGTGTTCTTCTACGCCCGTCGGGATATGGATTAACGGCGGGACTTTTAACTCTCAGGAAGATACAGCACTAAGCCTATCCACATGGCAATTCCCAATCTACTTGTCAAATGTCGAGGCAACGTCTCCGGCAGGTTCTCATGCCGTTCATATAACATACTCCGATCAGCCAGTTTACATTGAGAATCTAAATTATTCTCCTTCCGTAAGTTTACAGAAACTCGCTAAAAACTCAGGCACCGCCACTTTCAGCGGCGACGGCACAACAACGCAATTCTCAATCGCTCACGGCTTAGTCTCGACGCCGACAAAAGTTTTAGTTACACCAATGACAGCAGATGCAGCAGCAGACTTCTATGTGACTGCTGACGATACGAACATCTACATAAACTATAAGTCAGCGCCTCCTTCTGGCACTGATAATTTGAAGTTTAGCTGGTATGCTGAAGTTTGAAGGAGTGAGAGATGGGTGAGATAAGATACAAAATTGGCAAATTCATCGTCGTGAGCTTGCACAAAATACTGATTAGGTTGAGGTTGATTTCCCGACCTGAAAGATAAGAAATATATAAGCGAGAAAACCAAAGTAAGGAGAAATGCTCGGCTCCCGCTTCACAACACTCTTCACGATAAGAGGCGAAAGGACAGAGCCTGAGAGGGTGTTGTCTGCTCAAACAATAGACGCAGCATCTGCGAGCGAATTCACAGTCAGAGGCGAAGGCTACTCTGCCGTCGTCGTGACTGTGTGTGCTACTTACGATGCTTCCGCTACCGCAGGCGTTAGAGTGAGGTGGCTTTACTCGCCCGTCTCTAAGGATATTTTCAATTGAGGGTGGAACCGGCAATGATTGGGTCACAACACCTTACACAATTCCTGAAAAATGTGTGGCTTAAAGTCTCTTTTGCTCGAATCGGAAACACATTGAAAGTATTCTATGAGGATACTGTATTAGAATGGACGGATGATACACCACTGCCTGCAAGCCATGTCGGAATTAGAGTAGGAAGCACTAAGACAGGGGCGGTGAAAAAATTTAGAGTGCGCAAATACACAGAGCCAGAGCCTTCTGTGAGTTTGGGCGGAGAAGAAAGCGCATGATGAGAGATGAAAGAGCTACTTGCGCTCCTCCCCGAGAGCAGAAGAAAGCTCCTGCTGTTCTTATGCGAGCATAGAAACGAAGATAAGCTGCGAACATTTCGGCAAATCTCCTTACAAACTCAATTAACCTATCCGACGGTGCGTGCTGCGATGTTCGAGTTCAAGGCGTTCGGCTTCGTCAAAATCTATGAGGTCGGAAGAGCCTATGTCGTTGTTCCGACGGAGAAATTGAAAGCTCTTTGCGAGCAAATATAAGAAGATGCGAGACTTGCTCACGCTACTCCCTGAGACGAGAAAGAAAGTTTTGCGGTATCTCTGCGAGCTTAGAAAGGAAGGTAGAGTGCAAACGCCCTGGCACATCTCTAAGGAAGTGGGGTTATCATACCTCACGACGAGGAAAATCATTCTTAAAGAGCTGGTACCGATGGAATATGTCAAAGTCTATGAGATCGGAAGGGTCAAAATTATAGTGCCTACGGATAAATTAAAAGAGGTGTGTGAGATTCTTGAGGCGGAACAGGCTCAGTAGCCTTCCAAGATGCTCCTCGCTCGCTTTATCATCTCACGAGCTTCAGCTCCAGCTTCTTCCCTACCAGCTTCAGCTTCAGATGCCGAAGACGGCGAAGAAGATGAGTCCGTCCGCTTGGCTGAGCGTTTTAGTGCTTCTTGCATGAAGCTATATCTGCAGAGCTGCTTTTGATTCCAATCGTAAGCGGTCACCACGCCAAGACCGTAATTCGCAACGACGAAGCCTTTGATGGGCGTTCCTACGAGAATGTGAATTT
>Ga0209410_1000984_pt1 | contig 13653 bp, 13 predicted proteins | sample Mar14436cmmetaG_FD_184135 | JGI IMG/M metagenome (GOLD analysis project Ga0209410, IMG submission 184135) | Marine hydrothermal vent microbial communities from Guaymas Basin, Gulf of California to study Microbial Dark Matter (Phase II) - Marker... ... | reverse complement strand
GGAATCTTTTCATACGTGCTGTGTGGGAGGAGATGCTTGAAGGTATAGATGGTGGGAGGTATAAACATATATGGGATATATTGCTTGATAAAACAAAGGCATCTCCTGAAGCCAGGGCTCTTTTTGTGGTTTCAACCCTTGGTGGTTCAGACATTGTCATGGGTGAGATAGTAAAGGTTTTCCCTGATTCTGTGCGGGTGTGTGAGGATCTTGATAAAAACTATCTATTGAGGGTTGACAGGGTATTTCAAGGAAGAATAAAGGTAGGTGACACTATACAGATAAAGTTTTTTGGCAATGTTCTTGCCTTCTCACCATCAGGTCCTGATTACAGATTCATGGGTGGTGATACGATAATTGCTTCATTGCAGAGGACAATAGGGGATTGTCTTCTAAAAGGTGATGAAGAACCTGGATATTCTCTACCGTTCTATACACCCTCAGGGGGTATGCTGAGAGTAACAGGGCTCAAGGTGAGGATAGATGGTGACAGTATAGTGAAGGAGCCTGTTCCAGTTCACATAGAGGGATATTATAAGGTAGATTGTCCCCTGGATGTGGGTATAGAGGTTCTTGAAAGGATGATATCCATAAGGGAGAGATACTTAAACCTGCTTTATGACAAAATGAGCCCTGAACTCATGGACAGTTTTTTTGTATTCTTAAAAAGGGAGAAGGAAAGGGAGAAGAATGCCACGTGTGATCCAAAGATAATCTTAGAGGAGGAAAGTAGAAAGTTTATAGATTTATTAAAGAAGTGGGGTGAGAGATGATACTGTTTCTTATTGGTTTTCAGGTTCTTGGTCCCATGCATGCATCAAAGAGCCTTGTTGTTTCACCTGATGGCTCCTTTACTTCACTTCAGAGGGCTTTGATTCTCAATGAATGTGTTCCCGAATGGGATTCAAAAATGCATTACTCATATACATACTTTGCAGCCTTCCAGATAAGTGGCTCCACTGCTCCACCTTACAATGTGAAGATGGATACGGCTCACAAGCTACCTCCTAATACGCCCGGTAGAACCATATTTGTTCCTGACTCAACAGGTAATTATATTGAGAGCTGTTATGTTATGCTCAATTATAATGATGATACACCATGGCACTGGAACTATGGTTCAGGCCATCCAGCGGGAACCGTCCACTTTAAAACCGCTGTAAAACACGAGATAGGTCACATGATAGGTCTTGCAGATGAGCCAGGTATTTCTCCACCTGACAGTGCAATCATGTATCCAAAGATAGATTCATTTCCCAGATATATAAGGAAGGATGATATTGAAGGTGTTTGCTGTATATATGGGGATGAGTATGGGGCTTCAATGGAACAGTATACCATTGTGGATTCACCTAGGACTGATACTGTTTATGGGTGTTATATTCCCATAACAGTTGGGACATGTAGCGGAGGGAGTTTCAATTATGATTCTGTGAGATGTGGCATGTATTTTCAGGGTAAATGGATAGTGGATACGAAAAGGAATCCTTCAAGACAGCTTAATTTCAAATTTAAGGTACCCAATACAGATGGTCATATTGGAAGAAGTGATATATGTATCACATGGTTCAGGAGAGGAAATCCAGTGGCGACTAGGTGTGTGAATGGTATCAGATTCAGGTGCAAAGATGCTGTTCCTGCTCCCTGGAAAATGGAGGAACCCTTACTTTCAGGTAAAGGGGGTTGTAACTGTGTCAAGTTTGATAAAAGGAACATATACTCTCTTTATGACCCTCTTGGCAGACCTGTTCTGCGATACAGGATGTGGAAGGATATAAAAGGTTATTTAACGGAAAGGGGAAATGGGATATACTTTGTGAGGGAGGAATCTGGCAGGAGTCGTATTATAAAGATACTTGCTTTATCAGGGGAGATAAACATTGTGGATAAATGGAGCAGACTGAAATTCAGGAGGTAAAGTCTTTTAGACCCGGTCAACCGGAATATAAGTGAAGGATTGATAGAAAAACACAGGGGATTCCCCAATGCTCTTTTCCGTCTTTTTGTAAAAAAAACACTTGACTAAAGACTGTATTTATATATCATATTAAAAAATCAGAAAGGAGGTGTGTATATGAAGAAACTCATGATGGTGTTCCTTGCACTTGGCTTACTTGCAGGATGCACCAGGTATGCTTCCAAGGAGCAACTTGACGAACTGAATTCAAAGAAGCAGGAGGTGGCCACATTGAAGACAGAGATAACCCAGACACAGGAAAAGAAGGCGACCCTTGAGGCACAGAGAGATGCACTGAAGGCTGAGATTGATAAGCTGGAAGCGAAAATCCAGGAACTGGAAGCAAAGCTAAAGTAAGGAGGGAGAGATGAAAAGATTTGTACTAATAGTTCTTGCCCTTCTTCTGGTGGTTTCCTTTGGCCTGAATGCACAGGAAGAGAACAAGAAACTGAAACCCGACGAGGCAGAGCAACTGATTCAGCAGTACACACAGCAGGCCGAGCAACTCAAAGCACAACTTGACCAGGAGAAGGCAACTGTAACAGATCTTCAGGCTGAGGTTGATTCTCTCAAAAATGTTATTGATGAATTAAATGCAAAGATTGCTGAACTCGAAAAGCAAATAGAGGAACAGAGTTATTATGTTGTTAAGCCAGGCGATTGGCTTTCCAAACTTGCAGAGTATCCAGATGTCTACGGACATGGAAACTATGCAAGATGGAGAGACATCTATAAAGCAAACAAGGATTTAATTCAGAATCCCGACCTTATACTACCAGGTTGGAAACTGAAGATTCCCCGTCCATAAGAAGTGAAAGACCTGAAAAATACAGAGGCAGCCCCTGGAATTCTCCAGTGGGCTGTCTGTTTTTAAGATGAGGGATAAAAAAGAGGAATACAAAAGGGAAATAATCACGCAAAGCATCTTCACCCTGCTTGGCAAAGAGGACGAGAATATTCCTGTGCTTGAAAGAAACCTTGGGGTCAGGATCTTCTCAAGGGGAGAAAGGATTGTGCTTAAAGGGGAAAAGGATGATGTTGAAGAGGCAGGGAGAAAACTTGAGAAACTCCTGAAAGAGATTGCGGGGAGGAAGTACATATCAAAGGAAGAGATAAACTTCCTCCTTTCAGAAAACAGGAAGGTAACGGGAGAGGGTATTGTCCTGCCAAGAAAGGTGATAAGACCACGAACAGGTAATCAGGCATACTACCTTGAAATGATCGAAAAGAACTCTGTTGTATTTGCAATTGGACCTGCGGGGACTGGAAAGACATACCTTGCTGTTGCAGCTGCAGTTTCATATCTTTTGAGGAAGAGGGTTTCAAGGATAGTTTTAACAAGACCTGCTGTTGAAGCAGGGGAAAGTCTTGGATTCCTTCCCGGTGGATTTATTGAAAAGGTTGACCCATACCTGCGTCCACTTTACGATGCGCTCTATGATATGCTCCCTGCTGAGAGGGTAAAACGCTATATTGATAATGGGACCATTGAGATAGCACCCCTTGCATTCATGAGGGGAAGAACCCTTAATGATGCATTCGTAATACTTGATGAGGCACAGAATACAACACATATACAGATGAAGATGATGCTCACGAGGATAGGTGAAAACTCCAGACTTGTTGTTACTGGAGATATAACCCAGGTTGACCTGCCTGAAACATCATTCTCCGGACTGATTGAAATTCAGGAAATCCTGAAGGATATTGATGGTGTGGTCTTTGTATACCTCTCCAACAAAGATGTGGTCAGGAATGACCTGGTAAGAAAAATAGTGAAGGCGTATGAAGAATACGAAAAGGATAGATAAAGAGCGTTCAATCTTCATTGTCCTGCTTTTTTTGATACTGGATCTGTTCTTCCCACTCAGATTCAGCCGGATATCATTAAAACTTGGGGACATAGCCAAATACGATGTTGTTGCCCCATTCTCTTTCCCTGTACTCAAAGACAGGGAAACCCTTGAAAAGGAGAGAACATCGGCTGCCCTGTCCATTGCACCTGTATTACGAAAGGTTGATGTTTCAGAGGAGAACAAAAAGTTATTAAAAAGGATTTCCAGAAAATATCCTTTCCTGAAAAAACCAATCCTCTATGTCTGGGAAAAGGGGATAGTTTTTGATAAATCCTCACTTCCAGAAAGCAAGAACTCACAGTATGAAATAATCTCTTCCAGAGGTTCTTCAATCCTGCCAATAAACAAATTTTTCTCCTACAATGAGGCTGTGAATTACATCAGAACTAAGTGCATGGAGAGATACAGGGATACCATTATTTGCAGTAAAGTAATTAAAGAGGTTGAGCCACTACTCCAGCCCAATCTCCTCCTTGACATCACAGAGACCCAGAAAAGAAGAGAGGCAGCACGCAACAGGGTTCCAGAAGAAATAGGTTATGTAAAAAAGGGTGAAATAATAATACGTTCCCATGACATAGTTGATGAAAAGACACTCCAGAAACTCCGCTCTCTCCAGTATGCTGAAAACAATCTTTACAGAATCCAGAGGTTCAGACTCTTCTTCAGAGCCCAGATACTTCTTCTCCTCCTCGCAATAGTCCTTGTTCTTCTGATTGATGAATTGTGGAAGAATACATATCCATTGTCAAAAAAGAGGAATGTTGTCCTTTTACTCACCTTCATATTTCTGCTTTTCTTCAGGATCGTCAGGTTTATAGACCTGGTATATTTGTTCCCCCTTGCAGCAGCATCAATGGTGCTCTCAATGGAAGGTGGAATCCCTATTGGTATTTTCTATAGTATTTTCCTGGTCGGGGTAATAAATGTATACAATCCTCTTGAAAATGTTTACACGCTACCACTTCTCATAAGTGGGATATACGGTGCTGTGATTTCAAGGAAGTTGAGAAGCATGAATGAACTGATAAAGATGGGTGTATTTATAAGCATACTGACAATGTTTTTCACCCTTGGTAATGAAATCCTTACAGGGACAAAGACATTAAAACTTTTTTACCACATTGCAAGCGCCCTTGCAAACGGAGGAATCTCGGTCGTTGTCCTGGTTTCTCTGCTCATGCTGTTTGAGAGAATTTTTCACATATCCACAAATTTTACCTACCTTGAATTATCAAACCTTAACCATCCACTTTTAAGGGCCCTCTCAATAAAGGCCCCTGGAACCTACCACCACAGTATCATGGTTGGAAACCTTGGGGAAGCAGCAGCAGAGGCAATTGGTGCAAATGATATTCTCGCAAGGGTGGGTGGCTACTTCCACGATATTGGCAAGATGGAGAGGCCTGAATACTTTATTGAGAACCAGGAAGGTAGTTTCAACCCTCATGATGGACTTCCTCCAAAATTATCCGTTGCCATCTTAAAGTCCCATGTATCTGAAGGCGTTGAACTCGGAAAAAAACATCGCCTGCCTGAACCTATTATTAAAATAATACTTGAGCACCATGGAACATCACTTATCAAGCCCTTCTTTGAAAAGGCTAAAGACATATATGATACTGTTAAGGAAGATGATTTCAGGTATGATGGACCTGTTCCATCTTCAAAGGAATCAGCCATCATAATGCTTGCAGATTCTGTTGAGGCTGCTGTAAAGAGCGTTGAAACTTCAGGGGAGGAAGAAGTAAGGAGGGTTGTTGAGAAGATCTTTGAAATAAAAATGAAGGAGAATCAACTTGACAACGCAGGGCTCTCAATCACTGAACTGAAAACAATTATGGATGTCTTTGTGAAGAGACTGAAGGCTGCAAGGCATAAAAGGACAAGCTATCCAAGGGTGGAGTTGAAGTAATGAAGAAAATCTACCTGAATGTCCTCCCTGAATATAAAGAGGAACTTGAAAAGAAGGCAAAGGAGGTTATAAAAGGAGAAGGGCTTGATGGAGAGATAAGCATCACACTTGTGGATGATACCTTCATGGAGAAACTGAACCTTGAATACATGGGGAAAAAGGGAACAACTGATGTTATTGCATTCCCATTCAAAGAGGGAAAGGACAGTGAATATTCTGGTGATCTCCTGGGTGACATCTATATATCTATTGAGCAGGCATCAAGACAAAAGGTGGGCTCTTTGCTTGATGAATTGAAATTGCTTGTTGTTCACGGACTTCTCCACCTTGCAGGATACAATGATACAACAGAAGAGGAGAGAAAACTCATGAGGGAAAAGGAGGCTGAGTATCTGTGATTATTTCTCTTTTGTCCATCGGCATACTCCTCTTCTTTTCATTTCTCTATTCATCCTCTGAAACCGCCTATTTTTCTCTTCATCCATACAAACTCATTTATTACAGGACAAGGGGAAGGATATTCAGGAGACTTCTTCAATCACCAAGAAGACTTCTGATAACAATCCTTCTTGCAAATACAACCGTTAATGTGCTTATATCTGCATTATCAGAAAGAATTCTCAAGGGAAGGCTATCCTTCTTCATTATCACTCTCTTAACCACCTACATCCTGCTCCTTTTTGGTGAATATATTCCCAAGGTCTTTGCAATCAACAAGAAGGAACGCATTATAAATCTCTTTACCCCACCCATGTATCTAACTTATACAGTAGCCTATCCCTTCTCCTTTCTGTTCAGTTCACTCCTTAAGTTCATTGACAGGGGCAAGAAGAGGGAGGAACATGTGCTTGAGGAGATGCTTGAGATAGGATTAAAGGAAGGTGCCCTCCAGGAGGTTGAATTCAAATTCTCCGAGGCATTCATTACACTGTCAAAGGAAAAGGCAAAAAACATAATGAGGCCAAGAACAGAGATATTCTCTGCCCACGAGAATAAAACTTGCGAAGAGGTTTTGAAGAGTGTGCCCATTGGAACCAAACGGATCCCTGTTTATAAAGACAATATTGATAACATAACCGGTATCCTTGAACTCAAATGTATCTTTGGTGAGAAGGGAAGGATAAAGAAATTCGTAAAACCTCCTGTTTTTGTGAGTGAAGAGACGGATGTGGTTGAACTGCTCCTTTTCTTCAAAAGAACAAAACACAAGGCTGTGATGGTTGTTGACGAATATGGAGGTATATCAGGGATTGTGGATATTGAAGATGTTGAAAGAATGTTTTTGAGAAGCCTTGGTGAAAGGGACCCGGATATAAAAAAGGTGGGAGAAGATGAATGGATTGTTGATGGAAGGGTTCCCATTTACAAAATAAATGAACTTCTTAACTCTGATATTGAGGCCTCTGAGTTCACAACCATATCAGGGCTCATTCTCTACCACATAGGAAGGGTTCCCTCTGAGGGTGAAAGTTTCTCCTTCAAGGAGATGATAATAACCGTTGAGGATGTGAAGGGCCAGAGGATAGAGAAATTGAGGATAAAGAAGAGGAAAACATGATAATTCCATTGATAATACTGCTTTTCATCATATTCTTCAACTCATCGGAGATTGCCTTTGTCTCCTCCAACAAACTCTCCCTCATGAGGGAGAAGGACAATGGTTCTATCCAGAGGCTCACCTGGCGCCTGTACTCCACACCTGAAATATACTTTTCAACGGTTCTCGTGGGAATTAATCTCTCCCTCGTGATTTTTTCCGTGTACATGGCAGAGAGAAACTCTGTGCTCGAGACAACACTTTTAACCACATTCATCGTCCTCATATTTGGGGAGATCCTTCCAAAGGTCTTCACTCTTAAAAATCCTGAAAAACTGGCACACATCTTCTCACTCCCCCTTTACATCTTTTACTACATCTTTTATCCAATAATCTTCCTTGTAAAATATCCATCCTTTCTTTTCTTAAAACTCATGAGGGTGGATGTTAAAGAAGAAAACATAAGCAGAACTGAAATTGAAGTGGTCCTCAGGGAGAACCTTGTGAAGGGTGTGATGAAAAAATCCGAATACGCAGTTCTGAAGAATGTTATATCCCTGAGTAAAAAGAATGTTGCTGATGTAATGATACCAAGAATAAATATTGTATCATCTGATATAAGGGAAGGAAGAAAGGGCGTAATTGAAGTATTCAGGAAACACAGGTTCACAAGGATTCCTATCTACAGGGAAAATATTGACAATATTCTTGGTATTGTTAATATAAGGGAAGTTTTTCTATATCCTGATAAGGATATACAGGCACTGATAAAACCTGTGAGATTTGTCCCTGAAGACAAGACCTGTGATGTTGTGCTTTTTGAACTTCTATATGATGCAAACAAGGCAGCGATCGTGATCGATGAGTACGGAGGAACTGCGGGATTCATAACCCTTGATGATATTTTCACAAACCTTGTTGGTGAGGTGATTGACATAAAGAAGGAACTATCAGGGGCTTTCATACTCAAAGGTGATACAAGGATAAATGCCCTTGGAATAGAGGATGAGGAGGAAGATACGATTGCTGGATACATTATAAGGCATACAGGAAGGATACCCATAGAAGGAGAGGAGATAGATATTGGAGAGTTAAGGTTCAAGATACTTGATGCTACTGATAGGAAAATCAAAAAGGTGCAGGTGTCAAGGATATGAGAAAGGCAAGAAATATAATCCTCATTGTTTTTGGAAGTTTACTCACCTCCATTGGTTATGATCTTTTCCTCGTTCCCCACAAGATCACACCAGGAGGTGTTGGCGGAATTGCCATTGTCCTTTATAACCTCTTTAAATTCCCATTCGGGCTCTGTTATGCGCTTCTCAATATTCCTATATTCATTCTGGGGATGAAAAATCTTGGGTTCAAGTTTGGAATGAAAACCATTCTTTCAATAATCCTCATATTTCTCTTCTCCGACTTCATACACTATGTGCTGAAACCACCCATTCTCACCCATGACCTTCTGCTTTCTTCCCTATATGGTGCCCTTCTTCTGGGTGCAGGTATAGGATTTGTATTCAGGGGTGGGGGTTCTACCGGTGGCACTGATATACTGGGCAGGATTATGAACAAGTACACAGGTCTATCCACAGGCGTTTCAATACTGATTGTTGACTCTATAGTTATAGCCATAGCAGGGACAACATTCAAGTCCTTTGATATTGTTTTGTTCAGTTACATAGCCCTATTTGTTTCCAGCAAACTTGTGGACATGGTGCTTGAAGGCCGGGACTATGCAAGACAGGCAATCATTACAACCACAAAGGGAGATAAAATTGTGGAGGCCATCACAAAAAAACTTAACAGGGGTTCAACACTCATGAAGGGGATTGGTGGATATACAGGCAGGGAAAAGGATGTTATTTATACGGTAATATCCATAAGGGAGACAGAGGCATTAAGAAATCTTGTCCATGAGATTGACCCCGATGCCTTTGTTGTAATAACGACTGCTCACGAGGTGCTTGGCAAAGGTTTCCGCCCAAGGGCATAAGTGTGCAGGGAACAGACAAAGGAATAATCATTAAGAATACACCATTCAGTGATACAAGCCTTATCTCCATGATTTACACAGAAAAAAAGGGTCTATCCTCTTTCCTTGCAAAGGGAGGCAGAAGGCAAAAAAGCCCGTTTAGAGGAAAACTTGAATCGGGTTTTCTTGTTTCTTTTGTTTACTACAGGGGCCATTCTGCTGAAATGGGGGTACTCAAAGAAGTAGAACCCATAGAAACATATCCTGTAATTCGCGAAAACATATCCCTTATGGATGGCATGTATTCCATTCTCTGGGTGCTTGAACACAGCCCACCAGAGAAAAAAATTTTCACCCTTGCACAGGAGATATTAAAGAGACTGGACACAGAGGGAAGGATTGAAATTCTTCCCTACTTCTTCATGAAGTTCTACAAAATAGAAGGAATCTATCCCGATCTTTTCCGTTGCCATGTGTGTGGTGAAAAAAATGTCTCATGCTTCAGCACAATGGCTGGTGGAACAATGTGCAGAAAACACTGCTCGCGGGGCGACACTCCCCTTGGTGAATGGTTCAATCTATTAAAACTCATAGTCAGGGGGTATTTGCCCGAATTAAATGATACAAACGAGAAAGGATTCAGGGATATGATGAAAGTGATAATTGAATATGGAGAGTTTCACTCAGGTAGCTGGTTCCATCGCCTCAGAGAAATTCTCCCATCCTCAATAAGGCCGTAGTATCTATGTATCATCCAGTCCCCAAGAACAATAAACAGTTTCTCTCCCAACTTAAAAGTGTACTGTTCGTGTATATGCCCGATCACAACCACATCCGCACCTGCTCTGAATCTACTCCGTGCAAACTCAATATACTTCTTTATTCTGGGTTTTTTTCTGCTGGAAGAGATTCTGCTCAATCTTGAAACAACCCTTGCAATCTCAAACCCTATGTCTGGATGAATGTGCCTGAAGAGAAATCTGTTTATATCATTCTTAATAATAAGATTAACAGGATTAAACCTGCCTGTATCATCACCATGAGCAAATAGATAATTCACCCCACCAAGGTTAAACATTTTCTCCTTCCTGTGAACAACCACACCTACGGATTTCAGGAAATCACCATGCCAGAAATCATGGTTTCCTGTCCAGTAATGAACATCCTTACCCATATCCTTTAAATCCCTGAACAGTACATACATGGAAAAAAATGCCTTTGGTATCACATGGTTGTACTCATGGTAGAAATCAAAGATGTCTCCAAGAAGAAAAAGGGCATCACAGGTCCTTATCTGCTTCCTTACAAAGGAAGCGAGTTCTTCCTGAGACTCTGCAGAGTCCCTTAGAGAAAAATGGGTATCAGATACAAGAAGAACCCTTCTATACCTTCTCACCTGCCATTTCCTTTATTACTTCTATTGCCTCAAAGAAATATTTATTTTTAAGGAGTTCAAGAATTAAATTCAAATACCTATCACCTGTATCAAAGGGCACAGGTTCACCACTTTCAGATGCATTAAAATCAAGAAGGTCCTCTCCCTTCTTCTCCTCTTTTTTCTCATGTTTTGAAGAAAAGATTTCCTCAAAGGGGGATTTTGCCTCCATTATATCCTCCTCTCTCTGTATCTGTTTATTGCCTCTTCAACCTCTATAAGGGAACTATCCATTGATAGTGCCTTTTCCCACATCTCAATAGCCCTATCAATGTTACCCATCTTTTCATAAACAAAACCCAGATTCGCAATCACCAGTGGGTTCTCCTCCACATTCCTCGCCTTCTCCATGAGTGCCAGTGCCTCCTCTTCCTCACCTCTATTAAAACTGATAACACTCATTGTCAGGATTGCGTCAACATCATCAGGGTTCTCATTCAGTATCTCTTCAAGTATCTCCCTTGCCTCTTCGTTCTCTCCACTCTTTGAGAGTGCCATCGCAAGGTTTATCAATATTTCCCTCTTTCTTCCTGCAAGTTCAATGGCCTTCCTGAACTTCTCAATTGCTGATGGAATGTCCCCTGCATAAAAATCAAGCACTCCTTCATCATTCAATCTCATCCCCTGATTCATTCTATCCTTCTCTTCCATTTTTTTCAACTTTTCCCTCAACTCCTGAAGGTATTCAGAGGCCCTCACAGAGAACTCCTCCATCTTTGCTGCCATGCTCTCAAGTTGTGTGGAAAATTCCCTGAACCCGTCCCTCATTCCTTCAAGCCCTTCCTTCAATGAGCTGGAAGAGGTTTCAAGGGAGGACCTGATATTATCATCCATCCTGTTAATGCCATTATTCAGTGTTTCCACCCTGGAAGTTACCTCACCCGATGCCTCTGTAATCTTTTTCATAACAACATCAAAGAGTTCTAACACCTTTTTCATATCAGCATCAAGGGATTCAAAGAATGGGCCCACACTTTCCTTCAATTCGTTCATTGGCTTTCCGATTTTTTCAGGGATCCCTCCTATAACCTCCTCAAATGCCCTTATACTTTCACGGATGGCATCTATCTTTTCAACGACCCTTTCCTTTAAATCACCATTATTCCTGTCCATTGAATTGATGATCTCTTCCCTGACAGAGGAAAGTGTTTCAACAAACCTGTTCCCCGCATCAGTGAGGGAGTTTCCAAGAACCCTTATTTCAGGGATAATCTTCTCATCAATCAATGAATCTATCCTGGTGGTAACCGAATCAAAATCAACCTGAACACTTCCCATAAGTTCTGGAATCTTATCCAGTTTCTCTCCAAGGTCTGATATCCTATCGGAAGTTTCATGCTGTATGTTGTAAAGGTCGTCGTGAAGATTTATACTGATGTTCTGGAGCGCTTTTTTGATTGGGAGAATATCACCAAGGGAGAGAAGACTGCACTTCCCCTCCTCACTGTTATAAAACTCACATTTTTCCTTCTGACATTCTATCTCAATAATTTCATAAACACGCTTCTTTTCAACACTTCCATCCTCCCCCTTCACCTCCTCCTCTTTCAATCCAATTCCTGACAGGTATGGACAGAAACCCATTTTTACCTCCCTGGTAAAGGATGAATCATTTTCCAACCCTCCTTATATCTATCTTCCTTAAAGGCAATCTCGCCCGATTGTGTAAGTGTTATTCTTATCTCCCGCAACAACCTTTTCATTCCAAGCCTTGAGGCGCACACCTCCATCATTCTCAAAACATCGATATCCTTTTCAAGACCATTGAGTAGTTTCAGACCCATTAGGTATCTTCCTTTCTTGATCTCAAATCTGGCAGCTTCCTTAATTCTCTTTTCTTCAGGTAATGCTTTTAACACCTCTGAAATCAATCCCTCATCCCCAAGTTTCAGCGCATTTATGTATTTTTCCTCCGGGGATTCTGCACCCCTGATTCTTTCCATGAGAATCTCCTCCTTCACCTTTTGCAACACATTATAGTCCACATGAATATCCTTTCCAGCAAGATAAAGAAATGCTCTATCCCTTTCATCCTGCTCAACAAGGGATTCTCCAATCTCAAGCACCCTGTCCCAGTGTCCCATTACAGCATAAATTTTCATCAGTTCCTTCCTGTAATCAATCCTGTCTGAATATCTTATAAGTTCCTGTAAATAAGCAACCCTATCTTCATAGTCTAGTAAGGATAGCCCTTTGAATGCCTCGTCGTAATTACCAACCTGTATATTGCAATCAACATAAAGCCTTGCAGATTCAGGAGAATCAACATTTATCAACTCAAGGATTCTTCCCGCAGAATCAGGTGCCTTTTCATATATCGCCCTTAATTCTCTGATAACTTCGTCTTTCTTACCCAAAATCTTCAAAAGTTCAACCCTTAAAAACCTCAATGGAGTTGGATACTCTTCACCAAAATACTCATCAAGAAGGGTTATAATGTCCTTTGCAAGTCCTGGATAATTCTTCACAAGTTTTTCTACAAATTCAACTATCACCCTGTTTCTGCGCTCCTCAAGGATTATCTTCAGTATATCCCTGTAATTTTCAGGAGTAATCTCAATCTTGGGCAATAGCCCCATCATCTCGTTTACAACCTTCTGTCTCTTTTCCGGGAAACCTTCATAAACCTGTATGAGTGCATCCATCACTTCGTTCAGTCTCCCTTCCTGTTTGAGAAAATCTATCTTCAGCAGCATCGCATTGCCTTCAAGGGCGGTTCCCTCAGCAGACTCAAGTGATTCAATCACCATATCCCTGAGGTTTGGGTCAAATCTTACAGCCTTTTGAAGCAGTTCAAGACCACTTCCATTGCCCCTGGAGAGCATAATCTGTCCGAGTCTATAATAGAGGGATGCCTCAATTGGTGCGATATCAATCAGTTTTTTGAAATCCTCAATAATTGCATCACCAATCCCTGGATTCTTTTCATAGGCCATGTAAAGGGCATCAGCAGCCTTACTTATCTCCCTCTCATCCCT
>Ga0209410_1000982_pt1 | contig 13659 bp, 17 predicted proteins | sample Mar14436cmmetaG_FD_184135 | JGI IMG/M metagenome (GOLD analysis project Ga0209410, IMG submission 184135) | Marine hydrothermal vent microbial communities from Guaymas Basin, Gulf of California to study Microbial Dark Matter (Phase II) - Marker... ... | reverse complement strand
ACTCGATAGCGGACAGATACTTCTACCAGCTCGACGAGGTAGAGGTTTTCTAGTGGGGTTGCAGAGATAATCGAGTGCTTTCCAGCCGAGTAGTAGTTACTTCCATCGGAGAAGAGTACGAACTCATACCGCTTCACACCACTCGGTGCTGTGAAGTTGATAATATGGTAGTACTCTCCCGCTGGCTCCGAATTACTGTAATGGTATACGACTGAAACATTATCCGTGTTGTTCCTTAAGTGGAATGCATGCTCTTGGTTGTCCGCATACACCTTCTCCCAGAAGGCGAATCTCGCAGAGCCTATCCCCAGATCTATCTCTATATCCCTCCAGCTACAATCGTGTTCCTCCCATGTCGATGATGTAGTCCAGACACTCCCCTTACCAGCAACCCCATAACCAGCTGTGGGAGAGATCACTACGGGTACACCCCTCAGATCCTTTACTGAAGACCCATCGCTGTACTTTATCAGGTTCTGGTCTGACCTGTACCACATCCTACCCTCTGCTAGTGGGGGGTCTGAAGTGAGGGGTTGCATATCGATGTAGTCATCTGTGATTTCGATGGTATTCCCCACTCTGAGCCTCTTGACCCTTAGCGAGTGAATTCTAACCCCTCTGAACAGTAGGTTTACCAGTAATTTCTTAAACATAGGTGTTCCACCTCCACCTCCTCTGAAATTCCCTCAGCTCCTCAACTTTAAACCTCTCTATGTCCATTTCATGCTTGAGCTCTTCAACTGCTCTAACATCCTCTGGAGCCACCTGTACGACTGCTAGGTCTTTGAAGTCATGGGCATGAATTCCATAGGTGATGTTTCTCCTGAGGCATACCTCTGGGATTTTCAGTCTGTACCCAAGCCTCTCGATCTCTACCATTTTCACTAGATAGAGGTCTTTTATCTCCGTCCCCGTCTGCACGGTTAGGCTCTGCACATCAAGCCTCGCACTAGTGTTGTTCGTAAATGTCACACGGTACTCCTTGTACCCCGATGGTGGAGTGAACGGGACTTTATGTGCATATAGACCCGCCGTTCCAGTATTGCTGGAGAACTGGGCTACGACCACTCCATCGGTCAGGTTTTCGAGTGAAATTGTCCTATCCTGATTGTCCACTGATGTCTTCTCAGCAACACAGAAGTAGGCTGAGCCCATGACACCCAAGTCCACATAGGCTCTAGCACCACACCCATGTTCCGTAGTTCCAGTACCAGTAAGGTAGTCATATCGAATTGCCATAGGTATGCACTGCATGACACTCGTAGGTTTTATGACTGTAGACCCATCGCTGTACTTTATCAGATCCTCATCAGACCTGTACCAGAGCCTGCCCTCCGCTAGTGATGGGTCTGATGTGAGCAGTGCCAGATCGATGTAATCACTTCCGATGTTGATGGTGCCCCTGCCCACCCTGAGCTTCCTCACCCTGATCTCCTCAACTACCACGTCCTTCAGTAGCCACTCAAGAATCTTCTTTCTGATGCCAAGTCCTAGCAATACTCCCACCTCTTCTGGTACTTCTTCAGGTCATCGTGGGTTACGGCTACGAGCTTCAAGCCGTGCCTTTCCTTAATCCTCCTGTAGCGGTAGAGTAGATGGGATGGAATCTGTACCACAGCCTGCATTTCATCTATACTGTATGCATGGATGCCATACGTTAGTGGAGCGTACTTGCGTAGGACTGGGTACTTGGCACGAACCCTCTCCTCTCTCACCTCCCTCTCATGCACCATGACTACTGTCTCCTCTACCTCCACCAGATCGACTAGGAAGAGGTTCACTAGCTTGGATGCCTTCTCTATGGTTCCCATACACGATACATATGTGAGGTTGCCGTCTGAGTGAAGGTGACAGGAGTACATGTGCAGATCGCTTGGCGGAGTGAAGTTGATCCTAAACCAGTTTGTGCCACTATCGGGGTTCTGTGGGTCGTACTCGTGTATGGCTAGAACCGTATCTGTCGTATTATCGTAGAGCCGTGTGCCATGACTTGAAGATTTAGCCTCCTCCTTGAAGCTGAAGACACAGCTCCCGATGTTCCCGAACTCGCAGGGAGCACGACCCCAAGTCCACCCCAGAACCCAATTCGAGTTGGTCGTACTGCTCCGCCTTATACCGCATGTTATTATGGACTTGGTGGCACCGGGGTTGAGGGTCACTACTACTGACCCATCAGTATACCTCAGCCTGCCGAGGTCTGACCTGTACCACATCCTACCCTCTGCTAGTGGGGGGTCTGATGTCAATCCAGCTAGGTCTATGTAGTCCGATAGTATTGAGATAGTCCTCGTGCCGAGCTTCAGCTCGTCTACTATGAGCTCATCCAGCTCGACACCTTTTAGTAACCAGTTCACTAGCCTCATCTTCAACTCCCTGATCATGCTCCCACCGTAGGACAGCTACTCCGCTATCTCCTCTAGCACGAGCCTGTACTTCTTGCCCTTTGGGCTAACCAGTACTATCCCGTACTTGGGGTGCTCGGTGAACTTCCACTTGTTCTCGAACTCAAGATCACCAACCTTGACCTTAGCAGAGGCGTACACATTCGAGGCATAGACATCCGTACCCCTGAGCAACCCCGAATAGACACTCGAAGCATACACATTAACACCATACACATTAGCCCACCTATAGCTCGAAGAGCCAAGATCATAGGCATTATCCGATATCGGTAAGACGTGTGTACCGAAGCCTCCGAATGTCGTTATCGCTCCATCATACCTTACACCAAATGCAACTGATTCATCACTCCTAAGTAGTTGGAAAATCTCCGGATAGTCTGTATTATTAGCCTCTCTAGACTTAAACTGAAACCTCTGATTAGACTGGGCAAACCAAGTATAGGATCGTATACCTATTAAGTAGTAATCCCACAGCTTTATGTAGTCATCCCTTATTTGATTAGCAAAATTCAAATGATGAAGATACACATTCCTCCACCTGTGATCCGCCTTTCCTAGATCATACGAATTAGTCTCTATCGGGACAATTTCTCCTCCAGAAAGGAGACCTTTTCCCTTAGTCGTCTCAGAAGAGTACCCTATAACTCTGAGAGGTCTTACTTCGATCCTATAGACATAGAACTCCTTACCTGCGTTGTATCCATTCCATATCTTAAGCCTTCCTTCATTAGCAAATATATTTTTGTCTGTCCAACCAGCCCAGTATAGTACGCCATCAACCCACTCCTCTATATAGTCCCCGATTATATTAATGACCACAGTATGTATGACATCTCTTGAAAGTCCAGAACCATATCTACCTCCCACAGTTGGGTAAACAACATGGTTTGCTTCTCCTCCATCTGCCAAGTACCTCATACCAGTCCTTGAGGGGTTAGCATCTATATAGTCTCCAGCATTTTCTATGCCCACCCCTCCCCAATCAGCTCCATTTTCCGTAGGGTACATGACCTTGTATACGATCTGAACATTTCTCCAATAGAATTTTCTTCCATTATATATGTACCTTGCATAGTGATCGGTTGTTGATGGGTTTTTTAAGATAATACGCCCATTAGCAGTATCCCATGTTACCTCCAAGTATGTGGGATCGTCTACCTCCCAGTCAGCCGAGTGATCCTCCGTAAAATCCTCAATATAGACTGGGTCTCCAACTACAACATACCCATTTGTACGGATATTCGCAAACTTGACACTATCGGTAGTATTCAGGTTCTGGTCGAACAATTGATCTGCTCCGCCAACCCTATGGCTCGATGCGTGTGGCTCTGGTGGGAATTGTGATGGTTTCCCCTCTAGGTTGTCCCATTTCGCTACTCCTAGCTGGAGCCATGCCGAGCCGTCGTCGAAGAGTACTCGTTTGGTGTCGGTCTCGAAGAATATTCGTCCAGCGGTACCTGCGGTAGGTCTGTTGGCTGAGGTATCACGTCTGAGCTCTGCAATATTTACGATATCGGTTATATCGCTTATTGGGTGAGTGTGGGGTTCTGGTGGGAACTCGCTGGGCTTGTCTGGTATGTCCCCCCATGATGGGAGCTGGTCTGATCTGGATGTCTTGCAGATGTAGGATGAGCCCACTCCGTGTACTCCAGTACTCTTTCCCTCGTGGTTGCTCAGTTCGGTATCGGCTATGTAGTCGCTTACTGATGCATAGGCTAGGTAGTTGGCTCCAGCACCGTGAACTCCAGTGTTCTTACCCTCGTGTGTGTTCAGCCTACCCACTGCTGTTAGTTCTTTCCACTCTGTCCCAGTATCCCTGAATATCTTGAGTGTGTCTGTGGCTATGTATATTCTTCCCGCCTCACCCGCTGGGGGCATGTCGGCTTCATTACCCGTAAGGACTTTGTGTACTCCATCGAGAGCCTTTCCCTCGTGTGCTGATATACTGTCGTCCACGTATGATTTACCCGCTATCTCATCGGGGCTAGCTACCCCGTGAACGTCTGTCTTCTTTGCCTCGTGGTCGGCTAGCCTCTCTACTGCTGTGATCTCTTCCCATGCGGTTCCAGTATCCCTGTAGACCTTCCTCTCGTCTGTGGCTATGTAGATCCTTCCAGCTACTCCTGCTGACGGTCTATCGGCTATGAGACCTTCTAGGACTGGTGGTTTCAGCTTAGTCCTGCTCATCTCTGCTATCTTCTCATCTGTTATTGATCCGTCTGGATGGTCGATAGGTATACTCGTCCTGTGTGTGTCTAGGTTTGACTGTACTGTATCCACATCGCTCTTCCTAGCACTATCGTTTGGATCTACTGGTGCTCCTAGGTTCTTCGCCACATACCCTCCCATGTCTAGGTCTCCTGTCATCTTCAGTTTTGCTAGCTCTAGTACTCCTGTTGCACTGTCGAGTTTTCCTACTGTCCCTGTCCCCGTGATTATGCTACCGTCTTCGAGTATCTTCAATCTGTCTATGGAGTCATCGTATGATCTGATCACTAGGGCATCTGCCCCTGCTGATGGGGGGATTATCTTCTGCTGGGATAGTATACTCCCTACCTCGTACTCCTGTGATCCATCCTGCGTGTAGGGTACTGCTCTCCCGCCTATACTCCTGTAGTACAGTCTTCCCGCCTCTAGGGATAGGGGTGTTTCGAGTGCTGGGAATACTAGGTATGTCTTGCCTATCCTGAGTGCTGGTGGGTCTGGTGGGTCTCCGAGTATTCTCCACATGAGCTTCCTGATCCAGTCTACTAGCCTCAAGGTCTCACCCCATTAGGAGTTCTCCTTCTCTGGTTATCGTTATCCTCGCATTCGATGGTGTTGTTATGGTCAAGCCCTCCCTACTGCTCTCTATCCTGTAGTCCCCGACCTCTATTACATCGCTCACTCTGCTGAACTCGTCTACTCTTATCGTGATCAGTCTGGGGAGTAGTATTCCCATTAGACCTATTAGACCTATCTTACCCAGAAACTCCCTACGCTTCGAGTTCATACTCTCCAACCAAGATTAACATCTACTGTATTTTATAAAAGTTCTAGATAAAACCGAATATCCACAGTATCAGTAGGATTAGGAATATCACCAGTAGGGCTAAGGCTACTCTCGTGCTCACGTAGAGGAATACGTATGCTATGATCAGGATCAGGAGTGCGAATAGGAGTAGTATGTAGTTCTCCTGTAGGTATGTGAAGAACCACCAGATCCTGTCCAGAACCCACCACACGTCTATGTACCCGTAGGATACCAGTACCACTAGGAGTGCTATGCAGAGTATCACGAGTGCTACCGTGTACCTCCTCATCAGGGTTAGTACGACTGCCAGTGCGAGTAGGCATAGTACTAGGACGTCTGGAGATACCTTCCCTAGGACTTCCCTGAGGAACTCCTCTATCATCTCCCTCACTGTCTTGACAGCCTTCTCTGGGAGGGTCTCTGGCTTCTCAGGCGGGGAGGGTGGGGGTACTTCTGCTCCCGCTGGCTCCTCTGGTGTTATGGGTGCTTGGGTTACACTCCACTTCACAGTAACCAGACCACCGCTCATGTTCATCCTCACGTACAGCATGCTACCGTTCCACCAGTAGTGGTTCAGTGGTATTCCCTCGTAGGTTGGGGAGTCGTACCTGTTCAGCTTTCCGTACCACTCAAGCTCTACGTACTCTGGCGGGTGTGCGAATATGGATGGGTTTGTATTGAAGTACATGTACCTGTCTCCACTACCGTTTACATCGAATACTGCTAGGGCTTCTGCCTCCCCTATGCTCAGTTTTGACCATGTACAGGTGCTCGTGTTTGCGGATACCACTACCTTTGAAAAACTGTACCCGAACATGGTTATGTTGTAGAACTCTACCCTATCACCATGATGCACTATCAGGTCGAACTCCATATCGCTGGCGAACCTGTAGATCGTGCCGTACTCCAGCTCGAACTCCACGTACTCCTCTATCCACGCCTTGGACAGCCCCACGACAGCCAGAAGGATTGAGTTGAGCAGTATCAGGGCTAGTAGTATGGGCTTGAGTACTGGCTTACTCCTCTTCAGTACTCCCGATAGCTTTCTCTTAACCCGCTTCACACTTCCTCTCTTTTAAAGAGAATAACTAATTTAAATCCTCACTCCATCTCTATACCATGACTAGGATTAAGTATAAACCCATGATAGTGGAGATCAGGAGTGATGAGGTCGATGTCGAGGAGGATGTGGTGAGGGTTCCTGTCGAGCTCAGGAGTGAAGGCTACACTTGTACTGTTGATGTGGTTGTTGATAGGGAGAGTGATAGGTTTGAGATGTCAATCGAGAGGGTAGAGGGCAGTTGCCCACCACTCTCTCTCCCATCGCTAATGGACGATAGAGAGTTCAGGAGGAAGATCAGAGACCTAGTCAGAAGGGTTGAAGGAACGGAAACCTACTAGGATCTCCTCTTTTTTGTTGTGAATAACATGAAGTACTCCCGATAGGCTAGGGCTATTGGTTTTACCATCTGTCCTCTTGGGCACTCTATCAGAAGGTAGGTGTACCTCTTCTCATCCCATCTCAACCTCTCTTTACACTCTTCTGGTACTTCCTCAAGTATCTCCTCAAGTACCTTCTTCTTTCTCTTTGGTATCCTGAAGTGTGCTACTACTGGTTTGGTGCTGGGAATGTACTCTGGAACCATGTAGTAGGGTGGTGTTACCTCTATAGCGTACTCCCTAGCCAACTCCCTCATCTTCCTCTCCATCTCCCTCTCGATAGGTCTCGGTCTTATGGGTCTAGCGGGTGCGGGACTGGGTCTCACTGGTCTGATTCTGGGTCTACCCCTCCTCCCGAACTTCACTCCCAACAGCTCTCTGATCCTAGCCCTACAGTAGTTCATATCATCGGGATCTAGGTAGCCCTTCCTCCTCAACGCCTCCTCCACATAGTCCTCCACGAGCCTCCTGACCTTCTCCTCATCCTCTGGCGAGTACTCCACCAGACCCCTATCCACAAGCTCCTCGTAGTAGTGTTGCATCATGGTCGTAAACGCTCTCCTACCGATCATGCTACTCGCCCACCCCCTTCACTACACCCCTCTTGATGTCCTCTTCAAGCATCTTCCTCCAAGATATCTTCCTCCTCCTGACTGGTCTCGGTAGCCTTCCCTCTAGTCTTGCCCTGTGGAGGGTTGCCTGTGTCTGGTCTAGCATGTCGGATGCTGTTGCCAGTGCCAGTTCTACATTCCTGAGCCAGTCCTTCAGCCTGATCCCCCTCATGGTCTCCATGTTGAGTAGTCCCCTCCTCCTAGCCAGTACTATCTGCCTGTCCATCCTACTGAGGTACCTCTCGGTCTCTGGCTCTTCGAGTATCTCCCTCGTGAACTCTGAGTAGGTTGACCTGACACCATAGGCTAGTGGTACTCCAGCTCCGAGCATGAATACTGCCTTCATCTCTGTCAGGTAGGGTGCTGGTGCGAGGGAGGGGCTGTACACACTGGCTTCGGCTATCTTGGGTATGCTCTTCCTAGCGAAGTCCTTAAGTACATTCCTCCTGTAGATGAGCTTACTCAGGTCATCTCCCCTCAGGTCTAGACCACTGACCTTCTCCTCGAACTCGCTAAACCTCCTGATCACTCCCATTACATCCTCTACTGGTACTGTGGTACCGCAACTGCTGTTCACCCTATCGACAGCCTTCGCCACATTCTCTGGTATCACATACTTTCTCTTCCCCAGCTTGGGTGCCCTAACCGTCATGAGCTCAAGTCCGAGATCGAATAGCGAGATGTAGCATGCCTTCCTCTGAGACGGCTCCAGTACCTTACCCAGAACCTTCTTCTTAGTCTTTTTCTCCTCTGCCCTCTTTTTCCTTCCCCGTACAGGCATGAGGATACCATTAAATTAAAGGTTAATATTTTTTAATACTTTTGGTTTATTATGGATTGGGGACACTCATGGACAAGAGTGATAGACTGCTCTTGAGGGTTCTCGAAGAGCTTGGTGTCAGGATAAAGACAACTCGTGGTAATACGATAACCTTCAAGACCAAGGAAATCGTCAGGGATACCAAGACTGGTATCAGGGTGCTCAAGTCCCTAGAGAGGTATGGACTGGACTTATGGTCTAATAGGAAGAATATCAAGAAGTACATGCTGAGCAGGGATACTGAGCTGTGGAGGATGCTTGAGAGCCTATCCCCAGAGGAGTGTGCCAAGAGGATTAGGATTAGAATTGAAATCTAGTATTTTGTTCTAGAACAACTAATTTAAACTTTCACGAGTAGTACTCGTGATGAAGTTCAGGGTTACGATTATCGGGGACACTCCATACATAAGGAGAGAACCTGAGAGGGTCAGGCGTAGGGATGGTAGGCTTGAGTTCATAAGCCACTACACCTGTGATGCATGCATGATGCTCATGAGACTAGTCCCAGAGGTCAGGAGTGAACTCGTAGATGTCAGACTGAAACTGTACAATGCAAATCCAATGCTCATGGGGAAGTGGGAGGAGAGGTTCCCCCTCTATGCAAAACAGCTACAGGATGCACTCCTCACAGAGGCTCCAGTTGATGAGAAGGAGAGGGAGGAGTTCATGAAGGCTGTAGGTATCAGGAGTCCGAGAGAGATAGCTATTCCAGTCACGATAGTCGAGTGGGTGGAAGACCCTAGGTACAGGGTTACGATCATAGGACTGGACGACCCGACAAGCTGGTATGGGAGTATCATAAACGCTATGGATCTGATAAGGAAGTATGCCCACTACAGGACTTACGAGAAGTACAGGAAGGCAGACCTGAGGACACTAGCAACAGATGAGGTACTGGTGGGAGTTAGGATAAGAAGATGAAGAAAGAAAAAAATAAATATTTTCTCCTATGAGTTCGTCCCTACTACTTCAGCCTTAGACCTGTACTAATCTGTTGAGTATAGCTATAGGAGTCAGTGTTCTGATCATTATAGCACGGGCACCGACATCCTTCTCTATTCTTATAGCACAGGCTTCTCTCTCTTCTTTAGTTAACTCATCTGGGCTAGCAAATCTCTTGAAAGTCTTAGTCTTTGCCTCCTTCCCAGTATCGATTAGGTAAAGTGATCTTGTCTTTGGGTGGTAGACTCCGAAGTTCCCGACTATCTCCATGTAGCACTCAGGCATTATTTCCTCACCACTAGATGTAGAATTATAATACTATTTAAGCGTTTGGTTAGAATTTTTGACCAAGGAATTTGAATTCCTAGCACGGTCTCATACAGCCAGTCATCCCGACATACATCTTTATATCCTCAACAGTAGCAGTACCGATATCCAGTCCAACACTCCTACCCTCCACATACCTCGAAACCATACCAATCCTACCCTCGACACCACCACCAGACCACCTGACCGAGCTAATGCCAGTATCAGCACTAACCCTCAGAGAGCCCAAGGCGAGTGGTAGTTTCCTGTAGTCCTCAGGTACTACACAGTCGAGGTTGTAGGTAGCCCTACACCCGCCACAGATTGGTAGGAGTGAACAGCCCTCACAACCCTTTGGTACTCTACTGAAGAACTCATCCCGATACTTCACTAGGAGTTCGCTAGCCCTTTCAGTAGCCATTTCCAGTGCGACTATCCTCTCGTTGAAGAATGGACATGCTGTTACTATGCCGTTATAGTCTACTTTGATTAGACTTGTCACTGCATCACAGAACCTACCTCCTCTCTCCCTGAGGTTGTCGATTACGAATTTGTCCTCTCCTATGCTCATCAGGTAGAGGCTTAGGTATGTCCTTATGCTGGGTGAGTCTATGAATACCCTACCCCCCTTCAGTAGTCCGTACTTCATTACTAGCCTGAGTATTTTCCTCATGGTAGTCCCGTCTGGTACGTTTTTCCCGCTCAGGTCTTTGCAGGGTATTAGTGTCCAGAGTGGTGCTTTCTTCCTGTTGGGTAGGTATTCTCTCCAGTCCCTCATGAGTACGAGTAGTGTTAGGATGTCCTCATAGTTATCTGGTAGTACTGTTGACCTGACATGAACCTTATCGTGGGCAAGTGCCTTCATCTTGGCATCGAAGAGCCCCTTCACTCCCCGCATCTCATCATGCCTCTCGAAAACATAGTCTATACTGAGGTAGACACCATCGACCTCATCAAGCCAAGTCTTCTTCGGTACTAGCCTCGTTATCACATAAACCTCTCTGAAAATATCCCTAGCGATCTCCACAACCTTATCCAGTTGCGGATGAATGGTAGGCTCTCCCCCGCTTATGGTTATACTGTCAACTCCGAAGAGTTCGTTCAGTATTACGAATTCCCTCCTAGCCTGCTCTATACTCTTGACTACCCCCTTCTCCTTGACCTCTGGCGGTAGGTGGCAGTGCTTACACTTTAGGGGGCACCTAGCCAGTAGCTCGTAGTAGCAGTGCATCAGTTATAGTACAGGTAATAAGTTAAATAAGTTGCAGTCGTACTATTAGTGGAGGTAGGATGAGGAGGAGACCCGAAGAGAGAAGAGAGATGAGAGAGGTTGTGAGGGAGGGAGTCGAGTGTATTTCCAAGGCTTTCGCTATGTACATGGAGGAGATTACTATCCTTCCAGTAGGATATGAGGATATGAGCCGTTATAGGTGGCTGATCAGGGATGGTGGTAGGTATACTGTAATAGTCTACCCCTTTCTACTTGGAAAAGTGATAGAGGAGTGTAGAGATCTTCTTTCGGAGATGCAGGCTTTTGCATTTGGAGCTCCACCCTCTATGGTGACTGTAAGACCAGAGATAATTACGGGTCTTACTCCTATCCCCTACCTAACCCTACCAACATACTACGATCCTAATGATCCAATCCTCATAGAGACTACTAGGAAATTTGTACATACCTATCTGATCCCCAGATGGAAGAAGGAGAAGGTCAGGGGAAAACCCCTAGTCCTAAAGGATATAGGTGAGAGGGGAGATAACTACCGTATAATCTTTGGCGTTATATATACACCCATAGATTGGAATATTCGGAGAAAGTTGATCGATATCTTCATGTCTACGGGTAGGGAGTATGCTATAAGCCTACTCTCAGCCGTAACCGGAGGAAGAGTGGAGGAGGCTCGCATCAGGAGATTACTGAGAGAGGAAAGAGTTGTTATGGTAGAGAGAAGAGAAGAGGCTATTGCCGAAGCTGAGGAGCTTCGGAGGAAGTTTGAGCGTAGGAGGAGAGTTATAGAGGAGTGTGTTATTCCGTCCCTACCATTTGAGTGGTGGGTTGATGTGTTTCTCAGGTACTACGAGTACCTCACTACAGCCACTAACCTTCCTAAGGAAGCCGTTAGAGAACGTGAGAAGATAATTCGTGAAAAATTACTAGAGGGAGGGAGGAGGTTGTATAGTGCTTGGCAACAGTGGAAGGAATACGCATCAACCGATGTCCGTCTCGTCCAATCGATCAATATAATTCTTGACCGCCTGAAGAGTGTTGAGGATTTTGAGGAACTCTTAGAAAGGATTAAGTCTGCTATGGGAGTTAGTGGTGAGATCAAACACATCGACAGACCTGATCAAGATCCTCAGGAGGCATCTGAGTACTGTGTCCACGCTCTGAGGACTATACTCTCATCAGATGATCACATGGATGTATTTATACAGTATGGATTTAGATATCCTTGGGAAGAAGAAAAATGGGGAGAGAAATACAGGTGATCTAACTGAGGAGGAATAGCCTACTCCTGAAGGACGAGGTAATAGACCTCATAGTACTACTGGATAGTTTGGGGAGGGCAAATGCCTACACCCTCTGGAAGAGGCTGAATAATAGGAGAAAGGACTTGGATAAGGGGACGGTATACTTCTACCTGAACCAGCTCAAGGACTTGGGGATTGTGGAGGTTGAGGAGGAAAGAGAGGGTAAGCGTAAGTACCTATTCTCGCTCAGTAGGAATGCTAGAGTGTACAGGTTCGATGATGCTGTCCTCATAGTGTTCAAGAGGGGAGGGAAGACCTACTATACTGTGAGGGGGTGTCCTTGGAAGGAGTGTAAGTATAGGCGTGGTGATGAGTGCGGTTTCGAGGGGATTATATGCCCAGTATGGATGGAATTGATATTAAAGATCATCCGTAAGGAGTTTAACGTTCCTCTCTCAGTAGCCTCTCAAGTACCCCCCTGAGTTTTACTAGTGATACGCCCATAGCCCTCTCTATCTCTCTGTCCTTGTAGACTGAGCACCCGATACTCCTCTGGATCTCCTTTACTCTAGGTGTTCCTGTCCTGTCCAGCTCTATCGTGAGGTCTATGTAGCATGCTGGCATGGTCGGTTTCTGGTAGACTATTCTGAATTTCGACTCAAGCTTTTTAATGTCTATCTTCGCCCTCCCCTCTCCAATGCTGACCTCACTCATCCCCCTCGACCTCCCTCATCACTTCTGCTAGTGTCTCGACTGTGGTGGGCTCGACTGGAGTGAGTGGCACTCTCGTAATCGGTCTCTCCTCTACCTCCTCCACTCTTCCAACCCCAAGTGGTGCCCTCTCCATCTGGTACACTGCCATCTCTACGCTCTCTCTCAGTTCCCTGAGCTCTCCCTCTACGAGGACTAGGTACCAAGTCATGAGGACTATTGATACGAGTGGTAGGACTGCCTCTAGTGGCTCTATGAGGATATCGTATAGGTGGTGGATGTAGAGTAGTACTAGTAGGGTTATGGATACTACTACCAGTACCCACTTCAAAGCTAATACCTCTTCTCAAAAATACTCCTCACATCCTTCTTGAGGATCTCAACCCTCCTCGGGAGCCTAGTACACTTCAGGACTACCTCGGTTGTGAGCCTGTCAGCCCTGCTCTCAAGCTCCTTTAACTCCTCCCCAAACTTCTGAGCATCGTCCATTCTACCGTCTAGAACCGCCCTCCTCATCTCGGCATCTATCTCTTTTATCCTCCTGAATACTGTCTCTAGTTCATTATAGAGCTCTCCGCACTCTCCCTTTATCAACCTCGCTAGGTCTGAAATTGCCATCCGAATCACCATAAAAGAAACCCGTACATGTTTAAATTAGTTGTTGAGGAAAAACATCTCTTCATATAGAAAAATGAGGATCTCACACTTTTGTGTAATGAGTGAGCTGATTTTTCGTCCAACTAACATCTCTCCACGCTGTGGCGAGGCATAGGTAGACCTCTCCTAGCTCTTGATCGTACTCCACATCGAAGCCTAAGGCTACCCGCCTACCGGTTCTGATCGTACTACAGTTAGCCAAGTATCTGTGTCCGGGCACATCATCCTTCTTGTAGTAGATTGTACATGATAACCCATTCTCACTAAGGGCACGTTTAAGCACTC
>Ga0209410_1000981_pt1 | contig 13660 bp, 26 predicted proteins | sample Mar14436cmmetaG_FD_184135 | JGI IMG/M metagenome (GOLD analysis project Ga0209410, IMG submission 184135) | Marine hydrothermal vent microbial communities from Guaymas Basin, Gulf of California to study Microbial Dark Matter (Phase II) - Marker... ... | reverse complement strand
TTCACGGTGACTGCTGCGGTACTGTCTATCACAACGATAGCACAGTATGTACTGCGAGCGAGGAAATATTCATATATGCGAACGGTGAAGAGAGTGATAGAGAAGAGGAGAAGGAGGTGATATGAGGAATGCTATCTGTACCGGACTGGAATATACCTATACTCGGATTCAAATCGGGTGATCCTGCTGCGGAAGCTGATACACAGGACTGGACGCTCGGAATAGTCGCAGAAGAGGGTTCAAAGCTCGGTGGTGGTGAGATGGTTGACATTTCCCCGGATTCGGAATATTATGTCAGTCATTCAGGTTTCGGGCGGTATAGAAACAACTATCGGCTGACACTGGGTGGGGGTAGTGGTGAGGCGTACTCGTACGGGACTGTCACACTCGATTTGAGAAGTTTGCTGAGTACACTCACAAGACCGGGGATTGCACTATCGGTATTCCTGTATGCACTATATGGACCTGACCCAGGAAGTGGAGGGCGATCTGGTGTATATTTAGACCCGTATATCTCGTGTGGCATGAACCTCATGTCGTCACTGCAACTACTATATGAAATGAGGAATGTATCGGGGACATTGATCAATACAGTACAAGCAGGTGGACCTGCTCTATTCGATGTTTCTCCGTGCAAGACACACTACCTAAACATCCAATATACACTCCAGAGATGCGATACTCTCTCAGGCACAACAAATGAAGCTTACCTATGTGACTACATCATGCTTTTTGAAATAGAGGGATGAAATATAGGAGGTGAGAAAAAGAATGGGAAGAGTACGGATTATAAACATCAGAGAACGGACGAGATGGATAACACCAGAGCGGAGTGAATCAACGCTTGAGGTCACGTTTGAGACAGAGACGGGAATACGCGGGACTGTCACGGGGCTGAAACCAGATGCGAGTGAGGAGGAAATCTGGGAGGCAGTGAAAGAGAAGGCGAAGAAGATAGAAAGGTTGATGGGCACGACTGTATCAACTGAAGAATGATTTCACTACCATTCCATGTGTGTCATCGTCGGTCTGCGAGAATCAAAACGCCTGCAGGAGCACCCCTATTCCGGTGCTGGAGATTGTGCAGTGCACGATGGAATGAAAAAGATGCAAGATTCGATCTCGAAGTTACTGCTCGCCTAAAGATATCATATTTTGTGTTCGAGGAACCCGGAGTCTGGTATTTTCGACTCAGGACAGGTACTCCGGGTGGAGGCGTCAGGTCTAAACATTACGTAGTAAAACTGATGCACTGGACTTTCAAATACTGGTTGATGCTTGTGAATTGGGTGAGTGTGGATGTATGCTTGAGACCCGGTCGGTATCCCGGTGGATTTCCCGTGGGACCCTACATGGCTTTTGGAGCAGGTGACATACACATCAGACCAGAGCCGGGCGAAGTATACGGACTGGAGATCAACGGGACATTTCCAGAGCTTTGCACCGATATCAAAGTTGGAGTTCGAGAATTTCCTCGTGTGGAGTGAAGAAACGATATGACGACAATATACGACATAGTACATGCAGTTTCGGAATTCTTTTTTAGTGTTGCGAGTGAGTTTGAAGGCGCAGGCAATGAGATCGCTTCGATACCGGCGGTAGGGGGTATTCTCGCAGCGCCGTTTCTTGCTGTTGCATCGTTTCTCACCAGCGTGGCGAATGGGATCGAAAGCCTCGCGGTGTGGCTGTTCAAGCTCCCGACTTTCGATGAACTCGTGAACTTGCTGAAAAGTATACTCGTTCCAATCATAGCGCTATCTGAAGACCTCATGAATTGCATCATCAATACTGTTGAATCAAAATTTGAGATACTACGCGACCCTGCGAGTGTAATTCTGGGAATACTTGGGGATGTGTGGAATACACTGAAAGATATTGCGGAGAATTTCAGCGATCGAGTTCTGGGGGTACTCGGGGATGTATGGTACAGGATACAGGATATGGCATATAACTTCCGGGACTGGGTATTCAATGTGCTCGGTCCAATGTGGGATGTACTCATTGATCTCGCTGAGAATTTCAGCGATCGAGTGATAGCTGCACTCGGTGATACGTGGGAATGGCTCCAGGAGTTCATTGCGGACCCTCTATCAAAACTCTCGTTAGACATTCTGAATGTTATCGAGGGTGCTTTTGAGTACCTTACAGAGAAATGGTTTGAGTTCCTCGATGCTGCATGGAACCAATTTGAGACGAGTATCAAATACTTTGTGGGGAAGGTTCTTGTCTTGATTGGAACATATTTGGATGAGTTTGATGATGCCATAATGTGGATCGCAGGGTGGGTAATAAAGCGTATAGGAGACCTTGCGGAGGATTTGGCTGATATAATTTGGGAAACGGTGGAGAAGGTGGTGAAGAGACTATGAATGAAAAGGAGGAAGAAGGAAAAGGGATATTGCAGAAGGGGCGTATCGCTGTGATATTGATATTGGTGATGACAGGGATACTGACATGGGCGGGGAATATTTCAGGTGAGCAGTACCTGGAGATAGTGAAGATGATCGGACTGGTGTGGCTCGGTGCGGAAGCGGGCAATGCTATACCAGGAAGGTGAAGAAGCTGGACAGATACAAAAATCTGCCCATGGAAAAATGAAAGGATGAGGAGGAAGAAAAGATGGGGGAACTGTGGGATGGCATAGTCGGGTTCTTTGAGAACATCAAACAGCATATCTGGAACTTTCAGATGAGCTTCTGGATTGGCTGGATGCAGCGAGTGAAGTGCGTGGAGGCGCTGGAGAACGTATATGCGGTGATGCCTGACAACATCAAAAACGACAAGGCGATCAAACAGTACTATGAGTTCAGGAAAAAGGAGCTACACGAGGCGGGTTTCGATACAGTCGGGGACGTTGCAGGCGGTTTGTTCTCGTCACTTGCGAATGATTTGTTCAAGGGGTTCAAGAGACTGGCACCAGAGATGAGCACGGACATTGAGAAGACGACAAAAGAGGCGATAGTGAAAGGTTCGCCTGCTATCACGGATGCATTCAAGGACAAGCTCGGACTGCTCGTGGATGGTATTCTTGATGCGATTGATCCTGGAGGGAAGAAGATACCGGAGGATATGCGGAAACAGATCAAAGAGACGATGGAGCCTGTGATGGGGCTCGGTTTGACGTTCCTCGTCGGGACTGCGCTCGCTGAATTGATCCACCCGACGAAAGAAATGGGCTGGGGCAGGATCAGTCACTTTTTGTACGATACGGTTGGAATGAAGGAGCTGATGGATTCGTACATAGACCCTATACGGCTGAATCTGATCAAGATGCCTGTGAAATATTCGATCAATGAGCTGACAACGCCGTTTATTCCGTCATTTCGCGATGCAGAGGACTGGTATGGACGCGGGCACATAGATGAAGACGAGATGAAGGATTTGATGCGAAAGCACGGCATAGATACGAAGTGGCTATGGAGATATGCGAGAATGGGCACAAAACCGTCGTCATACTTCATGCTGAATGCGATCGGACGGGAGGGGTTCTGGGATGCGGACGATTTCAGGTTCTGGCTGTCAGATGCGGGCTATGGTGCGTTTAAGATTACGGAAGATAAGATGAGCCCGTACGAGAAGAAGTACGGGCTGAAACCGCCATCAACGTCGCAGATTGATTTCCTGCTGAATGCGTACAAACACATGAACATCAGGACGACGGTGGGCGATGTGAGGGCGATACGGAGGTCGCTACTCACGGATGGCTGGATTTCACGTGAGGATTTTGAGAAAGACCTTGCGAAGTATAAGATAACGAAGGAGGATGCGAAAGATGCGCTGGATGCAATAGAGGAGTTACAGCGGAGGAAAGACGCGAAAGAGCTGCAGAAAGCATGGGAGAAGAAGTATCTCTATGGCAGGATAGATAAAGACGAGCTGGAGAAGAAACTGAAGGAGCTGGGGTTGCGTGAGGGGTATGTGAAGGCGCGGCTGGAGTATCTGCTCGCACGACGCGAGGGTAAGCTCTCAGTGGAGGGAGAAGAGAAGACGTTGTCGGATGCACGGATATTACAGGCGTTCAAACAGGGACTAAAAGACCGCGGGTGGGCGATTAAACAGATAGATGACAAGGGCTATACGACCGAGGATGCGACGTTGATAGTGGATGAGGAAGAGCGTGAGCTCGGAGCTGAGATAGCGCGTGAATGGCAGCGTGCATACGAGACACAGGCGCGAAAGGGCGTGATTTCGATAGATGAACTGAAGAATAAACTGAAGGAGCTCGGTGATAAGTACGGTACGCCATGGTCGCTTGAGGAGTGGCGGGAAGCGCGTGCGAAATATGTGGAGTTGATGGTGAAGAAGGAGGAAGAAGCGGGCTGAATGAGCGATGATATGAGCTGACTACGTATTCATATTTTTTACTTCGTCACCGCCTAAGCAACGATGATGATATTGAACACGCACCCGAGATCTCGGGGACTATGATATATGTTCACCGCCTAAGCAACGCGCCCTATGTTATCAGTGCACCCTGCCATCTTTTTTTCACGGCGAGGATGATATTGAACCTTCCTTCAAGGGCTTGATCTAACTGTTTAAGCTCCTCATAGACTTCATACATGCTATCTATATAGCTTGGAGAAACTTTTCCGTGGTTCTTTTCTATTCTTTTCCATCCTGTATCAAGCAGTTTTTGAGTTGTTTCCCGTACTTCGGAAAGATAACGATCTATATCCACTATCTTACCTTTCCATATTCCGACAATTACGACTTCAGCCATTTTGCCTAAGCAACGCGTGTTATAGTATCCCGGCGCCCCATCTTTCTCCCGGAACGACGATGATGATGTTGAACCGTCCAGTGAGCGCTTGATTAAGGTATTTCAGGTGCTCAAGTATTTCATATTGTATTTCTATATCGCTTTGAGAAACTTCTCCGGGGTTCTTTGCTATTTTTCTCCATCCTTTTAAATACCGTTTGAGAAATCTCTCTCGCACTTTGGAAAGATAGCGATCTATTTTTTCTATCCTTCCTTCCCATGACTTCGTGATGACGACTTCAGCCATGATTTCCTTCTTCCTCCTGCTCTATTTTCCTCGCATATAGCTCGTGAATGACGTCGCATATAGCTTGAAATATCGAACATGCAAGTTGCTGCGTTTCTGCTTTTCTGTCGCCCTCTATTTCGATCACGATGCGGCAATGACCGCGTATGATGCACATAGCGACGTATTTGTACGTTTTAGTCATTTTTCCGGTACAACAACAAAGAGATCGAAATTGCCTGTCAGCAGCTCTTCAAGCTGTCTTCTGCGGCGTTCAGCATCGAGTAGTTTCGTGCGCATGTCCGGAAATGCTTTCGGGTTTGAAAGATATATCTCTCTGAGTCTTGATAGATGGGTCTTTATCTTCGCATACTCAGCATTCAGGCTCAATATGTCATCAAAACCGAGTCCCGGTCTTGGGATTACGATGATGTAATCTGTGAGCTTTCGTTTTTTCATTCTATTCATGCAAACTACCCCATGGTATTTTGATACGCTTCTGGACCGTCATGCGCGTATGGCAGAACCGGCAACGGAAATGAATATTCTGGATCAGTAGTTCAGGCAGTGTGCGAGAAACGAAGTGATGACATTTTGGGCAGGAAATGCATACGACGTACCAGTAGTTTGATTCGTTTGTTGCTACCATCGCCACCTCTGTTTTTCTCTGAGCGCTTTCACGAGAAACGCGAAAGTGATTACGAAGACGATACCGAAGAGTAGCGAAGTATAGAAGAGATAGATGTCCATGTTGAAGTGATAGATATGGTGGGAGGGGGTGAAAAACATTTGGCATCACTCTCCTATATCCTCCTTTTCATACCATTTCTTATCGAAAATATCGTGCAGCTCCGCAAATATTTGTTTTGCCCGTTTCAGCAATCCTCTTCGTTGCAATTCTTTTTCTATTTCCTCTTGACGTTCTGGGTTATCGGCGGGATAATCAAATATGTACCGAGCTACCAATGCTTTATCGTCAAGTGTGTTCTGATTCATTGACTTGTGCACCTCCTTCTTGCAAAAAGGATGACGTGTGTATTACCTTCACGGGAATAGCCGCGAAATTCTCCCCGGTGAAGCAGCTCAGTCATCTTCCGAGCTGCTTCGTGTTTATTTGCTGTCCTGAACTCGTGATATTCTGTCAGCTCTTCTAACATACACTCCGGTATGGATAGGTCACATTCCTCCATTTTACCTCACCACGTTATTAATTCTTTTTTCTTCTATCCCTTCAGTTTCGATCGCTTGAAGTTTTTTTGATAGTATCGAAAAGATTTTTTTCGATGATGACTGAGAGGCAGAAGAAATATCTCAGGTACCTCACCGCGCATGTGTGCGCGAGCGAGGAGCGATGGAAAGAGATATGTCAACGGTACGGTATTCACTCAATAGACGAGCTATTCAGTCTTGATAAGGAAAAGGCATCTGAATTGATACGTGAGCTACTTTCGCTTTGAATTTTCACCGTTGTACTCACACTGTTCAAGCATACGATAGAGATCGCGCGGTTTGATACCGAGCGATCTTGCGCGCGGTTCAAGAAATGTGAGTTTGAGTTCTGTACTGATAGAACCGAGGCGATTCTGGAGTTCTCGTTTCCATTGGTTGTATTTTTTTGCTATGTCTTCAAGCTCGCGCTGTTCAAGGATAGAACGCTTCTCTTTGAGTCTATTGACCTTTGCACGCAGTTTCCTATTCTCTTCTTTCACATCTTGCAATAGCCTGGTTAATACTTTGTTCTCCTCCTCCAGCCTGATTGTTTCGAGTTCAAGATCACCTTTCTGGTTGCGTATGAGGTTGCGTATGTATTCAGAGCGATGCCCAGGTCCTGCGACAGAATCAACGAACTCAATGTCGTCATACGTGAGTACAATAGTCACCGTCTTCCAATCTTTTTGCGACCTCATTTTCCACTCCAGTTTTTTCTTCATGTATAGCTATAATAATAATAATAATAGTTGTTCATTAATTAATTAAGTAGTAAGTAGTAAGTTCTCTCTGAACTCAAAATTAAAATCGGGGCGCTGGAGTGGAACTATATAGTCTATATAGAAAAATCGGAATAAGCGTTCTGAGGGGTTTTCTCAATCTCTTTGGAGAACGGTTCTTTTTTTCACTTCCCAAAGCTTTATATATGCCTGTCATGAGGTAGGGGTAGGGGCTATATACCGACGGTAAGGTCCGCCCATCTCAGGGCGCGCACCCTTACCGCCGATATGGTATATATTGGTTTCTTTCCGAAGAAACCATGGTATGATATATGTTCACCAATATAAAAAAGGTTTCGGTATATCCTTTGAAGTGGAAAAATCAAAAGATAACGAAGCGTACACGGCTGTATATTCCTGTCAAGCGTCCATTCGCGGGCTCTATGAAACGAACTGAGGGTTCTGGTGTGACGTACAGGCACAGTGCATGTCCTTCTGTCCATAACATACCGAAAGCGACGTTTTGACGGTATTTAAACATTGCAACGTATCTGATGTAGCACCAAAGATCGCGTGCACGGTCATCACAGTCCCACCATGGCAGAGGGCTACGGACATCCGATTTCGCATACCCTGTGTATAGCTCTTTGAAAAACTCATCAGTGACATAGTCGAGATGGCGGTCAGGAATGAATATGTTTCGGCAGCCTGTCGCGCAATAGACGATATAGAAAAGCGATGGCACGACATACGACGTTCTTCGCTTGAAGAAACGCCTCCGCAGTTCTTCAATGAGGCTCATTTGAAGAGCAAGGGATATACAGGCTGTGTTTGCCACACACAGAGCCGCGATATGTCAGTGAGGTTGTTTTGTACTGGTGCCCCAGGATACCCTGAGTGCCATTCAGCGAGCATTGATATGTTCTGTACACGCGCACGTGAACGCACGACATGCCTGAAAAGGTCAGAATCGGACTGCGATACGAAACCTATACCAGATTCCCCAGCGATTTCACCAGAAACGCCATGCAAAAGTTCCGTAGGACTGACAATCGCTTCAGAATCAAGATTGAGATCGGTTCCGGTTGCGAAAAAGCCTGAAGTAGCAGAGTCGAATGATGTGTTTACTCGGTGACACGCAAACAGGTTCTGTGAGAAACTGTGAGAAGAAATGATATGATGTTGAGAAGCTGAAGCCTCAAACGTGCTATTGAGTGAGAAACTGTGAGAATCAGCAACAGATGAGGAAGATACGTGGAGGTTTTTTGCGTAGTCAGCATTGATGGATTCACTACCGAGCACAACGCTACCCGGTACAATGCTTTGCAGTGTTGTATCGCTTTGCAGTGTTGTATCTGTTGCATCAATCTCATACGCGAAATTGCATTCTGCAACGGCTGATTGCACCATGCAAGCGAAGAGAAATGCACTCACCACCATAATCAAGATTTTCTCTTTCATATTTCGATTTGACTCATGCTATTGGCGTGACTGCCATGATGCGTGGCGGTGCAAAGCCTGGAGCTTCTTTGACAACCTGAAACCTGAAGTTTTTGAAACGGTCATGTTCAAGATACGGTTCAAATTCTTTCTGTGCTTTTGTTGAGATGATAGAGAATACGGTATCGGCTGGCTCTCCGTTCAGCTCTATGACATGAAAGACGAGAGCTTTGACGGTTTTTGTGAAACCGAGGTCAGGATCGGTGATTTTCCGTGGTTGCCACCCGAATGCATCAAAACGCATGATGACTGGTTTGTGAGGCTCTAATCGCACATAGTTCTCTTCTACTGCCATTTTTCACCTCCTATGTTTTTTGAGTGTTTTGCGGATATAAAAATTTTTCCATGGGCAGATTTTTGCATGTACCCACGGGTCCGGGGGGCTACTCTCCTTTTGTACAATTTAGGGCTGCTCTAAATGAAAGATCAAACACCAGCTCGGCGAGATTTTCAATCCAGGAATGTACAAAAAGGAAACATTTTGGTTTTTCTCGTGAGAAATTTTGCTGGCTCGCCTGCCTGCCCGCCTGCCCAATTTCATACCTCCTGCTCGGCATCAGTTTCTCCTTTGACCACATACTCAGCCCGCTTCCGTAAAGCTTCTCGTTGCATCTCTCTTTCCTGTCGCGCGCTTTCGTACGCCGTGATCAAAGTCGCAAAACAGTTGCGACAGATGATCGGACTTGCAAGGTCACGCACGGGGTACTCCTGATGGCAAATTGCACACTCAGCGGTCGGTACCGGAGGAGGACCCACCGGAGCCTCCTTTACCTCCTCTTTTTTCTGTTCTTCAATAATTCGGAGAGCCTCATCAACGCTATCCTTCAATGTATCACAATTCAAGCGGTACTGCTCCACAATCCTCAGCATACGTATCTGTGCAGCGCGATCAAGAAGCCGTGAAATCTGATATGCATGGCAAACCTTTATTCTCCCTGAATCAAGTGATTCCCAAACCTCGTGAGCTGCCGTGGAAATTTGCAATAGCATCTCTATCCTATCTCTTTTCATGCCTGTTTTTTCCACTATTTCGTCTATACTCGCTCCCCGTTTTTCTATCAAATCCTTGATCACGAGTACCTCCTCCGACGCTTTTGTTCTCCCGCGCAGCCGGTTGAGCACGAGATTTCGCATCTGTATCTGTTTCCATGTCATCTCCGTCACAACGCAAGGCACCTGCGGGATGTTATTGAGTTTCGCCTCTTGCAATCTGTGATACCCATCAATCACCCAGAACTTCTCCCCCTCTTTCGCGACAATCAGTGGCTGATTGATCCCTGTCTTCTTAATGTCATCTTTGAACATCTCCAGGATGTCATCATCGAAAGCTGACGTTATCCTCACCTCTGGCACTTCTATCAAGTTCGTATCTATATATTGCACCTTCATCTTTCTTTCCATTCTTCTTTTACCTCCTTAATAGTATCCAAGTGACTTTAATACCTCTTTCCTTTTCAATCTTTTCAATCGCTCCTCTGCCGTCCAGTATTTCTCCTGCTGCTCATAGTACTCCTTAATCCAATCCGGCATAAAAATTTCAACATGTATATTTAGCTCTTTTGCAACTCGCTCTTCCCACCCTGGCTTTTTTGGCGTCACGAGCCACATCTCGGTTGGCATCTCTGCAAAGTCTTTCAGCTCCGGGGTTTCCGGCACAAGGAGCCTGTATATCGGTAATTTCGACATACCGTCCAGAACCTTCATGATCTTCGCTTCGATCAATATCAATTTCTCGCCTGTGATCACAATAGCATCTACTTCAGGACGATATGGTCTATACGATTTCAGCGCTTTTCCGAACCCCAGTTCTTGCACCCAGAGCTCCGGGACTGTCCCCAGTGGGCATCTCAGTTTCACCATTTCATTCGGAAACTTGTGCAATACAAAATCAGCGACATACCTGTGCTCCCAATCAGCCCGAATTTTTGTCAATCCTGGCATGTTCAAAAACCTCTACCTTGGAATTTCAATATATGATTTCATATAGCTATATATATGTTTTTCTCCTCACTCATTTTTGAGGTGAGGAAAAAAATATGGCAAAAGCAAAAATAAGACCTGTCGAAGAGATCACAAAGAAGTTCATAGAAGTCACTCCAGGGCGAGCGTCGTATTACTCTGCCGGCGTTGAGAATCCACTTCGGGATTGGGAAGCGAACACAACACTTGCCGCTGCGGCATTCAAAGGCGCGGTGACGGCTGCGGACATAGAAAAGCGATTCCTCGGTGGTGTGAAGAAGGCAGGCACGGCGAAATGGAAGCGAAAAGCAACGACCGTCGGTGTTGACCGTTTCGGTCCTGGTGTGATAGCAGCAGAAGAGGACTACAAGGCAGGACTTGAACCGTTTGTTGCCGTCATTGCGGCAACTGAGCTGCCTGAGCGAAAGCCGCGAGGTTCACCAGAGAATTTGAAGCGGGTAGCAGCAATAGCAACAGCGCTATTCAAGAAGAGGCTGGCACTCGTTGGTGTTGGTGCGTCGTAGGGGGGTGAAATATCAAAATGTATCTACAAACTGTTGACGTAGCACGGCAAGATTCAGTGACGATGACAGGGGAGACAAAGACGTACGAGCTGGAGACGACGGGCAATCTGAGCTGGATAGATATACTCGTGAATTTCACTGCGGACGCATCTGGTGCGGACTTCGTGAAGATGATCCTGGACTGGATCACCTCCATCGAAGTGATTGGGAACTCAACTGACATAATCGTATCACTTGATGCAAGGGAGCTTGCAGCATTGATATTCTATGACCTCGGACATGTAGTGGAGGAAACGAGGACAGAGGAGCAGGACGCAGAGAACTACGCACATCTCGTCATACCGTTCGGGCGATACCTCGGTGATCCTGAGTATGCACTTGATCTGTCGAAATGGGACCTTGTGGAGCTCAATATTACAAACGGCGACTCAGATACTGGCAATTTCTTCGATACGGGGAAGTACACTATACGCGAGAAGTTCCTCCGTGAGGGACCGCCACCGAGCGGTTACCTCAAAACCTATGAGGCGAATGAATGGACACCAGCCTCAACGACTGACGAAAAGACCGTCAACGTGCCGAAGGAACACAAAATACGACAGATCATCATATCTGTTCTGCCTGACTATCCAGCGCGAAACGCAGCGTACGCGAAAGAGATGCACGAGATTCTCGATACCATCAAGCTTGAGTACAAATCTGGGAACATTGTGATATTCGATGAGGACACGGAAGAGCTGCTGCGGCAGAATGCAGACGAGTTCGGGCTCGCGGAGACTGGCGGCGTTGTACAGGGTGACAACGCTGACTATTTCAGCACTGATCTTGCATGGGTTGTGGATGCGAACCTTTCGGTGCAACAGCTTGTTGGCGGTACAACCACGCAGGCGATAGCGGGAGTGTACAACCTGCCTGAGTCACGGCTCGCAATCTTTGAGAATGCGCTCGCTGCGGGACAGTTGTGCAATTGGAAAGCTCGTGGATATGGCTATATGCACTCAGCCGTATTCCACTATGACAGGAAGAAGGACATGGCGAATCTCCTGGACCCGATGGAGATGGCGACTGTGCGGCTGAAGTACACGGCAGGTGCAACGAATGGGAAGGTCAGGACCGTATTGCAACAGGTGATCACCGGGTAGGTGATGCGGCAAAAACGATGCACCTTTTTTTTCTTTCTCATTCTCATCCAGGACACTGGGAACGCTTCATGAACGAAATAGGGAAGCGGGGATATACAGATGTATCAACGCCTCAAAAAATTCGATACAGGGCGATATTTCGCGAAGTTCGGATGTGGGATGTACTCATACCGGAGGGTTGCAAAGATGATTTTCTGGCTGATATGTCATGTTTCTATCCTGGTGAGGAATATCTGGAGAAGCATACAAAGCACTTATCGCGGCTTGTGAAGCTCATACGGTGTATTTCGCGCTTTTTTGGTGCGAAACCGATAGAACTCCCGGAACTGAAAGAAAAGCGGTATCCAAATCGCTACATAGACGGTGTGCAGACATGGGTGTGGATGATACCACTTTTCAATCTTGATGAGCTACGCGACAAGGAGGGTAGAGAGCAATGGTAGTCTTCACGCTTGCAGAAGCAAATAAGGAATACAGAATCGTACCGAAACGCGACAAAGAGCGGAAAGTGCTTATTTCTCTTCAGGATACCGGGAGCTATGCCATCTACATACGGCTGGGGGATGCGGGTCCTGCGGACATATATTGGAAGTCAGCCAATGCCGGAATAATTTTTTGGCTGCCTGTACCAGCGAATACGGCTGTATATGCGTGGTCAACATACGCGGGCTACTCAGTAGGTGTTCTTGACCAGCGGTAATGGATGACAGTCTTCTTAATCACAACGACATGGACAAAAATACTCGAAAAACAACCACGTGAGGTCACACTCTTGATCACACTCCCAGGCACAATATACTTAAGTCTGTGGAGTATACCGCTATATCTGCGGCTGGGCGATGGAGAAGCGGATATTTTCTGGCAAAGTAAGGCAAAAGGTACAGTGATACAACTGCCTGTACCGGCGAATACGGCTGTATATGCGCGTGTATCCTTCGCCCAGCTATATATCTCATGCACAATCATACCTTCTATGGAAGAAGAATGAGCTATGACGTTCTTTTCCTATACTGTGAAGGTACCGAAGAATACACCGAAATCGGCACCGGTAGAGCAGGAGCTACCACTCACGCCCGGAATAGTGCATCGTGTACGGATACGGTTTCCTCCAGGATCGAAAGGAAAGCTGCATCTCAAAATTATGCATGGTGCTCATCAGTTCGCACCGACGAATCGCGATGGAGACTTCATAGGGAATGACGAATGGATCGAGTGGAAAGAGTGGTATGAGCTGGTAGAGCATGATACGCTGATGAGGGCGGTTGCGTGGAATGAAAGCACAAAACACCCACATAGTGTGATTGTGCAGCTCGCGGTGTTGCCGGCAGAGATACTCAATCCGATGCTGACGGGCGCGAAGCGGCAGCGGTTCTGGCAGCGGTTGATAGGGCAATGGCGATGATAAATGGAAGATATTGTCATGGTGATGGTGATAGCGGTGTTCGGAATCACAGTTGTGACGAGTATGGCACTGTGGCGTGGTATAGATGGTTTCACGGTGACTGCTGCGGTACTGTCTATCACAACGATAGCACAGTATGTACTGCGAGCGAGGAAATATTCATATATGCGAACGGTGAAGAGAGTGATAGAGAAGAGGAGAAGGAGGTGATATGAGG
>Ga0209410_1000980_pt1 | contig 13662 bp, 11 predicted proteins | sample Mar14436cmmetaG_FD_184135 | JGI IMG/M metagenome (GOLD analysis project Ga0209410, IMG submission 184135) | Marine hydrothermal vent microbial communities from Guaymas Basin, Gulf of California to study Microbial Dark Matter (Phase II) - Marker... ... | reverse complement strand
CTCAACTTCGGTCTGCTATACCACCATTCATCTGAGAATTCATTCTCCTCCATGGCATATCCCTCGGATCATCAACTACTCTTGAAAGGTAAGAAAGGCGTATACTTGATAAGCGAGATAGATGCTCATCGGCATCATCAATCCTATAATTATCCATCTACCATATGAGACTTTCTCCCTCTCACTTCTGAAATACGTATCAAGACAAACAGATCTGTTCACGTGAGGCATAAAGAGCCATAATGCCAAGAGCAGAATTAAGTTAATATATGCTGAGAGAACAGCAAGTGAAAATCTTAGTGGACTGACTGATCCATGGCCCTCAAACGGAACTATTATCCATCTTCCCAGATGACGAGAAAAGAATGAATGCTTCTTGAAGCATTCTCTAAGAAGTATTTCTCGTTCCCATCACCAGAAATATGATTTGAGAACTTTTCAATAAAGATTTCTGATATATTTCAGACTTCAATAAATCTTTTAATTTATAGTCTCGATGCAATTCTCGGACATCTTAAACCCATTGCCTTGGGAGAACCGGATATGACAGAGATCGTCTTGGACACGAAATTTAAAGATGATCTGAAAATTAAACTGATAAAGGGATATCTAGACATTCTAATTCTCCGTAGATTACTGGATGTACCTTCATCTGGCAACGATATTATTCAATATCTCATTAGAAAATATGGGATTTATTTAAGTCCCGGGCTTGTATATTCAAAGTTATATTCTCTTGAACGAAGGAGGCTAGTGAGATCTATACAAAAAGTTAAAAAGCGGATCTATATGATAACTAAGAGCGGTGAGGAATTTTTAAGAATATATCAAAATTTTTTAGACGAATTTATCAGGTTTGCTATAGAATTTTTCAATGGTCTCAATTCAGGTCGAAGAACCAGAAAGTGAAAATGCGACTTTCTGAAAGATAACGGGAAACAGTAATTCTTTCGAGAATGTGGATATCCAAAAAGGTTTAAAGAGTTATAATAAAAGATGATGTGGTGCTCAAGTTGAGAAGTGACAATGTTAAGCAAGGAATAGAAAAAGCCCCTCACAGGGGAATATTGAAGTGCCTAGGAGTCACCGATGATGACTTCGACAAACCCTTCATCGCCATCGCGAACAGCTTCTCAGAAGTCGTTCCGGGACATATGCACCTAAATAGGCTTGTGGAATATGTGAAGGCAGGCATACGCTCCGCTGGGGGAGTCCCATTCGAGTTTAATACTATAGCCATATGTGATGGGCTTGCAATGGGACATGTAGGAATGCATTATTCCCTGCCCTCAAGGGAGCTCATCGCAGATTCAATCGAGGTTGTTGTCGAAGCAAATAGATTCGATGGGCTCGTCTTACTCACTAACTGCGATAAGATAACTCCAGGGATGCTTATGGCCGCCGCTAGACTTGATATACCATCAATTGTAGTTACTGGCGGTCCTATGCTCTCCGGAATCTATAAGGGGAGGAAGGTAGATGTTACGGCTATCTTTGAGGCTGTAGGTCAGTTTTCAGCGGGTAAAATAACTGAGGAAGAACTGAAGAGAGTAGAGGATAGAGCCTTTCCAGGATGTGGTTCATGCAATGGAATGTACACAGCGAACACGATGGCATGCATAACTGAAGCATTAGGACTTTCATTGCCAGGATGCGCGACATCCTTAGCCGTCTCGTCTCATAAGGCTAGGATCGCAAAGAAGAGCGGGGAGAGAATAGTTCATTTAGTTGAGGAGGATTTAAAGCCCTCCGATATCTTAACTCGGGAGGCATTCGAGAATGCAATAACCGTTGATATGGCGCTAGGAGGCTCAACGAATGCGGTCTTGCACTTGACGGCAATAGCTAATGAGGCTGGAATCTCTCTACCACTTGAAACATTTGATGAGATCGCCAGGAGAACTCCTCACATATGCGACATGCGTCCAGCAGGACCGCATGACTTAGCAGAACTCGACGCTGCTGGAGGTATTCCGGCTGTAATGAAAGTTTTAAAAGATAACCTTCACTTGGATGCTATCACCGTGACTGGACATCCGGTCGGAGATAATATTAAAAACGCTATCATTTATGATTGGGAAGTCATACGCCCCCTAAATAATCCGATCCATAAAGAAGGCGGAATAGCAGTGCTGAAGGGAAACCTTGCTCCAAACGGATCAGTAGTCAAATTAACTGCTATTCCTTCTAAAATGCTCTTTCACAGAGGGCCAGCGAGAGTATTTGACTCGGAAGAAGAAGCAATGAAGACCATTTTAGACGGAGACATCGCTCAAGGAGACGTTATTGTCATCCGATATGAAGGGCCGAAGGGAGGGCCTGGAATGAGAGAGATGCTCTCTCCGACAGCAGCCATTGCCGGAATGGGTTTAATAGAATCAGTAGCTCTCCTAACAGACGGGAGATTCTCAGGAGCGACGAGAGGATTATGTATAGGGCACATTTCTCCCGAAGCTGCTGCTGGAGGACCCATAGCAGTCGTAAAGGAGGGAGATATTATAAGTATTAATGTTAAGCGCAGAAGCCTAAACGTAGAGATTAGTGAGGAAGAATTGAAGGAGAGAATGTCAAAGTGGAAGCCTAAACCACCCAAGATCAACAGGGGATATCTCAGGAGATATTCATCCCTAGTTCAATCAGCCGATAAGGGTGGAACGTTTAGGATCCCGTAAATCTATTTTATGGAGGAGTCTCCCCTTGAAGTTCGACTTAACCATTGCCCTTCCAGACAGGCCAGGCCAACTCATCAAGGCACTCGAGCCCATTGCAAAGAATGGTGGAAATATCATATCTATAATTCATGAACGAGAGGAGCCGTCGACTGGCCTTATTCCAGTTAGCTTAGTCGTGGATTTTCCATCTAAGTTAAACCTGAAGGACACCATTAATGATCTGAAAAATTCTGGAGTTGCCATTATAAGGGCCGAAGAGATTATTGACACCACGCACATCACAGTTATTCTTGTAGGCAGAGTAGACCTAAGAAAGTTCACTGAAAATAAAATGAAGAAAGTGAAAATTTTAGGATTTGAAGTCTCATCTCCAACATCCGAGGATACATGCCTAAAATTGGAGCTTGAGGTTCCAGCCAAGTCCGTTGAGGAAGTAATGGATCACCTGAGAAGAATTGCGGAAGCTGAGAACGTCTTACTCTTATCCCCGATTTAATTTGAGCGTGGAGGAGTATGTCTTGAACGTAATAATTGTTGGCTTCGGTTTTATAGGAAAAGAGACTGTAAGAGCACTCTATAAAAAGATTGATACAATAAAGAGGCTGGACGAGGAATTCAAGGTAGTCGGCGTTTCAGATAGTAAAGGATACATATATAATGAGAAGGGGCTGAACCTCGAGAAACTCATCAATATTGAAAGACTTTCGAATTACACGGCATATAACCAAGGTGGGTCTGCCGAGGAACTTATAGAAGAGAGGAATGTAGATTTGATGGTAGAGGCCACTCCTACGAACATCGAGAACGGCGAGCCGGGACTCACGTTTATAAGAAAAGCGCTAAAAAGAGGAATTCATGTAGTTACATCAAATAAGGGACCGCTCGTAGTCGCCTTCAAAGAACTTATAACCTTAGCCAGGACGAATAATTGCCATCTACTCTATGAGGGAACGGTTGCTGGAGCGTTGCCAGTATTCTCTTTAGTTAGAAAATGTCTACAAGGAGATAAGATCCGCAGAATTATGGGAATACTAAATGGAACGACAAATTATATCCTTTCAAAGATGTATTTTGAGGGGACAAGTTTTGAATTAGCCCTTAAAGAGGCGCAGGAACGGGGAATAACGGAACGAGATCCATCCTATGATGTTGATGGAATAGACGCAGCCTGCAAGATAGTCATACTCGCAAATGCATTAATGAATAAGGATATAAGATTTGAGGATGTTAAGCGGACTGGCATAAGGAGAATAACCCAAGAGGCCGTAAGCCTAGCCAAGAAGGCAAACTTCGCCATCAAACTTATAGGGATCATCGATAAACAAATTGAAGTTGCGCCTAAACTGGTTCCAATAAATCATCCACTTTGCGTTCATGGCACGCTTAATGCCATACATATTGAATCAGACTTAGCTGGGAGGATAACCCTTGTAGGATATGGAGCTGGCAAAGAGACCATCTCAGCCATCATGAATGATATATTTACAATTTTAAAAGATTTTAGAAAACCTTAGGGACACCAATCATTTTATTTTCTGCGTGTTATGATATTTAAGAAGAAGCCGGAAAGTAAGCGAATAAACGGAAAAGTAATCCTTAAATATCTGCTTTCGTTACTTCTTGAAGCCAAAAGGATGACTCTCAAGTATGGTAAAAAGATGATAAGAGACAAATGCATAATGGGCTTTTTACCAGTGATTAGGGAGGGGCCGAGTTTCTCATTTAATCGGGAGGTGCGTCTAAATTAGTGGATCTCGTAGGCCTTCCGCCTCAGAAGAGAGGCAGTATGAAATGATCAGTCCGGAAGAAGCGTTCCTTATACAGAAGGCTATGTTTGAAGAGAAGGGGCTTGTCAGGCAGCATTTAGATTCGTATAATGAATTTGTGGAGCATGGTCTTCAACGAGTCATAGATGAAGTTGGAGAGATAGAGATAGAGATCCCGGAGGGACCCTACAAGATAAAGTTTGGACGGGTCTATATTGTCAGAGAAGTTGAGAATGATGTGATATATGGACCTTATATAACGGAAGTTGATGGAACGCGACATGAGATCTATCCCATGGAGGCTAGGCTAAGGAATCTTACTTATGCCATGCCCATATCAGTGGAGATGATACCCGTAGTTAATGGCGAAGAACAAGATAAGGAGCTCGTGTATATAGGCGATCTACCCGTTATGCTAAAGTCTAAGTTCTGTCTTCTCTCAGAACTCTCTAAGGAGGAACTCATTAGACAAGGAGAGGATCCCTTAGATCCAGGAGGATACTTCATAATTAATGGATCTGAACGTGTCATAGTAGCGATAGAGGATCTGGCTCCCAATCGGATACTTACAGATATCGACATGCGAGGGGCAAATCCCATCTATCAGGCGAAGATCTTCTCTACAACCGTAGGTTTCAGAGCGCGGATAGAACTTAATATTAAATCTGATGAAGCCATATACGTATCGGTGCCTGGAGTACCTACGGAGATCCCCTTTATAATACTCATGCGGGCTCTGGGCGTCCAATCAGATAAGGAAATCGCGGAGATAGTCTCGCCCGATAAGGCCATACAGAGCGAGCTTGAAGCCTCATTTGATGCCGCGGGAGATATAGACTCAGTTGAGGATGCCATACTTTATATAGGAAATAGAGCCGCTCACGGTCAAGTAAAGAGCTACCGTATAGCTAAGGCTGAGAGCATACTTGATAAGAATCTTCTTCCTCATATTGGAACGACCCGTGAAGCCAGAATAGAGAAGGCCTTCTTCCTAGGCGAAATGGCATGCCGAGCTATCGAATTAAAGCTTGGAAGACGGAAGCCAGATGATAAGGATCACTTTAAAAATAAACGCTTGAGGCTTGCCGGTTCCCTTCTAGCTGATCTCTTCCGAGTTGCATTTAGGAACCTCTGCCGAGACATAAAATATCAACTCGAAAGGATGGGTTCAAAGAGAAGAATGCTTGGAATATCAATTGCCGTGAGACCTGGTATAATCACGGATAAGCTTCAGCATTCCCTTGCAACTGGCAATTGGGGCAGAGGACATGTCGGTGTTACGCAGCTTCTGGATAGAACCAATATGATATCAACTTTTAGTCATTTACGGAGACTCCAGTCTCCTCTCAGTCGAAGTCAACCGAACTTTGAGGCTCGAGATCTGCATGCCACTCACTGGGGAAGACTCTGTCCAAATGAGACCCCTGAAGGCGCAAATTGCGGTCTCGTTAAGAACTTGGCCCTTTCAGCAATAATCTCAGTGGGATACGATCCAAGAAAGGTTAAGCAGATGCTCTTTGAGAAGGGAGTTATTCCGCTTTTAGAGGCGATAAAAGATAGAGAATTACGGATGTCAGGGGCGAAAGTATTTGTTGACGGATGCCTCATCGGATATCATCGCTCACCATATGATCTCGTAGAAGAAGTTAGAAGAGCAAGGAGAAAGGGTGAGATTTCCTCCGAGATAAATATTGCCTACTTCCATAGGGACGAAGGGAATGATGAGGTTTACGTTAACTGTGATGATGGTAGAGTTCGACGTGCACTCATAATAGTCGAAAATGGAAGGCCAAGATTAAAACCTGAGCATATTGAAAAGATAAGAAATAGGGAGTGGACATGGGAGGATCTCATAAAACACGGCATAATTGAATATTTAGATGCCGAAGAGGAAGAAAATGCCCTAATCGCTTTAGATGTGAAAGATCTAACTTCACGTCACACACATCTCGAGATAACCCCATATTCGATCCTCGGAATCTGTGCGTCGCTAATACCATACGCTGAGCATAATCAGTCTCCACGCAACTCTTATGAGTCGGCCATGGCTAAACAGGCACTTGGAATATATGCATCTAACTTCCCTCTCAGAGTTGACTCACGTGCTCATATACTTCATTACCCACAAAAACCCCTCGTCCAAACTAAGCCCATGGAAGTTATAGGATATAATCGTCGCCCATCAGGACAAAACTGTATAGTAGCGGTTCTCTCATACGAAGGATATAACATGGAGGACGCTCTAATATTTAATAAGGCATCAATAGAGAGGGGACTTGCAAGATCAACCTTCTATAGGATATATGAGGCTGAATGCCTCCAATACCTAGGAGGATTAAGGGATAGGATCGAGATTCCTGAACCTGGAATTCGCGGATATAGAGGAGAGCAATATTATCGTTTCTTGGAGGAGGACGGTATAGTCGGAGTAGAATCAGAAGTCTCTGGAGGAGACGTTCTGATAGGGAGGATCAGCCCTCCACGCTTCCTCGAGGAATATAAGGAATTTGAGGTTAGAGGACCGAGCATGAGGGATTCCTCGATCGATATGAGAACCTCAGAGAAGGGAATAGTAGATGCTGTTTTCTTGACTGAAACTAGCGAGGGAAGTAAGCTAGTTAAGGTAAGAGTAAGAGATGAACGTATACCAGAGATTGGAGATAAATTCGCTTCACGCCACGGCCAGAAAGGCGTGATTGGAATGATAGTGCCACAAGAGGATATGCCTTTCACAGCTGATGGGATAGTGCCAGACATAATAATTAATCCCCACGCGTTTCCTTCACGTATGACGATTGGGCAGTTCTTAGAGTCTATGGCTGGCAAAGTGGCTGCCGCGAGGGGAGAACCTGTTGATGGAACGCCATTTGTGGGAATGAAGGGAGAAGAACTAAAACGGGCTCTCATAGATTTGGGATTCAGCTATACTGGTCGAGAAGTTCTCTACAATGGAGTGACGGGAGAAAAATATGAGGCCGATATCTTTATGGGAGTAATTTATTACCAGAAGCTTCATCACATGGTCTCTGATAAGATACATGCAAGGGCAAGAGGACAGGTTCAGATGTTAACTCGGCAGCCAACTGAGGGGCGTGCGAGAGGTGGGGGATTAAGGTTTGGTGAGATGGAGAGAGACTGCTTGATAGGTCATGGAGCAGCAATGCTTCTCCGCGATAGGCTTCTCGAAGAGTCAGATAAATACACGCTATATGTGTGTGAAAACTGCGGTTACATAGCCTATTATGATATGAAACAACGGAAGTATGTCTGTCCGCTCTGCGAGGATAAGGCGAAGGTATCACCGGTTCAAGTCTCATATGCATTTAAGCTTCTCCTTCAGGAGCTTATGAGCCTATGTATCTCGCCCCGACTTATATTGAAGGAGGAAACATGATTGGCGCTTGAGGAAGCTTATGGAAAAGAAATCAAAGCCATACAATTTGGGATATTATCTCCACAGGAGATAAGGAAGCTATCCGTCGTTGAAATTCAGACCGCTGATACTTATGATGAAGATGGCGCGGTCATCCCTTCAGGTTTGATGGATGGCAGATTGGGAGTTCTAGAGCCTGGACAGAGATGTAGGACATGCGGCAACACTGCCACTAAGTGCCCAGGCCATTTTGGACATATCGAGTTAGCCGTTCCCATAATTCACGTTGAATTTACGAAGAACATTCATGATCTTCTCCAGGCATTCTGCAGAAATTGCGGAAGAATCCTTCTTTCAGAAAAGGCCATAGAGAAAGCGAAGAAACAGATCAGGGAGGCGGAGAAACTTTTAGGCTCGGTGCCCGATTCACTTTACAAGAATCTTCTTGAACAAGCAAAGTCGAATATGAAATGTCCATACTGCGGATCAAGGCAGTATAGGATAGAATTTGTGAAGCCCACCATCTTCTACGAGCATACAGACGAGGGAGCTCAGCGGTTAACAGCGAGTATGATACGAGAAAGATTTGAAAGAATACCGGATGAAGACTTAAGGTTGCTTGGATACGATCCGGAGCATGCACGTCCAGAGTGGATGATACTTCAAGTTCTTCCAGTCCCTCCAGTCTATGTGAGGCCATCGATAACTCTCGAGTCTGGAATACGTTCCGAGGATGATCTTACACATAAACTCGTGGATATCATCCGCATCAATGAGCGGCTTAAGGAGAACATAGAGGCAGGCGCGCCAACCCTTATAATTCAAGACTTAACTGAACTTCTTGAATACCATGTAACAACATACTTCAATAATGAATCTTCCGGAATACCGCCTGCAAGGCATCGCTCTGGAAGAGCCCTAAAGACATTGTCACAGCGACTCAAGGGAAAGGAAGGGAGATTCAGAACGAACCTTTCCGGAAAGAGAGTTGACTTTTCAGCTCGAACAGTTATCAGTCCGGATCCAAACCTTGACATAAATGAGGTTGGAGTTCCATTAGAGATAGCTAAGAAACTCACTGTACCCGAGAAGGTAACTGAATGGAATATTGATGAAATGAGAGAGCTCGTCAAAAATGGACCGGACAAGTATCCTGGCGCCTTATATATCATAAGACCGGATGGTAAGCGTGTTAGATTAGAATTCGTCATTGACAGGGAGAAGATCGCGGAATCACTTGAGCCCGGATTTATAGTTGAAAGGCACCTGCGTGATGGGGATATAGTGATATTCAATAGGCAACCGTCGCTCCATCGAATGTCGATCATGGCACATTACGTGAAGGTCCTGCCATACAAGACATTTAGACTTCATCTATGTGTATGTCCGCCTTACAATGCGGACTTTGATGGAGACGAGATGAACCTTCATGTTCCTCAAAGTGAGGAAGCGCAGACAGAAGCGCGAATTCTCATGCAGGTTCAGGATCATATACTCTCACCCAGATTTGGAGGCCCAATAATAGGCGCCATAAGAGACTTCATAACGGCCGCATACCTCCTGACCCGCAAATCCACACTTCTGAATAAGAAGGAAGTCTGTAAGCTTCTCATCGCAGCTGGATACGAGGGGGAGCTACCAGAGCCAGCAATAAAAGAGCCTAAAGAGTTATGGACAGGAAAGCAGATATTCAGTCTATTCCTTCCCAAAGATTTCAATTATACGCTAAAGGCAAGCATATGCCGGAATTGTAAAACATGCTTACGTGAAAAATGCCCATATGATGCGTATGTAGTGATTAAGAATGGACAGCTGATCTGTGGTGTAATAGATAAAAACTCGATAGGAGCCGAAAAGTCCGAAAGCATCCTCCATAGGATCATAAAGGATTATGGAACGGAGGCCGCGAGGGAATTCTTAAATAAGATATGCAAAGTACTCACGAGATTCATAACTATGCGAGGCTTCAGTTTCTCCTATGAGGAATTAAACCTTTCTGACAAAGCTAAAAAAGAGATCGAAGAGACTATCAGAAAGGCTGAACGGAGAGTAGCGGAATTCACCGAGCAACTCCGGAGAGGAACATTAGAGCGTCTTCCAGGTCTGAGCTTAGAGGACTCTTTTGAGATCTATGTCATGAATGAACTCGCCAAAGCCAGAACCAGAGCTGGGGAAATAGCGGATGCAGACTTAAGCATAAACAATTCTGGAGTTATAATGACCCGAAGTGGAGCTAGAGGTTCTACAATTAATATCGGCCAGATGGCCGCATGCCTTGGGCAACAATCGGTTCGTGGCAAACGGATCGTAAGGGGATACATGAATAGAACCCTTCCTCATTTTGAGGTTGGAGATGCCTCCCCGAAGGCCAGGGGATTCGTCTATTCATCTTATCGCGATGGACTTGACCCCATCGAGTTCTTCTTTCACGCAATGGGTGGAAGAGAAGGACTAGTCGATACTGCCGTTCGAACTCAACAGAGTGGATACATGCAAAGAAGGTTGATAAATGCAATGGAGCATCTCAGGGTTGAATATGACGGAACTGTCAGAAACTCGGCTGGAGAGATCATACAATTCAAATATGGCGAGGACGGAGTTGACCCTGCAAAGAGCGACCATGGAAAAGCAGTGAATGTCGCCCGGCTCATTGATCAAGTGAAGCTTATTGATGAAGGAAAGAGGGCGGCGTCTGAGAAGTATATCAAAAAGCAATTGGAGAGAGTGAAAGAACAGCTAACTCCATTATTACTTGATGAATTGAGGGTTAATCTTTCAAATGCAAAGCTGAGCAGGAAGGGAGTCGACTTAGTTATTAACTCAACAGTAGACCACTATAAGCGAGCTCTTGTTGAGCCCGGAGAAGCCATTGGAATAGTTGCCGCTCAGTCGATCGGTGAGCCGGGAACGCAGATGACGCTGAGGACCTTCCATTACGCTGGCGTTAGAGAAATGAATGTGACTATAGGGCTTCCGCGTCTGATAGAAATAGTGGATGCAAGAAGAGAACCGTCAACTCCGACCATGACGATATACTTGGATGAGGAGCATAGCCGAAGCAGAGAAAAAGCCGCTGAAGTTGCCAGGAGGATCCTCTTCACAACAGTAAAGGACATCGCAACTGGAGTATTCATCAATCCAGAGACTGGAGGCATCATAATAGAGACTGACCAGAAAAAGATGAAAGAGAGAGGAGTAACGGTAGACGATCTAATGAAGGTTTTGGAAAGCCCGAAATATTCCATACGAAGAGAGAACGGTAGGATATTCATAGATCCTAAGAAAGCAATCGATCCGAAAAAGCTACTAAGTCAGATCTCATCTATACATGTGAAGGGCGTCCCTGGAATCAGACGGGTAATCGTAACAGAAGAGGAGGGAAGATGGATAATAAGGACGGATGGATCGAATCTTCCAGGAGTTTTTGAAGTTGAAGGTGTGGATCCAACTAGGGTTACGACTAATAATATTCATGAGATAGCTAAGACTTTAGGAATAGAGGCCGCAAGAAATGCTCTAATCAGAGAAGCATCCTCAGTCCTTGAAGAGCAAGGACTCGATGTTGATATACGGCATATTATGCTGGTAGCCGACATTATGACTGCAACAGGTGAGATTCGACAGATCGGCAGGCATGGAGTAAGCGGAGAGAAAGCAAGCGTGCTTGCTCGAGCCGCATTTGAGATCACCGTTCCTAACATAATTGAGGCAGCAGTGAAAGGGGAAAGCGATGATCTTAAGGGAGTCACCGAGAATGTTATAGTTGGTCAGTCAATACCCGTAGGAACAGGGCTCGTTGATATTTACATGTCAGCTATGCCGTTAAGGGGTAGCGAGGTGAAGGAAAATGGTCAATCTTGACCATGCGCTTTCGATCGCTGTGAAGACGGGAAAAGTTTTATTTGGAGCAAATTCAACCATAAGGAATGTTATGACGGGTAAGGTTAGGCTTGCAGTAATAGCATCTAACTGCCCAGAAGAGATTAGAAAGAGGATTGAGAAGGCCTGTAGGCTCTCTAATATTCCCATGATAATCTCTCAGAGAAACAATGTGGAGTTAGGTAGGATCTGTGGAAAACCATTCTCCATATCGGCCCTCGCTATAAGAGACCCTGGAGACTCTGACATATTAAGGTTGGTGAAAGAGAATGTCTAAGGGAATAAGATTTACCAATCGAGAAATGCAATACATATCTTTATTTGAGAGCATAACAGGAGCAACCGTTAGAGACTGCATAATCGATGATGAGAATAACAGGATAATCTATGTCGTGAAGGAAGGAGAAATGGGGATAGCAATAGGCAAGAGAGGAAAGAACGTTAATTTGCTTGAGAAGATGACTGGAATGAAGCATGAGATCATAGAATTCTCAGATGACCCGGTGAAATTCATAAGAAATGCTCTTCGACCAGCAAGATTAAGGGAGATACGTATAACCCAGAGAACCGATGGAAAGAAGATAGCCGTCGTCTCTGTGGATCCCAAAGATAAAGGAATAGCCATTGGAAAGAACGGAAGAAACGCTGAGAGGATAAGATTTTTAGCCAGACGATACTTCGATATAAGTAATGTCTCCATACTTTAATGGTCATAGTCCCATTAAGAAAATAGAGAAATCTTTAAGAGTGAAAATCGTTATTATTGGGTTTTGACGTAATTAAGAGTGAGGAAGCTAAGAGATGGGAAAGAAATCTCCGAGAGGCATGTTCGCCGCTAGAAAACTGCGCATGAATAGAAAGAAATGGAGATGGAAGGACATAGACTATAAAAGGCGAAAACTTAGACTGGATGTTAAATCTGATCCATTAGAAGGCGCTCCTATGGCTCGAGGAATAGTCCTAGAGAAAGTTGGACGCGAAAGCAAGCAGCCCAACAGTGCAATAAGAAAGTGCGTCCGCGTGCAACTAATCAAAAATGGAAAGGTTATAACGGCGTTTCTTCCAGGAGATGGAGCATTAAATGTCGTCGATGAACATGACGAAGTGATCGTTGAGGGCATCGGCGGTTCTCAGGGCGGCGCAATGGGCGACATTCCAGGTGTAAGATGGAAAGTAAGCACGGTCAATGGAGTTTCTCTTAAGGATCTTGTGCTAGGGAAAAAGGAGAAGCCTCTACGATAAAGAATTCAGAAAATTTATGTTGTTTGGGTTACTTAGGAAAATTGCGCAGTGAAAGATCCCTTATAATTTGCGCTTTCTCTCTCGAGCTGCTATACTTTATTGGAAAATGCTTTCTAACAGGCAATATGAGCAGGTGTAGTATCTTATTATCTAAATCGTCCCAAATCTCGATTATGTCTCTCTTCATTTGAAGTTTTGAATGCTGCCTTATAACTTCGTAGAGATCATTGAATGTCTCATCCGTCCTCGATAATAGGATGCGATCCCCTATTTTAAGAGCATAGACGTTCAGTTTCTTCTCTTCGATGTATCTCTTAACTAGCATGTATATCCGATTTATGCCAGTCTGAATATCGGTTATCGCGCCGTAATTACTATTTGACCTCAAAAAACTCTCCATTAATGTCTTTATTAGCTCTACGATTCCAGTCTTTCGCTCCTCAAATTCTCCCTCAACCTTCTCTCTCAGAGAGGAATCCTTGTATACTTTCATCAAGATTCACTCGAATCGATCAACGCTATGAATATTCACATTATAGATAAAAAATTAATGGGTGCTAGAAAGAGCGGCTGAGTGAAGGGTTAATCTATGAGATTATTTCTTTTTCTTCGCTCTCTTAACGATGACTCTTATCTTTTTGGGATCTATCTTCTCTATCTCTTTGGCTTTCTCCTCGACCTTCTCTGGACTACTACTCTTGTCGACTATAACTACGACAATCTTTTCGTA
>Ga0209410_1000978_pt1 | contig 13684 bp, 15 predicted proteins | sample Mar14436cmmetaG_FD_184135 | JGI IMG/M metagenome (GOLD analysis project Ga0209410, IMG submission 184135) | Marine hydrothermal vent microbial communities from Guaymas Basin, Gulf of California to study Microbial Dark Matter (Phase II) - Marker... ... | reverse complement strand
AGGAGGCTGACATTATTAAGCTAGCAAGTAGAATTGGAAGGCTCCAAATGTCAAGGATGACACGCATAAGGGGAAGAGTGTAGTACGCCCTTCATTTAGGAGGTATAGGGAATGGCGTATTCTGGGGCTATGGAAGTAAGATCTTTGGTGGAAGCCTTCAGAGGAGTAGCATACAATGATGATGGGATGAGACCATATGATGCTGACAAAGTCCCGTATGGGTGGATGAATAAGACTTCAGGGGCATACTGGTCAAGTGATGGTGATGTTGGAAGCATAGATGTGAGCTTTGAAGCTACATTTAGTGCTGTGACACCAGAGGACTATGCCACTAACACATATGAGTATTTGAGTGTACGGGGAAGAGCTCCCTCTGGAGGGTCATGGGCATTTGGTTTCATGGATACTGATTTCCTAGTTCACTGGACACCTTACTACACTAACAGCTCATGGGAGACAAAGGTGTACCATCTCCCAGCTGGATATACTATAACCAGCCTCTACCTAAGAGGAGTATCCTTTGAAGCTGACTATGTAGTCTTAAGTAGCCTTTCACCGATGACTTTAACCCCAATCAACATGATAATTACTCGTAACCTGACTGGTGAGCTATCCGAAGCTGAACTTAAGATGGATTATGAAAAGGTTAAGGGAATTCCCTTCTTAGGATCACACCTTAAGATCTGGCTTTCAAAGGATACTGTACCAGTCTTTCATAAGGTGTTCACTGGGATAGTGAACACTGTACACAAGGAGATCAAAGGGCATGATCCCAGATTAATAACCCTAGAAACAACTGATTATGGACAGTATCTACAGAGAAGAATGGTGAAGAGAGGAGTGATCTATCAGGGATACTTAGATGAAGTTATTGGGGAAATAGTTTCTGATCTGGTTAGCTCAGGGGAGATCACAATAGCAAATATTGACTCAGCTAACCTCCACTACTCAATGAAAAAGAAGATCCAGAATGATGTCTCAGTTTATAGGCTCCTTCAGGAGCTAGCTGAGGAGCATGATGCTGACTTCTATGTTGATTTTGGAGGTGATCTCCATTACTTTAAAAGGGGGAGTAGAGAGAGCTCACTTAATATAGAAACTACTGAGACTACTGAATTTCCCTTTGAAGAGGACATTACCTCTGTGATCAACCATCAGGAAGTGATCGGAGCTGATGGGAAGACCATTGGAAGTGATGCTGAATGGACAGAATCCCTTGATGGGTGGACTGCAAGTGGATCACTCTCACTAGATTATGATGTGTATGATCCAGAGGCTGAAGGTGGAGTCTCAATTAAGAACACTAATCCTTCTGGAGGCAAGGTGTGGCTAGCAAAGGATGTTGGTACTCTAGACCTTAGCTTGGGAGGTGTCCTATGTTACTCTTTGCAATTCAAGGGATTGAAAGAGCCAACTGGAGGTAAAGCTGAGAAGCTGAGGACTAGGAATTACTTTATTGGTCCAACTGGGACATTCTGGGTGGACATTGAGGCTTCTGGGGCAGTAGAGTCTAGGAGATCTCTAAGCAGGTATGATGCTGAGCCAGCTCCAGAGTACCATTCCAACTATATCTTCTATTATTATCCCTTCACTAAATTTGAGGTTCCATTCAACTATAAAGCTAACTACAGCCTTAATCATAGCAAAGATAGCAGCCTAAAATGGGATGAGATAAACACCATCAAAATAGAGATCTTATCTCCAGAGTTTACTGGGAGAGAGGAAGCTTGGATAGACAATATGAGGATTGAGCAGGTTCATTACTCTGGTACTGTGGAGGATGCAGCTTCAATAGCAAAGTATGGTAGGAGAGATGGTGTACCAAAAGGACCAGACTATTCCCTTGACAGTGATGAGAAGTGTAGGTTCATGGCTAGCATAATAGTGGATGTCTACAAGGATCCAGTACGAGTTATCTCTGATGTGGAGACAATAAGGAATTTCACTTATGAGTTAGGGTATGAGTACACCATATCAGTGGCTGAGATGAGCTCCATACCAGTTATTTTGAGGAGCATTAGGCATGAAGTCGAAGGGCTAGATCTACACACTTACCTCTCATTCTCAGAGAGGTGGATACCAGAACCTGAAAAGCTGTTTGCAACTTTAAAGAATCAGCTGGAGGCTTTTGCTTGGAATATTGAGGCTTGGAAACGGGCTAAGCTTCCCTCAGCAGCTATTCCCTCTAGGTCTGAACAGATCGAGTTCTGGGAAGCAGCTCTAGAGTTCCCAAGGTATGTCCTGTTTGATCAACGGTTTGTCACAGCTGTGGCTCCAGATGAGAGTCAATATGAGATCATCTATTCCTCTGGAGGATATGGATCAATCACTTTTGGTCCAACATTCAAGCTATACACTGGAGAGCCCACAGCATCTAACACCTCTTGTAGGATTTACCCAAGATCTTCTGATCAAATTATAAAGCCAGACATAAACTCTGGTCTACGAGCTAGAGTAATAGTAAACTCGGGAGTAATTAACCCGGACTTTGGAACTGCATTTAGGATCACACTTGGGAGCTTCAGCTCTTCTACTGGTTCCAACTATTATGGCTTCAACTTAGCTCCGGATGGGACAATCTATTTCTGCTGGGGAAACTCTAGTGTTAGTCATATCTTTGCAGATACACTTGGAACATACTCCATTGGTGACACCATAGATCTATGGGCTGTGTATGATGCTAAGGATAGTGTAGCTTGGTGCTATGTTAATGGGATAATGAAGAAGAAGGTGACCAGTGTCTCATTTGATGATGACATGTTAGGGTTCTACATGGAGGCTTCATCTACCACTTTAGCTGCAACTGGGATGAGTGTAACTGTAGAAGGGTTCAATATAGCTCAGGGGTGGAAAGCTTGAAAATAACAATTAGAAGGGTTGATCCAGAGGAGATAGTACGAAAGATCATAGGTGATGTCCCATACACAATTAGGAAGGTAGGTGATGAGATAGAGATCACCATAGATGAGAAGCATACACGGTTAGCACTTGAAGATCGGACTACATTGAGAGAGAGAATTAAGAGAAAGTTGCCTAGAGGATGGAAAGTAATAGTGGAGGACTAGACTTGCCTATAGTGAACCCCATAAGAATATACACTTGGGTAGCAAAGCTGAAACGGAAAGCATATGAGCTAATCTCAGTGGTAGAGTCTACTCTCCTCTCCTTTAATTTTAAGGGGCTAGTCTCAATTATTGAACAGCTGATCTTTTCCACTTCAAGAAGAGAGGTTGAGACTATACTCGCCAAGTTCAAAGCTAAGATACGATCCTTTGAGAGCATATACCTAAGAGTGCTAACTGATTTTAGGCTGAGGCTAAGGGCTACCGTCTCAGCATTAGATGGTATAATTCTAAGCTATCTATTTCACGAAGAGGAGAGCATACTTTCCAAGCTAAGGATGAAAATCTTCTATGCAGAGTCCATCCTTCTAAGGATCCCTACAACACTCTTCCTAAGGTTGAAAGCTTCAATTTCAATGGCTGAGAAAATAATCTTGAACTATGTTCTCTACGAAACAGCAATTAACATAGCCTCTAAACTAAGATTGAAACTCAAAATGTACGAAATGATTGCTCTAAGAGTGCCTAGTACTCTTTTCTTGAAGATAAAAGCTCTAGCTTCAATGATTGAGGGGTTAGTCCTAAACTATGTTCTCTTTGAGACAGCAATTCCCATCCTCTCCAAGCTGAGATTGAAGCTCTTTTCATATGAAACTTTGATCTTAAGGGTGCTTAGTATCCTCTATTTGAGGCTTAAAGCTTCAGTCTCAATATTCGAGTATATTGTCCTCCATTATGTTCTAAGAGAGGCTACTGGGATACTTTCAAAGCTGAAGCTGAAACTAAAGTCTGTTGAGGAGATATTTGTCCGTGTCAAGAATAAGCTCTTCTTAAGGCTTAGGAATACTGTCTCTACGTTTGAGAGATTAATTTCCAATTTGATCTTACATGAGGCTAGCTCAGTTAGCCAGCATCTTCATTTTAGAATATCAGGGCTTGAAGCAATTGCCTTAACGGACAAACTTAAGAAGATAATGTTCAAAGCTAGACGGACAGTAGGCACAATTGAAAGGCTGTTTGTTAAGCTAGTAGCTCGTGAAGCCTCCTCAGTCATGTCTAGATTGAAGGTTAAGATTTCAAGCTTTGAGAGTGTTTTGGTAAGTGAGTTTCTAAAGGAACGAATAATCCTAGAAAGTCTAGTTTCAGCCCTTGATCAGCTTACAAGCCATATTTTCTTTCGAGAGATCCAGAATATCTATTCTCTCCTAAAAGCAAAGTTACATGTCATAGAATATTTAGGTGTTAATGATCTGTCAAATCTGGGGACATTATTCCCAATCTCACCTTCCATAACAGAGCAGTTAGATGGTAGCATACACTCAGATGTGCATGATGACATTGCCCACTCTGAAGTGGCTCACTCAGAAGTTTCACATTCAGATGCATACTCTGATGTTCCACATTCAGATGTTGCCCACTCTGAAGTAGCTCACAGTGATAGCCATAGTGACATAGCTCACTCTGACTGGCATGATGACACAGCACATTCTGATGTGGCTCACTCTGACGTAACACATTCCGATGTTCATTCTGAAACAGCTCACTCAGATGTTGCACATTCTGATTCCCATGATGACGCTCATAGTGATTCCCATAGTGACTGGAGCCATTCGGATGTTTCCCATTCTGATGTGGCTCATAGTGACTCTTATAGTGATCAAGCACATTCGGATATAGCTCATTCTGACTCTCATGGTGACAGCCATAGTGACAGCCATAGTGACTGGGACCATTCTGATATTTCACATTCCGATGTTGATCACTCAGATGATTATATTGACAGTTACACTGATAGTAGCCATTCTGACTATCCCTACACTGATCACTATGATGGGTACTATGAGGACTGGGCTCATTCAGACAGCTCACATATTGACTCACATGATGATGCCCATTATGACTCTCCTCACTCAGATGTCTCTCATAGTGATGTCTCTCATTCTGATGTTACTCATAGTGACTGGCATAGTGATGATCCCCATTCAGACTCTGCTCATAGTGATTATCATGTGGATAGCCATTCTGACATTGCACACTCAGATGTCTCACACTCTGATGTTGCTCATTCTGATACTACTCACAGTGATTGGCACACTGATCAGCCTCATAGTGACTCTGCCCATAGTGACTCCCATGAGGACTACCATTCTGATATTGCACATTCGGATGTGTCACATTCTGATGTAGCTCATGCTGAAACTTCTCATTCTGACATTGTACATAGTGACTGGCATACTGACTCTGCCTACTCGGATGTAGGTCATCAAGACTATCATGAGGATTACCATTCTGACATTGCCCATTCTGAAGTGGCTCACTCTGATGTTTCCCATGAGGATTATCATTCTGATCTAAGCCATAGTGAGACTTACCATTCTGAAAGTATTTAAATTTAGACTTAGCTGGAGGTGTAGGAAGGAAGTGAATAATATGATAGAGAGTTCTGAGTTAAACAAAGCACTTAGGATAGTGAAGAGGATATTGCCTAGGAGAGGGAAAGTATTGTGTCTGTCATTGACGGGAAGCAGAGCGTTTGGATGGGGAAGTGAGTACTATGACATAGATGTGAAGGGAATCATAGCATGTAGGAACTACTGGGATACCATGCACATAGGGAAAAGCAGGTTTGACATTAACATAGAAGAGCTCTCTCATGTATACAACTCAATAGAGTATAAGTATTGGAGCCTCTTTGAGGATCTAGCCAATCCATTCTACATAGATCAGGACTTTGACTATGAGGGGCTAATGAGCCTGTGCTCAGCAGATAACATTAAGCGTTCATTGTACTCCATAGATGTCCAGATCAAGAGATTGGATATAGTGAAGTCAATTAGAACTGCCCTACATTGCTATAGAGTCTTGATGGTTCCCCTTCATTACCTTAGGACTGGAAAGATAGTTACTAATGTACTAGTGATCAATGAGAACTATAATTTTAGAGAGCTGGAGAAAATGTGTAACTTATACAGCCAAAGGAGAATGGCACCGATCAACTGGGATGAGGTACAGATGAACTTGTCTAGTCTCCGTTCAGAGCTGGACAGTGAGCTTGCCAAACGGGATGACACATTGGACCTAGAGGCTTATGAAAATTGGAGATTAAGAATGGAAAAGCAATATTATAAGAGGTGACATTAGTGACCATTCTTGTTGATGCGACTTTGGATTGCAATTTAAAGTGTAAGTACTGCTACAATCAGTTTCTAAGGGATCGGTTTAGAGATGAGATCACTAATGTAAAGGCAATTAAAGATGCAATCAAACGAGTGTATAACTTAGGACTAGGCAAGCAAGCTGTCCTACATGGAGGTGAGCCCCTTCTCCTGTCAAAAGATCAATTGGATGAGCTTCTTGGGTATATTTGCTCTTTAACTGGCAATAGCAATGTTCAGACCAATGGAACATTGATAGACAATGAAATCATAAAGATCTTTAAGAGAAACAACACTTCTGTGGGAGTAAGCATTGATGGACCAGGAGAGCTTAATAGATTTAGGATGTCACAGAAGCTAACTTCTAGGGTAATAGACAATATTTTCTGGCTTAAGGAAGAGGGCATCAGAGTTGGAGTTATAATGGTACTTCACAGAGCAAATGGGCTTCCAGAGCATCGAAAGCAGCTTAAGGACTTCATTTACAGGCTTAGTGAGGCTGGGATAACTGGTAGGCTGAACCTCTGTCTATTCCCTTTTAAGCCAGGGATTGAGCTGAGTCCCTTGGAAGCCAGAGATCTCTATTTGGATCTTGGACTGTTCATGGAAGAGAATGGGATTAATGGTTGGTCTCCATTTTCAGATATGATACATGCCTTAACTGGTAAGAGACAGGTAATGTGTACATTTAATTTCTGTGATCCCTATGCTACTGGAGGTGGAGTGGTGATCACACCTAGTGGTCAAGTCTCAGTATGTCATAAGTTCCATGAAGAGCGGCTTGCTTACACTCCTCCTCAGCTCAAGACTAGAGCCTACATCCTTTCTCAGACTGACTGTAAGGGATGTAAATATTTCCAGTATTGTGGAGGAGGATGTCCAGCTAATGCATTAAATCAGGATTGGAGAAACAAGACTAAATGGTGTCCAGTGTGGAAGAGCTTGTGGTCATTCATTGAGAACCGACTTAGGTTTCTAGAAGTATCTATAGCCTCAAGGAACTTGCCCTTCGACTATCAAGGTGGAGGTAACGATCATGGAGATCACTGGGAGGTGATTAACACTTGAGCCTTTATGATCTTGATGTTCCTCCCCTCTCAAGAATAGTATGGAAGCTAGACACTTCATACAATAAGAAGCTCTTGGGGGAAATTCAACGTGAATGCTGGCTTGCAGAGCTTAAGACTGTATCAGAGGGAATTAGGAAGTGTGCTACAGTCCATTTGAGAAGTGAATATTTCAAGGAGGACTTGGACTTCCTTAATAGCTTAGACCTTCATTTCCTTCCGATAAGGAAGTGTAAACGAGTACAGGGGTTTGCTCATAAGTTCTATGATCCAAGCCCAAATGAGCCCTATGATATTTATGGTGTAGTCTCAAGAGACAAAAAGTATTGTGAAGACTTTAGGAGAGCTCATGAGACCTCTAATGATCAAAGGATAGGTGCTCTACTTGGCTATCCAAGGTGCTGTGTTAAATTCTTCATTGAGAATTGGTATAAGAGCTATGATCCAATCTGGAGGATAGCATTGAATACACCTCACAAGCTAACTAGAAAGAATGAAGCTGTGATACTAGATTACTATCCCGAAGTCAATATCCTACTACGCTATTTTGGGATTCGAGCTGTTCCTCACTTGCCATGTAGCTTTGCATGTGAGGAGAGCAAGCAACTAGGACAGGCTTTCATGGACTTCATTGATAGAAGAAGAGAATTAGAGGAGCTGCTCTCCTCACCGATCACATGGAATTGCTACAAGGGGGTGGCTATTGTAGAAACCAAATGGTTTATTGGAGTAGCTAATTCAATGCCATTCAAGGAGCCCCATCTAGTCATAATGAAAGGATTTAAGTAGCCCTAAGCAAGAGATAGATTGAAGAGGAGGGGTTCTGTTGAAAGAACAGATAAAGATTGAAGAGCAGGTGAGAATAGTCATTAGGGACAAGAAGACAGGGAAGATCCTAAGGGATGAAGTCCTTAAGAAGCCAGGTTTCTTAAGGAGGATCCTAGGACGGATTATGGGTAAAACTGATCACAACACAGTCTTAGCTAAGGGATGGGAGAACATAGTGAGGCTGCTTGGGAATGTTGGTACTGGATACCCGATCAACCAGATATACTGCAATATTGGAGCTACAGTGAGCACAGAGAACTCTGTCATAGTCGGAAGCAACTCTGGAGCAACCCTTAAGGTAAGCAACTCACTACATCCCTGGGACACAGCTGGACACTACACTTGGGTTAAGACTAGAAACTCAACTTCAGGTGACATCTTCAATTCTATCACTGTTGATGTGTCCATCTCTTCTGGACAGGAATGGTGGGTGGAGGAGGAATGGAGATTCAGTCAATCATAGATGATAAGCTGGAAGTACGGTTTCCAATTAGGCTTAGAGAATCAGTTGAGTACGCCATAGTGGATTTGCTAACTGGACATACAATCTTAACTGCTGTACCTCTGTTTGAGGATGCCTTCACTTCATGGGGTAAGGAGCAAGTTGCTAGGCTTGTAGGGAATATTGGAAGTCAATATCCAATAAATGAGGTACGGGTAAGGGTGAATGGATCTTGGGCTACCTTGCCAAGCACTAATAGCATAGAGAATGGATCCTTAAAGGTGATGACGGATGGCACATTCACCACAGCTGGCACTTATGATCTGGTTGCTGGAGGTAACTCTTCGTACACGGGTGCTAATCACAATGAGATCTCCACTAACATACCCCTAGAGTCTGGTCAGGGACTAGTCTTAACTATTTACTATGGGTTTAGTGGCTTGAACGCAGCTGGGAACACTGTGACAGCTGGAAGACTAGGTGGGATCTCCGGATATTATCCAGTAGGCACTGTCTCAGTAGACATCAATGGATCAGAGGACAAGAGGGATGCAGTTAATGCTGTCTACAATAATACCTTGGATGTTGAGAATGATGCCCCTTACACTTCTCCTGGTACTTACACTAGCTTTGCAGCTGTCTGTACTGATGCAGCTGGAACATACTATCATATCTTTAGTGGTCACACCATAGTCCTACAGAGTAACCAAGAGCTCAAGGCACATCTAGTGTTTGTTTATGGATAGGGTGGTAGCTTTGGGAAGACAATGCAAGGTATGTTATTCTCTACATAGAAAAGAGTATGAGGAGCTAAGGCTAAAGAAGCATCTCAAGCTATCTGAAATCCAAGAGTATGCATGGAACAAGTATAGAGAGAAGCTTTCAATAGGAACTTTATCTAGGCACTTTAGGTTTCATGTTGAGGAGCTCCTACAGGCTCAGCTTGAAGCTTCCAAATTGAGGACTAGTGTCTTGAGGGAGGAGATTCATAAGGACATCAAAGTTGCTAGGGCATTAAGGGAGAACTTGGAGATCCTAAATGAGCAGCTGATGAGAGTAAGTGAGATGGACAGTCCAGAGCAGAGGAATGAGGCTAGGCAGATCATATCAAAAATCAATGACACTATAGAGCTATTATTGAAGTTCTCAGATAAGATCAAGCTTGAGGAGTCTGTCTCTGAGGATGAGATCTATGAACGGGTAGTCTATGCCCTTGAGCCCCTACCAAATGAGTATGTGATGGAGTTTAAGAAACGATGGGATGAGTATCCTAAAGTCAAGGGATCCAAAAATGAGCAGTGAAGGGCGATCTACATTTGAGGTGTCTGGGAGGATCAAGTTTCAGCTGTTGTTGTGGTATAAGGATCCAGTCTTGTTCTTTAGGGAAGTGTTCAAGGTAGATCCATACCCATACCAGGAGAAGATAATCAAGGAGTTCCCTAAGCTAAAACGGATAATGATCTCCTCAGCTTCAGACACAGGTAAGACATTCCTTTTGGCTGTTATAGCTTTGTGGTCAGCACTAGTAAAGTCATTTGTTGAGAACAGGAAGTATCAAGTTGTGATCCTAAGTGGATCAAGGGAGCAAGCTGAACGAGTATATGAGTATATTAGAGAGGCATTAACATCAAATGAGACTTTGTATCCTCTAGTGGTTACAGAGAAAGGGAAGCCTAAGATCCTAAAGAGCTATGTGGAGTTTGTCAATGGATCCTGGATTAAGACTTTCGCTAGGGCATTGACTTCTGTCCAGGGAGTACATGCCAATATGGTGATAGTTGATGAGGCAGCTCAGAAGGAGCTAGACTTCTTCATCAAGGACACATTAAGGATTGTCCCTGAGGATGGAGTGATAATCCTAAGCTCTAGCCCTCATGAGTACAATTGTGAGTTTGTACGTAGATGGGAAGACTTGACTAATTATCCAGAGTATGATCCAAAGGAACATCCTGATGGATGGAGAAGGTACAATTGGACAGCTAGGGAGTGTCCTAGGACTAGACAGAAGCTTAAGGAAGCCAAAGCATTGGATGAGGAGACATTCTCCATTTATTATGAGGGTAAGCCATACAGCAAGGATCCTAACAAAGTGGTCCCTGTACACTTGATTAGGAGACAGTCAGAGGGGATCAAGAGGTTCAAGGTTGATCCAGACAATAGGGAAGGCTTGATTATCTTTGGGATAGACTATGGATCAACAGCTGGTACGATGTTAGCCGTACTTCATAAAGTAGGTAAGGAGTATAGGCTAATAGATCTTCTGGAGTGGAAGATGCAGAAGTATGAGGATGTACAGGACTGGATAGAGGCTGTTGCTGACTTGTACAAGCCAGACTACATATTTGTTGATGCATTGCCTAAGGGAGAGTCTGAACGTACAGTAGATAGGCTTGGACAGAAAGGGTACAATGTCACTCCAGTGTTCTTTTCTCAGGAGAAGTCTAGATACCAGATGAGGATGAGGTCACTGTTCATGCTTGGTCAAGTGTGGATACCAGAGGTCTTTGTTGAGCTGCTAGAGGAGCTAAGGGAGTATGAATGGGACACCAAGAGGGGAGATGACAGAGTGGTTGCATTAATGCTAGGGCTTATTGATCCAGAGCCATCTGAGAGACAGTCTGTCTTTGGGATAGCTGCTAGACCAGTCTCTAAGCCCCTAATGTATAGGTTGTAGTTCGGACTTCATTTTAATTGATCTTAGGAGGTGATAAGTTTTGCCAACACATGGAAGCTTGGCTAAAGCAGGTAAGGTTAGGAATTGTAACACTCCAAGGGAATGGAGGATAGTGAACAACAAGAAGAGAAGGAAACGGAAGCACTTGGATCCCATGAGAAGGAACAGGAGAAACTATAGGGTTAGAGTGTTAAACAAGCAGTTATATCCGACTCTTTCTCCCTCTCCCTTCTAGATCTCCCTTCCACATTCATTCTAACCTTAACAAACAGAGATCACCATTCATATATTCCAAGGAGAGGATCGAAATTTCTATTCGTTTATTTTAGAACAAAAATAGAAGGAAGTTAGGGAGCTGATGTTACTCTTCTCTCCAGACATGGATGTATCCGATCAATAGTGGATATTCCACTAAATCATTATCAAGCTCATATGTCTCCTCAAAGAACGGATCACTATCCTTAACATCTTTAGGGATCAAAGCTCTGATCGCCTCTCTGATGTTATCGTCTGTTAGTAAGTCAGCTATCTGATCCTTCTCCTCTATGGTCAAATTCTCATCAAGCCACTCAATAGGATCAATTTGATTATCGATGTCTTCAATGATCAGATCAATGATGTCCCTAACCGTTTCCTTATAGGTTACTGGAACACTGAACCTTATACAAGCCACGACTTTAGGATCAACGAATGCATGCCCATGCCCACTATAACAATCTGCATATCCGACATAATCGATCACAGCCTCTAAGGAGAATCTCTTATTCATGTGATCACCTCCTTCTCGTTTATTATGAGCTGATCCCCATGAAGCTCATCTATCACTTTTAGGATGAGCTGAGGATTATGGTTATAATATACCTCACAAACCCCCTTCATGAGCTTCAAAACCTCTTGATCACTCAAGTGGATAATCCAATGTAGATTTGCATACACCCATTTCTTGATGTTTGTGAATGTTTGTTCAGCTCTTGAATTGTATGGTCTTTTTCGATCTTTAGGATATACCACTAAGGTGATCCCAATTTTCTCAAGAGCTTTAGCCACTTTAAGGATGACTCGATCCGATCTGAGATATTTGATGTCCTCTCCTTGATCTAAGGCTTTTTGAACAAGGAACATAACCTTAAACGTATCCTCTTCCCTTCCAAGCCATAAGTGATAGATGATCCTATTCGTCTTAACGTTTCTGATCGATCCAAGGATAACAGATTTTAGGATTTTCCTTGAATGATGTTTATCAGCTATTGAGCCGTTAGTGATAACTCTAGTGAAATCCAAGACATGAGTTATAAGACTTGGATCAACATGTTCGTTTAAGCCTTGTCTCTTATGGTCCTTCTTTCGATCAAATCTCCTTTTAAGATCGTAATTTTTGGCTTTAACCAACCAATTTTTGATTGTTTGATGACTCACACCGTAACATTTAGAGAGGATCGTTAAACCAAATCCCAGATCATGAAGCCTTTTAACTTCCTCAACTCGATTCATCTAGATCACCAATCCTTTCCAAACAATCACTAAGACTCGATAATCGACTTCAAGTCTTACATGCCAATCTAGAATTATCCCCTCTCTCTCCAATTTGTTCAATTTCCTAATGGGGATTTTCTCATTATCCAAAACCTTCAATCTTTCCACCGTAACATCAGAATCATTCACACGATCAAACCATTTATCAATTCTCTCCATTTTATTATCAACCTCCTTTTTTTTTTTTTGATCCCTACTCAACTCTTGAGTATTTAAGGCTTTATAATATGCACTTATATAATAGGCTAATATGTTTATGGCTTTACACAAAACCGTAAAATGCCAATCCAACCGTTTAAGAATCCCCTTTTTTCTCGGGACCTAATAGGAGACATCCAAAATGTTATATACTACATGCATACATAACTAAGGAACACTAAGAAGGAGAGAGAAAGGAATGGATCGAAAGGAGATCAAAAATTGGATCGAAGGGATCAAAAGGGACATTGAACATCTAGAGAATGATCGAATATCCCAAGAGATGATAGAGAGGAATAGGGAAGTGTTTGAGACATCAGAGACTTTTAGGAGAATGGTTGAGGATCAGAGACAGCTAGAGGATGAGGCATTAGAAACGTGGACCATGGAGATCGAGAGACTAAAGGAGATGATGAAATGAGGAAGCTAATAAAAGGCGTCTATCTAATCTCAAGTAAGAATGGAGAAACCATATTAACCCTAATACCCGAGAATGCCTTTAGCTATGAGAACACTAAAGCCATACTCGACAAGAGACAGGAAACATCAATAGTATTAGAGAACCCCACAAAACCAGAGGCAACCCTATATGAATACCCCAAACAATAACAAACAATGATCCTAATACTATATCCCCCTTTTTTGTGTGTTATTGGTTTTGGGTTGTTGTGTAGGTCGCACTACACTTTAATTATCGACATTAAGGGAAAATCCCTTTTGGGATG
>Ga0209410_1000976_pt1 | contig 13709 bp, 19 predicted proteins | sample Mar14436cmmetaG_FD_184135 | JGI IMG/M metagenome (GOLD analysis project Ga0209410, IMG submission 184135) | Marine hydrothermal vent microbial communities from Guaymas Basin, Gulf of California to study Microbial Dark Matter (Phase II) - Marker... ... | reverse complement strand
ATCCTCGCTTCCTCAAAATCAGAGGTGTGGAATTAGGACTATTCAGGAAAAAGATTATTGCAGAGGGCAAAGCACCAACACTCTACAAAATTGAAGTGAAAGGTGTGAAGTTGCCAAAGTTTGCAGAAAGAATGAGACTTTCAGAGGAAGTGATGGAAGCAATCAGAGAAAGAGGTGCAAGAAGATTTCAGATAAGGAAGTTTGCATCACTGAAGAGTTTCGTTGAGAGAAAAGCACCAAGAGCATTTGCATACATCTCACCAGAAGCACTGTCAAAAATCACATGGAAAGGAAGAGTGCAAGTTGAGGCAGTCATTCCACATGGTGCAACTCTTGTTGAGAAACTCTCCTCAAGACTCTTTCCAAAATACACTGTATTCAAAGTTCCAGAACTGAAGACAGGAGGATTTGCTTATGTGAAAGTGCCAATCAGAGAGTTTTATGTTGGAAGACCAACATTGCTTCATAAACTCATCCCAAGAATTCCTGTGAAACCGAAAGTTATTTCTGTGAGTGAGGCAAAGACACTCCTTTCACTGAAGGAAGGAGCATTCAAGCCAATCTCACTTGGAATGCCTAAGTGGAAAGGAGAGATTTTGAGCATGGAAGCATACACACCACAGACACCATTTGAGCGAGCAATTGCATTTGAGTATATGCAAAGAAAAGCACCATTTGAATTTGGAAGGATGGAATGGGGAGTGAAAGCACAGCAAATCATCAAAGGTGTGAAAGTGAAGCCTCGTGAGTTGAGTGATGTGATAAGAGATGTTGTGGAGAAAGAACATAACCTTCCTGCTGGAACAGGTGATGTCGTTATCAAAGAACTGAAGAGAGCAAAGGCAAGAGTGTATGGTAGTGTAATGCAAGAAGCAGTTGGAAGGCAGATAGGGGTGAAGGCACTCCCACGCACACCACGAGATATTGATGTGCAAGTGAAAGATGTTGGTGAGTTTGCAAGGAGAGTTGCTGAAGCGATAAACAAGAAAGCAGGAAGAGAAGTGGTGAAAGTGGAAGGCAATACTGTTGTTGTGAAGGCAACAGGCGAGAAGTTGTTTGACATTCATCCAATTGGATTTGGTGAGGTTTCAGCGGAAGGAGGAATTCTTGCAAGAGAGGGCGGATACTTGGCATACGGATTCAAGACAGGCAAACTCATCAAAACAAAGGAGGGGATTTTGACAACAACACTTTCCGAGCAGGCGTTGAGGAAGTTCAGTGGGGCAGTGGAATTGAGAGCGAAGCCTGTTGAGTTTGGTGAAGTGAGAGGATACATAGCACCTGCACATGCAGGAAGAGTTAAGGACATCTTTGACTACTTCTTTGCGGGAAAGGCAACAGCAGAGAGATTGAGAATGCTTGGTAAGGCAAGGAAAGCAGCAGAGTTGGAGTTTAGGTTAAGTAAGTGGATTGAGAGTTGGGGTAAGGATATTGCAGAGAAGGCGAGAAAGATGTGGGAAGAGGCACAGAGACAGGGAAGAGTGAAAGTTGAACTCGGAGCATTTGAGGGTGTTGGTGTGAGAGAATTGATGAAGCCATCACTTGCAGTTGCAGGAAAATCAACTGCAATTTCAGCATCTGCGTTTGCAGTGAAATCTCCGTTCATCTTTTCCTTCTATACGACATCACCAGCACTGAGAAGTGCTTTTACTTCACTCTCAAGTGCTGTGAGAAGTTCAGGATTGGTGAGTGTGAGTAAGAGTGTGAGTAAAGGAGTGAGCAGAAGTGTTGCAAGTTCTGTGGCATCAGTCTCTCCAAGCACTTCAGTTTCACGCTCAACTTCTGTGAGCAAATCCTTTGTGAGCAAGTCAGCATCTCCGCTCACATCAGTTTCCTCTTCAGTGTCATCTGCTTTCACCTCAACATCTTCAGTAATCTCACAAATGTCAAAAGGAAGTGTGAGTAAGAGTCAGTTATCAAAACTCTCACAGAGTGCAAGTAAGGTGAGAAGTATGAGTATGTCATCTTTCACATTCCTCTCAAAGGCAGCATCATATCCGAAACTGAAGAAGAGAAAGAAAGAGGAGTTTGAATTCAGGAAAATGTTGGAGGAAGGAGTGGCAAACAAATTCCTCAAAATCACTCCAATTGCCTCTCCTGAAGAATTGCTAAAGGGAGTGTTGAGGAGGTGATGGAATGTGAAGGTGGAAATTCCTGATAGAGATGCTGCTGTGATGTATTTTGCAATTCTGCAAAACCTTGCACAACGACCTGATTTGACGGATTTAGAGAGGCAAGCACTTGACTTTGCTTCTTCCCTCCTATATCAAAGTATTTACAACGAGGAAATATCAGAGGTAGGAGAGGAGGAAGAAAGTGGAAGAGAGGAGGAAATACAAAAGAGTGTGGAGAAGGTGAGAAGTGTGCATGAGTTGGCACAGGTGAGAAGGGTAAATGCTGAACAACAAGGGACAGGCAGGTGAAATTGCAGTATTTGTAATTTTGGTGTTCATGGTAGCATTTGCCTACATTTTCATCTCTCCGATTGTGCAGAATATCAAAGATGTCGTTCCGACAATTGCAGATGCAACATCATGGACAAACGCTCAAACACAAGCGATAAATTGGCTCTTCAGAGCGTGGTATGCATTTCCTTTCTTCGCTTTTATCGCTCTGTTGGTATGGCTCATCAAAAGAGCAATTGAGAAGAGGAGTGGAGAGGTGGTGTAATGAATGGGTGATGAGGAAGGAATAGGAATTGGCACTGCAATCTTTGTTGTGATGCTGAATATCGTATTTGCAATCATCTTCTTCTTTCTTGTAGGTTCAGTGATGTGTGGAATTCTACCCCCTCTCACATCAATAGTTGGTATTGATGAGACAACTCCATTTGCACAAGCACTCACAGTTGTGCCAAATCTTGTGAATGTTTTCTTCTACCTTCCACTTGTTTTCATCTTCACGATGTTTGTATGGCTCTTCAAGTATATTGTGAAGAGGCATAAATACACCTACTATCAGAAAGGGGGTGAGGAGGAAGAGTGGTAGAAAAGGTTAAACTTCTCCTCACGGTAAGTGGTGTTACACTGATATTTCTTCTGCTAACTATGACAGTAACAGCATCAGTGGTATATGATGATTTTCAAAATCACCCAAATAGAGACCTTACAAAACCTGAAGAGCGATTCGGTGTGAGATGGAGTGAGGGGAGCACTAATGGAACATCTTACTCGGTAAGTATTGCAGAAAAAGATGGTGTGGGTCGTATGGTAGGGCAGATAAAGATTTCAAACTACTGGGGTGAAGATACTGCATGGATTCATCAGGAAGAGCCTCCCACCAAGTCTAACTATTGGACAGTTTATTTGTATCCAACAACAGGTGGCGGTGCATATATTCGGTGGATTTACATAGACTTCTATAACGAGAGTGGGGGTAAAGTTGCTACTGTAACTTTGGATAGAGATATTGATTACTCACAAAATCAGTGGCAAATTCTTGAATTTATCATCTCTGGTGGTGATATATACTGCTATACAGATGGAGAGTATAAGAAAACAGCCTCATGCACAGAAATTCCGAGTTACATTAGAATTTCTGCTCGTGTGGAAGGAGATTTTGATGTATATCAATATCTCTACATAGATGATGTCATATCAGGCTCGGGTGCAATAGTTGAAACAATTCCACACAACTGGTATATCTTAAGGCACTGGGATTCGCCAGAAGCAAATGGCATATATAATGAGAACGGACATAACAAAGGACTGGATTTGCACATCAGAACATTAAACCCTTACTTTGTGGATAAATGCGATGAATTACGGATAAAGCATTTCACAACAGGCGAAGTGATTAAAGTGGAAAGCATTAGTGAAAAAGGTGCTCACAGTTTCATATACAACATCACACAACTCCTCTTTCATGAGAATAAGGAGGATGATAAATACGGACTTTACCTTGTTGAGTTAATGAGAGGGGGGAGTGTTATTGATTATGATTGCTTCTTCTTCACATGGGACGCAATAGATAAGCCAAAAGGGACAATTGCATGGGACAAGGACAGTTATGCAAGTGGTTGCGTTGCAAAAATTCATACAAATCTCACAGACCCAGATTTCAGCACCTATGTGTATAAGGGTTTCGTGTATGATGCGTATGGCAATAAAAAGGAGGAATGGGTGATAACAAGTGCTGATGATTGGCATGAAATTGATTTGACTGATTATGACACAGGCGTGTATTACGCAATTCTCAAAATCAGAAACAAGAACACAGGATTTGAATGGGAAGAAGCATGGGATGTTGCAAGTGTGAGTGATGAAGTAGATATTGAGGGTGTGAGTTATGATGCAAAATCCGAGACAGTGCTTGGAGGAGTGTATGTGAATGCAATTCAGAATACTGTGAGTCATGAGACGATAACAAATGAGACAACAGGTGAATACAACATCTCAAAACTGAGTGTTGATATTGAAATTCAGATGAATGCGTCAAAAGCAAATTACACGCACAACAACTTCTCATTCACACCACTCCGAAGTGGATTGTATGAGATTAACCTTTTCCTCCTCCCAGATGCATCCCACATTAATGTCACAGCACCTGCAATTGTCGGGCTGACGCAGTTATATCCTTTCCATCAGAATGTCTCCTATGCGACGGTGAATATCTGGAATGATACAGGATGGAGTGCAAGCACAACGACAAACAGCATGGGATACTTTGCCTTTGAAAACCTTTCACCGGGGACATACTACCTGAATGCCACTCACATCAAATGCAAGCCTTCCGAAACCTATGAAGTGAATTTGTCAAGTGGAGAGATTGAGTATGTTTACATCCTGATGCATGGACTATACAATCTCACTGTGAGAGCGAGAGATGCAGGAACACACGCAACAATTTTCAATTTCAAAGCGACTCTGAATGATGGTGAGCAAGTAAAGGAGACAACATTAGGATGGCTCAACTTCACAGGTGTGGAGTATGGCATTCACAAGGTGGAAGTGGGTGCTGACGGCTACTACTCTGCAATTGAGTATGTGTATGTGTATGGAGATGTGGAGAAGATTGTTTATCTCATGCCACTTGAAACGACAACAGTGGAGCAAGGTGTTGGCATCTCATATCCACCTCATCAAGTTGAGTTTGCTTGTGTTGATTTGTTTGGCAATCCTCTCCCAAATGTTTATGTGGAAGCAACACCAATCTCAACAACAACAGGCGCTTGGGATTGGCTCTTGGCTTTGTTTGGAATAAGGAATGAGAGCATATCCTATTTCACAAATCAGACCTTGAATGGCACAACTGACAGTAGAGGTGCAATAACCTTTGTGATGATGGAAAATGTGGAGTATGAGGTGAGGTTTGTGAATGAGAGTTTGGGAATTAACAAGACAATCAGGATTTATCCAAAGGCAGACCATTACACAGTGATATTGACACCAGTAACCTCCTCAATTGTTTCATCAGAGGATTACATCACCTTCAACTTAAGTTATGAGATTGTTGATGATGAAATTACTCTCTCACTTGTGTATAACGATAGCCTTGCTCAAACACAAAACCTCACCTTCTTTGTGTATAACTCCACTTCTCTCCTATACCAGCAGAACTTCACAAATATCTCAAATGTGACTGTGAGTTACACTGTGCCATACAAAGCAGGTGAAGAGTATATGTGGGGCTACTCTGCCTTCCACTCAAGATTTGGAGAGATGGGAAGGAGCAGAATATTGAGAATTGCTTGGTTCTTGGATTTAGGCATTTCAAGAACATACTGCACATGGATTGCAATTGCCATCATTCTTTTCCTCACTGCCATGTTCTCCTTCACCACAGTGAAATTTGGATATGTTGCAATTCCTATGGTGTCTTTGATATTTGCATACATCGGATGGCTTCCAAACATCAGCATTATCATCATCGCCTTATGCTTGGGAATTCTGGCTTACATGAGTAAGAGAGAGAAGGAGGTGGGCGTGTGAATGAGAGCATATGACATCTTACTCTTTCTGGTATGCTTGGAAGCAACAATTGGATTTGTCTCTTCTCTTCATGTCTTTCCTATTGATTATGTAGATGCATCAGCGGTTCAAACACCAGCAGATTGGAATTTGCAAGAAGTGGAAAATCAAACAGCATCACAATCAATCTTTGACAAAGTTATGCTTGCAACTGATATGCTCTTCAAAGCACTCTCCATGTTCTTCAATATGCTCGTTGCAATTGTCGCAATTTACATCCCTCTCACAACAGTATTAGGAGTGCCTTCAGAGATTGCCTTGCTGTTGCAAGGTGTGGTGTATGTGGTGTATGCGTGGGCGATAATTCAATTTCTGTCAGGAAGAAGTGTGAAGTATATGGAGTGAGGAGAAATGGTGGAAAGAGGAAGGAAATGGTGGTGGAAAGGAGTTTGCATTCTTGGCACTCTCGTCCTCTTTATAGCAACAGCACAGGCAATTGACATCACAGAAATCACAGCAACAGAGACACAAATCAAAATCACAATTGCAAATGCATCTTCAAGTGGTTATATCTTTGTCAGTCCCTCCAACAAATCTTTCCCTTACGCTTACTCACATCAAGGAAATGGCACATACACAATCACTGCGACATTCCTTAAACCGAACAGCACTTACTATGTCAAGGCGTGTGATAGTGAGAATTGCTCAGATGTGGTGAGCGTGAGTGTTTCAGAGAAAGAGCAGTTGATGAGTCAAAACTTCACATCACAATTCAACACACTCATGCAAGGTGGAAACCTCCTGAACATCTCAAAGTTAGGAGAGACTATTCCAAGCGTTTATACCTCTCTCTTAACAGACATGTTCTGGGCGATGTTTTTCGGTGGCATCTTCCTCGCATACTGGATTAGGCAGGAAGATGTGATGCTTCCATCAATTGTCGGACTGATTTCAGGAAGTGTGCTGATTGTGATGCTTCCACCTTCAGCACAACACATCGCATACATCCTTCTGGTGATTTCAATTGCAGGCACTCTCTACACCATAATCAAGGCAAGGAGGTGATGTGAGATGAGAAAAGTTTTGATTTTTGCTTCTGTTGCAGTATGTCTCCTCTTCCTGACATCCATAGCATCAGCATCTTGGTGGAATGTGAACTGGAAGTATCGGAGAGAAATCACCATCACAAATGTGAATGGAACTCTCACTGACTACCAAATCTTGGTGAAACTCAACACCACCAACTTCAACTTCTCTCATGCACAGGAGAATGGAAGTGATATAAGATTTATTGCAAGTGATGATGAAACTCCGCTCAGTCACTGGATTGAGGTTTGGAATTCCACCAATCAGTCAGCAAAGATTTGGGTGAATGTTTCAGAAATCACAGAAGGGACAAAGATTTTCATGTATTATGGAAATGAGAATGCAAGTGATGCGAGTGATGTGAATGCAACATTCATCAGAGTGATTGATGGAGTTGTTGGAGCATGGCATTTTGATGAAGGTGAAGGAAATATCACTCATGACACTTCTGGTGAAGGGAATGATGGGACTCTGTATGATGGTAATACAACAAATGATGATGGTAATACACCACCACAGTGGACGGATGGAAAATTCGGCAAGGCTTTGAGCTTTGACGGGGTGGATGATTATGTGGAAGTGCCTGATTCGGCGAGTTTGGATACCGATAAAGTTACGATTACATTGTGGTTGAAAAGGAAAAATAACGATACATCCATTATATTCAAAGCAGGGGGTTCTTTAGGTAGCGGAACAGGTTCAGGATACCGGTTAATTTTGGACGAGGATAATAAAATAAGGTTTAACTTAAGGCATGGAAGCAGTGAAGATTGGGTTACAAGCAACAGCGTAATACCTGCCGATGTATTCACATTTATTGCGGTAACTTTTGACGGTAGTGTTGCGAAAATATACATAAACGGTGAATTGGATAAGACGGGTTATCCGTCCCCTTACTGGACAAATGATGTTCCGTTGCGAATAGGTCATAAAGAATGGGACCCGAACTATTTCAACGGCATCATCGACGAAGTCCGCATCTACAACAGGGCTTTGAGCGAGGAGGAGATTTCTGACTTATATAACAATTACGGCTACACCACACCAAACTACCCAAACAAAGTGCTTGTGCGAAAATACACAGAGCCTGAGCCAGTTGCAATTGTTGGGGATGAGGTAGAAGGAATTTTCACAACAATTGCAAACTTCCTGACAATTGAGAAAGAGATTGGTGCAAACTATATCCTCTGGAAATGGAGTTGCACAAATCCTGATGCACTTGTGGATGTGTTTGTGGATGGTGTTGAAGTGCTGAGTGCTGTGAGTGCTGTGAGTGGCGAGTATCTGCTCACAGATGTGAATGAGAATGAGTTGCATATCATTAAAATCGCAAACTCCTTCAACGCATCTGACTATGTGAGAGATGAGGCGAGAACACTTCCGCCATTCTCATTCTTCCTCGCTTTGCTCCTCACAACATTCGTGCTTCTCGTCATAACATTTGCGACAACTTCCACTGTGAGAGTTATTGCATCAATATTCACCCTCCTCTTCACAGCATTCACCTACAAATACAGCATTTATTATGCTTCTCCACTCTCATACCTCTTATTGTTTGCATTCTTCTTCACCTTTGCACTGATGCTGGTGGAAGTGTTGAGGATGCTCGCATCAACAATCAGGAAAAAGCCAAAATGGGAAGAGGACTTCTGGAGTGAGTGGAGAGAAGGAGGTGGTGGAATATGAAGGGAATTGGCTTTGTCTCTGCAATCCTGATTTTGATGTTCATAGTGGTGGCAGTATTCACGCTCTCAATTGCATGGAGTGAAATTCCAGTAGAGCCACAAGCGAATACTTCAATTGCAAACACATCAAACATCATTCCAACACTCACTTCATTCCTTCCATATATTGCGTTGGTGATGATATTGGCGATGGCTATCGGGGTTTTCTTATCGCTGGTGAGGGTGAGATGAGGGAAGAGAATGTGATAACGGCAATAGCACTGACGCTTGCATTTGTCATAGGTTTCAAGAGTATTATGCTCTTTCTGCAATACTCCTTCAGAGGTGCAATTGTTCTTCTTATCCTCTCCTTCTCCTGTGCTGGCATTGCATTCCTTGAAAGGGAGCAAAAGGTGATTAGCGGAGGTGATGTGAATGAGTGAAGAGAGAAAGATTAAGGAGGAGGCAGAGAGGATATTGAAAGAGTTGAGAGTGCCATACTCGGTGGAAATCGTGATTGTGGATGACGAGAGTGGGAAAGTTGTGTTCAGATGGAGAAGAGGCAGAGGCAATCTTGTGAAAGGTATGCAGAAGACAATTGAAATCTTGGACAGAAAGATAGGAATTCCTGTGAGGGATTTGCTGAAGTGATGCGACGGAGAAAAGACATTCATTTTTCAAATGAGAGTTACCTTTTTAAAGCCTCCCGAAAGTAATATTAATATTAGGCGTGAAAGAGTGGGTGAGAGAAAATGAGGAGAAAAGGGAAGAAGGTGCGATGTCCGTTTTGCGGGTATGAGTGGTATGCGAGAGTCGAGAGTCCGAAGGAATGCCCTCTGTGCAAGCGTTATCTTATCACACCACGCAAATCAAAGTCCAACAACAAAAAGAGGAGGTGATGAAAAATGGCAAGAAGGAAAGGGGGAAGGAAAACCATGATGCAGAAGATAATGGAGAAGGTGAGAAAAGGAAAGAGATTGACAAAGAGAGAGCGTGAGTATCTGAGAAGAAGGAGGTGAGAGTGTAAGTGGCATCAAAGTGTCCAGTGCTTCAAGCAGAGGAGTGGCATGAGTATGGACATGTGAGAGGAGTTAAGGACATTAGGGCGATAAACTGTCACATCAGAGAGCAGATAAAGACAGAGGCAACAAACAGGGCGATGATTAGTGAGTTATTGCGTCGTTCTCTTTATCTCTACACACTGACATTCTCACCAAGATGGAAAGAGGCATTCAGAGGAAAAATAAAGCAGATGCGAAAAGCAGCAAGAGAGGAGTATGCGAAAACCGCAAAGGTAGCAAATGAGCGGTTGAAAGAGTTGGGAATTGGTGGGAGGAAATACAAAGAGAGAATAACACCGAGAAAGAAGAAGAAGGTGAGGAGAAAAAGGAGGTGATGTTCTATGGTGGAAATAGATATTGACAAACTCCTTGCAGATAAGGAGATAAGAGAGAAAATGAATGAGTGGAACAGGGAAACGGCGAAAAGGCGATTGGAGAGCATGAAGAACCTAAGCGAGCCTCACCGCAGATACCTTGAGAAAATCGCAAGCGGAGAATGGAAGATATGGTAAGGAGGATGATGCAAAAATGGCTCTGAAATACAAACCGACAATTGCCAAATATAAGGGAAGGACGAAAACGCTCTACATCTACTATGAAAGCAGAGACAGAGTGAGAGGCGGAAAGGTAAGATGGAAGCCACATGTGAAGAGAGTGTATGTTTCAGGAGAGTTGGTGAGGTGGGAGAAAGGCACATTTGAGAACAAATTTGGAAGGAAAGTGCATGGAGTTAAGATTGTGTATGAGAATCCGAGAAAGGCATTCACAGCACAGAGAGGTCGGAAGAAATATAAGGTGAGTAAGGCGACTGTGACTGTGACAAAAGTTGTAGAGTTGCCTGAAGATGCAAGAAATGTGAAGATTTACACAAGAAGGAGAGATGTTGAGCCTACATTGATGAATGTGAAGTGAGAGGGGGTGCAAAGGCGATGGCAAAGAAGGATTTGCTTGGTGAGTTGATGAGCAAGATTGCGAAAGGAAAGAAACTCACAAAGAGAGAGTGTGAATTGCTGTCAGTTGCTGTGGATGCTGCGAAGAAGGCAAAGAGTGAGAGAAGGAAAAAGAGGAGGAGCAGAAGGAAAAGGAGGAAGTGAGAGTGTGAGAGCGAGAGAAGGTAAGAAATGCCAAAGATTAAGGAGACAACGAACAGAGTAGTGGTGCATGTTGGCAATCTGTGGAAGCGTTATCACAGAGCATCACCAAAGACAAAGAAGAAATGGATTTTCAGAATAAAGGATGTTGGCAGATTAAAACATTCGGAGCTGATTTTGTGCAAGCCTCCTAACGGAGACTGGCAAACTTATGCGTGGTCGTTCTCAAAGAAGCAGGTGAAAAAAGGCAAAAGGAAACTGATTGTATATGATGCGAAGGCGTATGAGATATTGCAGAGATTGAAAGAGGCAGGAGAGCTGAGAGGGTGGAAGTTGATTAAAAGATAAGCCTAAAGATTAGAGGTTGAGCAAAATGACTGTTGCTTGGCTAAAGGATGAACCTTTTGACAAGGACTTTGTGCAACACTACAATCAGTTCAGTCACTTTTGGGTCAATCCTAATGAGGAGTTCAAGAAGAAAGTCAAAGCAATTGAGAAAGAGTTAATCAAGACATTTGGCAAAAAGATTCCAAAGTCGGTGAAGAAAGCACTCTATGCATACAGAAAGGCTCTGTATGAGTATTTCATAGCAGAGGCAAAAGCAAGAGCAATTGCCCCACCGATTTCAGTTGTTGGTCGTGCAAAATACAAAGGAAAACCTGAGAAGGCAGAGAAAATCAGAGAGAGTGCCTTTAAGAAATTGGAGAAAGCAGAAAATTTGTTGGAAAGTCTCATCTCCAAAGAGAGATACAAGAAGACACTGAGCAAGGTGGAAACAGAGACTTCACTGACTTTGGATGAGTTGAGGGGACAGAGACTGAAGAAGGACTTGAAATTGGACAGTGCTGTGAGAACATGGCACAACAAACGCAAAGATGGGAGTGGAACTTTCGGTTTCACACTCACAAAAGGAAGAAAATGGGTGAGATTAGCAGGCTCGCACACTCCAAGTGGAAAGGTGTATGACTTGACAATTGAAACTACTGAACACGCACCAAAGTCAATATCTGCAAAAAGTTATGAGGAGTTGATTAAGCAACTTGGAAAGTTATTCGGAGTGAGTGTTAGCAGCACTGCTGAAAGCAGTAAGAAGAAGTCAGTAAGCAGAAGCAAAATAAGTGAGATAATGGCAAAGGTGAGAAAAGGAAAGAAACTGACAAAGAGTGAGAGAGAATACATGAGCAGATTCATGAAACAAGTGAAAAAGAAGCAGAGAGAAGAGTTGAGCAAGAAGTATGCGAAACTGACAAAGAAGGAATTGGAGGCGATGTTTGCAAAGAGGGGCAAACGGTCAAGGAGTGCCGACAAAAGGAAGAGGGCGAAGAAGGTGATAACGAAGCCTGAAGAATACTTCCTGTGGGTCAGAAATCCGAGACGCTACGATATATTGGGAATTGATACGCCTTGAGTGCTTCCATTCCCCCTTCGCTCCCACCTTTCTTCCCACTCCAATGCTTTCCGTTCCCATTCTGGAATGCCAACTGCGAGTGTTGCAAGCCAAAGGATTATTGTTGTAATTGCTTCATTAAGGTTCTCCCTCGCATCAACGCATTTTGCTGCTCTTCCACCAAGCGAGAGCAAATTATCCTTGTTGATTTCCTCGCATATATTTTCCATTTGCTCATAGACTTCCACAAGGTTCTGTAACATCACATCCACTTCCTCACATAACTCTTTCCTACGCTCTTTCCTGACTTTTTTCGCAATCCGCCATAGTTCCCTGTCAATCGCATCCCGACATTCCATCCATTCAATTTCGCCTCGCACAACCCTCCTATACTGCTCCTCTCGCCATTTCTCAAACGCTTTCAGCGATGCCTCTTCATCAACTGCCATCCCTCACTCATTATCCTCCACCCGTTTAAAACCTTTGCTCGCCAAAGATTAATTCTACGGCGAGATTTTCATCTTATCTCTTCTCTATTTTTCGCATTCAGCGGATAGGATAATCTCACGCTCTTAAAAGTGGGCATTTTCAGAGAATGCTTCCCATAAATGAGACAAAACCCTTTTCAGAGAATTTCTCTCCCGCCGAAACCCTTTTTAAGAATTAGAGAGGAGTGATAGGTGAGGGGAGAAATGAGTGTGAATATTGCGTATGTGAGGGTTTCAAGAGCGGAAGAGAATCCAGAGAATCAGATGCGAGCAATCAAGAGGTTTGTCGGCGAGGATAAGGAAATACGATTTTTCGTTGATGTCGGCGTCAGTGGTGCGATTCCAGCAAAGCGAAGGAGGGGATTTGCTGAAATGCTGAAGTTCATTCACGAAATCAGGCAGTCAGATGGGAACGAGGAAATCAATCTCTATGTCTATGAAATCTCACGCATAGGGCGAGATATGTCTGATACCGTGACAATGATATGGAAGTTTGAGAAGGAGCTGAATGTGAGGGTTTTCAGCGTGAGTGAGAAGGAGCAATTTCTGAATACGCAGGAGAGAACCATCAGAGACCTCATCCTTACATTTTTAGCGTGGGCAGCAGAGAGAGAGCGTGAGTTAATCAGACAGAGAACTATTGAAGGAATAAGAAGGGCAGCAGCGCAGGGGAAGCATATTGGTCGTCCATCCGTAGAATTGTCAGATAAAGAGATGAGGAAAATCAAACGCTATTTGGAGCTTGGCATCTCCATCTCAGATATTGCCAAACTCATGGGAATGAATTATAAAACACTCTACGGCAAACTCCGCAAGCTCGGACTGGCAGGGAAGAGGAATAAAAATAATGAGGGGAAAAATACGGCATCCTAACTGTTCTCTGCATTCTCTTTCACTCGCTTCAGTTGTTTTATCAGAAACTTTCTCTTTCTCTCCGCTTGTATCAGCTCCTGAATGGCGAACTCACGATAACGCTCATTCTCTTTCAGCTCTTCCTCTAAGAACCTGATTGCATCGTCGCCC
>Ga0209410_1000975_pt1 | contig 13723 bp, 8 predicted proteins | sample Mar14436cmmetaG_FD_184135 | JGI IMG/M metagenome (GOLD analysis project Ga0209410, IMG submission 184135) | Marine hydrothermal vent microbial communities from Guaymas Basin, Gulf of California to study Microbial Dark Matter (Phase II) - Marker... ... | reverse complement strand
GTTGCTGCAGGCTACGATGGCCCCCTCCCAGAGCCAGATGTAAAGGAGCCAGTGGAGCTCTGGTCGGGCAAGCGCATATTCAGCATATTCCTGCCAAAGGACTTCAACTACACCTTCAAGGCTAAGATATGCCGTTCGTGTAAGAAGTGCTTGAAGGAGAAGTGCCCATATGATGCCTATGTGGTGATAAAGAATGGCGAACTGATCTGCGGTGCCATAGATAAGAACGCCATAGGTACTGAACAGAGCGAGGGCCTCTTACATAGACTCGTTAAGGACTACGGGACTGAGTTCGCTCGTGATTTCCTGAACAGGCTATGCCGTATGCTTAACGTCTTCGGCACCATGAAGGGCTTTACGTACGGCTACGATGAGCTAAAGCTGCCAGAGGGGGCAATTGAGGAGATAAGGGAGATCCTAGGTAAGGCTGAGAAGGACGTAAATAAGTTCATAGAGGAGTTCAAGGCTGGGACTCTAGAGCCAGTGCCAGGGAAATCGCTTGAGGAGAGCCTTGAGGACCGCATTATGAGCAAGCTCGCTAATGCCAGGAAGGAAGCTGGTGATGTAGCTATCAAGTACTTTGACATGGATAATGCTGGCATGATAATGACTAGGACGGGCGCTAGGGGCAACCCACTTAACATAACCCAGCTCTCCGCCCTCCTTGGCCAGCAATCCGTGAGGGGCCGTAGGATCAAGCGTGGCTACACAAACCGCACGCTACCCCACTTCAAGCCAGGTGATGTATCACCTAAGGCACGTGGCTTCGTCTACTCCTGCTTCAGGGATGGCCTAGATCCAGTTGAGTTCTTCTTCCACGCTATGGGTGGCCGTGATGGCCTAGTTGATACCGCCGTTAGGACGCAGCAGAGTGGCTACATGCAGCGTAGGCTCATCCACGCCCTTGAGCACCTTAAGGTTGAGTACGATGGCACGGTTAGGACGCCAACTGGCCGTATAGTCCAGTTCCGCTACGGTGAGGATGGCGTTGATCCAGCTAAGAGCGACCACGGGAGGGCCGTTAACGTAGCTAGGCTCATAGAGCAGGTGAGGCTTGAGCTAGGCGTTGGGGAGCCAGCCCCAGAGAGCTACATAGAGGAGCGCCTAGAGGAGGTAGCCCCAGAGCTAACGCCTGCCCTCGTTGAGGAGCTAAGGCGTAAGCTGAGGGCCTCTGGCTTGAGCAAGGAAGGCGTTGATAGGGCCATAGAGCTAGCTGTCGTACGCTACAAGAGGGCTCTTGTAGAGCCAGGTGAGGCAGTTGGCGTGGTAGCTGCTCAATCCATAGGCGAGCCAGGCACCCAGATGACGCTAAGGACGTTCCACTACGCTGGTGTAAGGGAGATGAACGTAACGCTTGGCCTACCAAGGCTAATAGAGATAGTAGATGCACGCCGTAGGCCATCAACGCCGATAATGGAGATAAGGCTTGATGATGAGCACAGGAAGTCAAAGGAGAAGGCCAGGGAGGTCGCTGCTAGGATAGTCCACACGACCATAAAGACGGTTGCTAGATCCATAAACAAGTACGCTGAGGCTGGCCGTGAGGGCATCGTGATAGAGCTAGATGAGGATATGATGGCAGATAGGGAGGTTAGCCTTGAGGAGGTAATTGAGGCGCTGAGGGCCAACCTGAAGTGCGAGATAGAAGTTGAAGATGGTAAGATATACATCTGGCCTAGGGATGATAAGGAGAAGGCCCGTGTTGTAAAGAAGCTCCTTGAGAAGCCAGCCTCAATTCACATAAAGGGCGTGCCTGGCATAACCAGGGTAATAGTTGATCACGATAAGGCTGCTGACGAGTGGTTCATAAAGACGGAGGGCTCTAACCTACGTGGCGTCCTTGAGGTTGAGGGTGTAGATCCAACTAGGGTCAGCACGAACGATATACATGAGATAGCAAGCGTTCTGGGCATTGAGGCTGCTAGGAACGCCATAATAAAGGAGGCAAGGGGCGTCCTAGTAGAACAGGGCCTAGATGTTGATATAAGGCACATAATGCTCGTAGCCGACATAATGACCAATACTGGCGTCATAAGGCAGATAGGGCGCCACGGCGTGGCTGGTGAGAAGGCAAGCGTCCTAGCTAGGGCTGCCTTTGAGACGCCCATGGCCAACATAGTTGATGCAGCCGTTAGGGGCGAGGTAGACCCACTCAAGGGCGTAACTGAGAACATACTAATAGGCCAGCCGATCCCAGTTGGAACTGGGGCGGTAACGCTGTACATGGACCTAAGGGCCATGAGGAGGGAGAGCTGATGTCCATGGCAGAGCTTGCCAAGGCCATAAACATGGCCGTGAGGACTGGCAAGGTGCTGCTTGGCTCAAGGAGCACGATAAAAGCTGCTAAGCTCGGCAAGGCCAAGCTAATCGTGGTGGCTGAGAACTGCCCAGCCCACATAAGGTCGGATATAGAGTACTACGCCCGACTATCTGGCATACCCGTTGTTGAGTTCAAGGGCTCAAGCTGGGACCTAGGCCAGGTATGTGGTAAGCCATTTATGGTAGCTGCCCTAGCCATAAGGGACCCAGGCCTATCCAAGATAATGGAGCTCGTTGGGCTTGAGGGAGAGGAGGTGGAGTAGCGTGGCTGGGAGGCCGAGGGTTAGGCTAACCGCAAAGGAGATGGGCCTAATAGCCCTGTTTCAAGCAGCTACAGGTGCCAGCGTAGAGGACTGCATAGTAGATGATAAGAACAATAGGATAATCTTCGTTGTCAAGAAGGGGGATGTGGGCCTAGCCGTTGGGCGAGGTGGCCATAAGATAAAGCTGCTTGAGAAGGTCATGAGGAGGAGGCTTGAGGTCGTAGAGTACTGTGATGACCTAAGGGAGTTCTTAATCGGTGCCCTTAGGCCAGTTAAGGTCCATGGGATAAGGCTGACCGAGCGACCAGATGGTAGGAAGATAGTCGTTATAAACGTAGATCCAAGGGATAAGGCAAGGGCCATAGGCAAGAATGGTCGGAATGCTGAGAAGCTCCGCCTCCTCGCTAAGAGGTACTTTGATGTAGATAACGTAATCATAGTCTAAGTGCTAAGGCAAGCCCTAACCCCCAGCGGGTAGGCTAGTGGCCCCCTCGTCCGACAATCTTTTAAGAGCAGGGGCGAAGTGAGGTGGGAGCATGAAGCTGTACTTGAGGTGGCCATTCATAGGCCTGCTCGCCATCCTAAGCGTAGCCCTCGTGGCCATATCCATGATCACGGAAGTTAAGTTCGCTGGCGAGGAAGTAAGGGAGTACACCGTCCCAGCCTACAAGCTGGATTTCATAGTTGAGGAGCCATTTAGCGGTATAGTAAGGGTCAGTGGCCATATCCCAGAGGGGGTTAAGGTCTATGTCCTTACCTACAGGCAGTACTGGACCTACGAGAGGACGGGTGAGCTGCCTAGCGACTACCTGGCTAGCGAGGAAGACGAGATCATAGTAAGGGACCCAAGCTACGTGCTCATACAGAACCCAAAGTCCGAGGAAGCTCACGTCCAACTATGTTTTGAGGTGTACGAGGAGCACAAGCCCTACGCCCTGCTGGCTATCCCATCCTTCTTCCTAACCATAATCGTCTCAGCCCTAGTCCTAATGAGGCTATTCTGGATGGGGGAGGCCAGGGGGCCTTAGGCTACTGGCCAGGCCTTACTTCTTCATCACGTACCAACAGGCCACGTACCTCTCTGGCTTTACCTCAACTAGCGGTGGCTCCTCCTTACAGCACTTCTCCCTTAGCTCAGGGTGCTCATCAAGGACAACGCACCTTGGGTGGAATCGGCAGCCAGATGGGACGAAGACGGCACTTGGCACCTCGCCCTTAATCGGCACCTTCCTAAGCCTAGCACGGTTTGATGGATCTGGCTCAGGTATGGCAGATATAAGGGCCTCCGTGTACGGGTGTAGTGGGTTATCTATCACGTCATCTGCATCCCCTATCTCAACTATCTTGCCCAAGTACATTATGGCTATCCTATCGCATAGGTACCTAGCTACAGCTAGGTCGTGCGTTATGAATAGGTAGGTTAGCCCAAACCTATCCCTAAGGCTCATCATCAGCTTTAGGAGCTCTGCCCTAAGGGATACATCTATCATGCTAACTGGCTCATCTGCCACCACGAACTTAGCACCAAGTATAAGTGCCCTCGCTATGGCTACCCTCTGCCTCTGGCCACCTGATAGCATGTGTGGGTATCGCCCAATGAACTCCTCAGGTGGGACCAGCCTAACGTCCTCAAGGGCCTTTAGGATGGCTTCCTTCCTCTCCTCAGGGCTGCCTATGCCGTGGACCAGCAGCGGCTCCTCTAGAATATCACCTACACGCATCCTCGGGTTTAGGGCACCATACGGGTCCTGGAATATCATCTGTATCTCACGCCTAAGGGGCTTGAACCACTTACGTGGGATAGAAGCAATATCCACGTAGCCATCGTGGACCCGTACCCTACCGCCTGATATGTCCTCAAGGGCAGCAAGTATCTCCTTGCTTGGCTTGTACAGGATGGTGCCTGCAGTTGGGTCGTAGAGCCTCGTTATTACCTTGCCAGTAGTCGTTTTTCCACAGCCAGATTCACCTGCTAGGCCAAATATCTCCTTTGGCTTTACATCAAAGCTAACGCCATCAACTGCCTTTACGGACCTAGGTGGCTTGCCAGTTAGGAACTCAATTATCCCCCTCCTCAGGAAGAAGTACTTAACTAAGTTCCTCACGTACATTATACGGCCTGGCTTTGCACTTATTATCTCCTCTATGGCCTCGGGGCCTAGGGCAGCAGCCTTCTCACGGCCCATACCCATCACCCATACAGCCAGCAAGCTACCTCGTGGTCTGGCCCTATTTTAACTATTGGTGGCTCCTCCTTCTTACAGATGTCCATGGCCTCCTTGCACCTTGGGTGGAATCGGCAGCCAGGTGGTGGGTTCGCTAGGTCGGGCGGTAGGCCAGGTATCCACGTTATCTCAACACGCTTGGTCAGCCTCGGCACGCTACTTATGAGGCCCCTCGTGTATGGGTGGGCTGGCTCAAGGAATATCTTCTCAGATGGGGCCTTCTCAACTATCTTGCCTGCGTACATTATGGCTATGTCATCTGCTAGCTCAGCTATAACGCCTAGGTCGTGCGTTATTATTATGATGCTCATCTTGAACTTCTCCTGGAGCTGCTTTAGGAGGTTAAGTATCTGGGCTTGAACGACCACATCAAGGGCTGTCGTAGGCTCATCGCAGATTATGAGGTCTGGGTTTAGGGCTAGGGCCATAGCTATGAAGGCCCTCTGCTTCATGCCACCGCTGAGCTCATGTGGGTAGCGCTTTACGATGTCTGGCTCAAGGCCAACCATCTTCAGGAGCTCCTTAGCCCTCTCAAGGGCCTCGTGCTTCGTCATGCCAGCGTGGTAGGTCAGTACCTCGCAGATTTGCTTGCCTATGGTGTAAACGGGGTTGAGGGCATTCATGGCCCCCTGGAATACCATGCTTATCCGCTTCCACCTGACCTTACGCCTGACCTCCTCCTCGCTCATCTTAACGATATCCGTCTTCCCATCTAACAGTATCTGGCCACCGACTATCCTACCTGGTGGTGGGACGAGCTTTATGATGGAGTAGGCCGTTGTGCTCTTTCCACAGCCAGATTCACCTGCTAAGCCAAAGGTCTTGCCCTTCTCAACCTTAAAGCTCACACCATCTACTGCCTTAACGACCCCCCTGAACGTGAAGAAGTACGTCCTTAGGTCCCTGACATCAAGCAGCACCATCGCCATCACCTCTTCAGCATTGGGTTCAGTATCTTATCAAGGGCGTAGCCTATCAGCACGAAGGATAGGCCAGTCAGGCATATCATGAAGCCTGGCGGTAGTATCCACCACCACATCTTGCTATACCCATGTGCATCACCAAGTATCCTGCCCCACGTTGGCTCTGATATTATCTCACCGCCCATGAGGAAGCTTATGCCTGCCTCAGTTAGTATGACGCCTGGTACAGTCATGGCCATGAGGGCAAATGTGTACGGTAGCACCTGGTTAGCTATGTACTTGGTCAGTATCCTCCAGCCACTAGCCCCTATGGCCCTCGCAGCTTCTACATATGGCTCCTCCTTTATCTGTAGGGCCATGCTTCGGACCGTCTTAACAGGGCCAGTCCAGTAGAATAAGGCCATCATTAGGGCTAGGTTCCAAACGCTGGGCTTGAAGATAGCTGCCATGAGTATTAGTATGGGCAGGACGGGTATGCTAGCTACTACCTCGTAGATCCTCTGGAGTATCTCGTCCTTTATGCCACCTAGGTAGGCGCTCACGGTACCGTAGAACACGCCAACGACCGTGCTCACTACCGAGCCTATTAGGCCAACTATAAGGGCAAGCCTTGAGCCCCATACGATGCCTACCCATAGGTCCCTACCACGTATATCGGTGCCCAGGAGGCCGTAGACCTTGCCAGCTACTATTACCCTCATGCCATCAAACCTATCCCCTGGATTGTACATCTTGACCGTTATGATGAATTTGTAGGTGCCGTGGAGCAGTGGTGTATCGCCAAATATCATGCCTGGCCCTGCCTCACGGAAGACTATATCCATTTCATCAATAACCATGCCTATGGCCTTGATCATGTTCTCCTCGGTTTCGTACTTCTCAGCAAAGCGCCAGGTAGCCCCCTTTGATAGTGGATCAAACCTAGCTTCCTTCGTGCCAGTAACACTTATTGATATGCAGTTGGTATCCCTGAAGCGCTCTGAGAGCTTATAATTGCATGTTATTGTTATTTCCTTCTCATCTGGCCTCACTATCTTTATGCGTATCAGAGGCGCTTTCTCACCCCTGGTTACGCCAAGCACTCTGAACATCAGGTCCTTAGGTGGCTCATCGTAGTAGAAGTCGTACTTGAACACCCACCTGTACACCCTAGCCCCCCATGGGAGTGGCTCCTGCCAGCGGTCCTCCTCAACTGGGTCCGTCATTATGATGTGGCCAGGTAGGTTCTTGCCCATCAGCCAGGCTGCCCAGGTCGGTGGGACGCCCTCTGGGTTCTCAACCCAGTACTCATCGTTCAGCCAGTTCTCGTAGGCCTCGGTTGGGGCGAGGAGTGGGGCACCAATGGCCATGAAGGCTAGGCCAAAGAGCAGGATTAAGCCAGCTATGCCGCTCTTATACCTAAAGAACTCCTCCCAGAACTCCTTAAAGCCCAAGCTCCCACCTCACGTCCCCTTGACGGCAATGCCTACCTTCACCCTTGGGTCAAGTAGGCCGTAGATCAAGTCAATTACTATGAGCGTAAGCAACCATATTAGCGTTGTTACGTACATCCAGCCAAGCAGGACGGGGAAGTCCATGTTTGCTATGGCCATCCATGCCAAGTTGCCCATGCCAGGCCAGTTGAATACCGTCTCAGAGATCATTGCACCACCTAGCGAGCCGATCACGCTTAGTATAACCGACGTGGCTATGGCTGGGCTTGAGGCCCTGAGGACGTGGCCATATAGGACCTTCCTCTCAGGCAGCCCCTTTGCCCTAGCAGCCATCACGAAGTCCTGCTGTAGGGTCCCAAGCACGATGTTCCTAGTGGCATAGGCCCAGCCACCGAAGGAAACTAGGACCAGCGTTGTTACTGGTAGCGTTAGGTGCCAGAGGAAGTCCAGGAACCTGAGGAATGGATCTGGTGGGACCTCAGGTGATAGTATGCCACCAGATGGGAACAGGCCCTCGTATGGGTTAAATGGGTTTGGTATGTAGTACGAGAACACCATTATCATTAGCATGCCAGTCCACCACATCGGTAGGCTGTAGGTTACCATAGCAAACGTTGAGATAGCCCTATCAAGTAGGCTGCCCACGTTCTTAGCAGCCTTCATGCCTAGGTAGATGCCTATGGCCATGGTTATGAGGTCCCCCACGGTGAACAGCAATATGGTGTTCGGCAGCCTATCAAGTATTAGGTCAATGACCTTATCGCTCCCACCAGGCGTCCTAAGCTGTAGGGCCTTACCGAAGTTAAACGTCATTAGGTTCCATGTCGTCGTGAGGACCCGCTCCCACAATGGCTTAGTTAGGCCATAGTAATCCATCCAGAACTTCTCCCTCTCCTGTTTAAAGCGCCTTATCTCTTCCTCAGTTGCAGTTGGGTACTGCTGCCTGTAGGCTGAGACCTCTGCATTAACATGGCTCATCACTAGGTCCCAGAGGAAGGCCTCGCCAGCAGCGTAGAATAGGGCTGCAGATATGACGGTTACGAGGATTAGGACTACGAACATATTAGCAAGCCTGAACAGCACGTATCTCCCGTAGCCCATCTCCCTCTCCTCCCGTGTTTTTCCCCTTGACCCCTTTAAAAAAGCGTTTCGCTAATAGGCACTAACTAAGGCCTTCTGATGCCATAAGGGAATGCATTGCTAGTGAGGGACTTAGCTAGGGGTACTAAGCTAGATAGCAATAAAAATAAAGGGGGTTCTTGGGCTCTAGGCCCTCTTACGTAGGACGACAACTGCTACAGCTATGATGACTATAGCTGCAATTGCCCCTCCAACAGCATACCAGACCCAGGTTGGCGTTGGAGGTGGTGGAGCAGGCCCTACGGCTGGTGGGCCTGGGTTTAGCACAGTTGCCCCCATCTCCTCAAGCCTCTTGACCCAGTACTCCTCATCAAATGGGTAGCTCTCATCCCTGAAGGCCTTTAGGTACATGACCCTTAGGTCTGGGTCCCACCTATCCATGTAGTATGGGCCATTGCTTATGGCTACGTGGTGGTGGCTATCGGCCCAGTTTATGAGGGCCTCATAGCCAGCCACGGCCTCAGCCTCAGTTGGCATGACATCAGCTGGTAGGCCATTGAAGTTCCTGTGGATGCGGAAGAGCTCCCAGTTTGGCAGCGTCTTATCCTTTAGGCCCTCGGCAGCAGCCTTTATGTCGGTTACGTGGGATGGGACTATCATGTCAATCCAGTAGTCCTTGCCTAGGTAATCAACATCCCACCAGTAGAAGCCGTAGGTTACGCCATAGGCTGGGCCACCGAAGCACACGCAGTACTCCATGGCAGCGTAGACCTGCCAGGGCAGGCTTGGCCAGATGAGGTAGTAATCGGCTGTTACGGCATCTGAAACTGGGTGCACGTAGGTGCCGTACACCCTTATGGCTGTATCGTTTATTATCTCATAGCCTAGCACCGACTTATCGTACTCAAGTATGCCCGCTGAGAAGAAGTAATCCACTATCCAGTTGTACAGTGGGTCAGTTGGGTCTATCTCCTGTAAGCTGAATGGTATGAGGTAGAGGACATCTGCTAGGCTCATTGGGTGGCCATCGTGCCACTTGCTGAACTTGTAGTTGAACGTAATGCTCACGTTGGCCACTAGGCCAGAGCCGACCTCGTACCACGTGTCTTCTGTAGCGTTGTACTTCAGGGCCGTAGGTGGCACTGGTATGTGGCCCTTCTCAATGGACCAGGTTACCCTAATTGGTATTGGCTCACCTGCAATTGGATCGGGGTAATCACCGTAGTCCCTTACGTACCTCCATAGGACCTCGGAGTAGACATCCTGGAACCCACCAACTGGGTTCCAGGGGCTCATGAATAGCGTGCCAGGTGCTGAGTACTCAGATACCCTGAGCTTCCCATCTGGTGTCGTAGCCGTCCTGAATGGGTATATGGTCCATAGGCCACTGCGGGTGCCAGCCACGATGTTGTAGACCCTATCCTTGTTCACTGGGAAGAACTCCCACGTCTCAGCCACGAAGACCCTAACGCTCTCCTGTATGCCTAGCCTAATGGCCTCCTTTATCTTATCCCAGTACTGCTCAGGTGGGACCTTGCCATAGCATAGGTCAAGCGTGAGCTGCTCTAGCTCAGATGGGCCATAGTAGCCCATGGGCATCCAGCCGTACCAACCAGCGTACATCTGGGCTATGCTCCACTCTGGGTACTTCCACTCTGCCATGCTGACCCAGCCAGCCGTGTATAGGTCCCACCTGTAGGCAGATGGATCGCCATAGTAGACCTCGCTGATACAGATGCCCCTCTCCTTCTCTATCTTGTTCACCTTGAAGTGGAAGTAGTGCTCAATCATGCCAGCTACGTAGCGGCCTAGGTATAGCCTCTCATCCTCAATCCTTATGAAGAAGTTGACCTCAACCGTCTTCCAGCTCGTGCCATCAAAGAACTCCCAGTAGCCATCAGCACCCATCCTCAGGTCGTATGGGACGCCCATGTCAGCCCAGATGGTCTTGATGTTGGAAATGGCATCTTCAACCATGCTCTCCGCAAGCTCTGGATCGCCCTCGGGCCTCAGGCCCAGGGCCTGGTAGACCTCATACACGGTGGCATTAGCGTACTCAGTTGGGGCAACTGGGCTATACATAGCATCTCCGCTACCACCTAGTATCTCCTCAACGATGAACTTCCTGCTTATCAGCCAGTTAAGTGCATACCTTATCTCCCTTACAGCCCATGGGTTGAAGTAGAGGCCATCTGCCCTGTAGGTCCCGCCCTCGCCACCAGATACCTCTATAACGCCTGGCACGCCAGTATCGTTTATTGGGTTAACATCTATATCGTAGAAGGCAGCTGTGCTCCTAACTAGAACTAGCTTCTCACGCTCTGCCTCCTCCAGGGCCTCGTAGACCGATATTGGATTGCCCCAGAGGAAGACATCTAACCTACCAGCCACGGTATCCCTTATGCCCACCTCCTCATCCATCCTCACCGTTACCACGATCTCATCAAGGGGTGGGCCAGGCCTGGCGGGCTTGGCCGCAGCCATTGGAGCGCTAGTAAGCAGGAGAAGCACCATCAACGATGAAACAGCAATAGCCGTGAGCAGTTGCTTCCTGCTCACGCCCTTCCACCTCTCCGCACGATGTAGAGAGCAGCACGTATTTAAAGGTTGTGAGAAGACAGAGGCTTCTCTCTAGCTTAATACGCCATGTATCTCCCGTAGCAATTGCCCAAGGCTAGGTGTGCATATCCTTATAATAGGTCTAGGCCATTGCTAGCCTGGGGATGGGCATGAGGCACCTAGCAATCATGGCCCTCCTGCTCGTGGCCCTGGTAGGCCAGCTCCCCCTCCTAAGCACCAATCAGGCCCTAGCGGTGGTCGTAGCGCCAGCTGATGATGGGCTAGGGGGCCTAGGCACCCCCCTTAGCATCACGCCCACCTTAGGGGAGGCTAGGCCTAGGAAGATGGATGCCGTGCTTGAGGAGTACATATCAACGGGCCAGCTACCAAGTGATGAGGAGGTTAGGTGCTTCAAGGGGAAGCTAAGCGTGATCGTGGTGGCTAAGGGGGATCTTGATGCCATTAGCGAGCTCATGCACGTTAGCTGCACGGCGAGGTTAGGCAATACGTACTTGATCTTTGGCCTTGCCCCATCCCCTGAGGCCGTGAGGGCCATTTCTGATCTACCAGGGACGGTATATATCATGGCAGATAGGTACCTCCGCCTTAAGGAGCCAGATTTCAAGCAGTACTGCTCACATCAAGATGCTAGTAACGTGCTGGATCAGTGGAAGGTAAGGGAGATAATTGGAGTTGATAAGGTTGAGGGGGACCTCAATATCTGGGGCGATGGCGTTGTTATATCAATAGTAGATACTGGGGTTGACTTCGGGGTACCTGACCTAAGCTATGCCGTAGATAGGGATGGGGATGGCTACATTACGTCATTTGATCCAAGTGGTACTGGCCTAGCCCTAACGAACTACACCTTTGAGAAGAACGAGCACGGGATGCTGCCGATAAGTGGCCAGGACTTCCTAGTTTGGTTCTGGGGCTCGTTTACCGCTTACAGCCAGCTTAAGCAGATGATCTCTGGCCTACCAGACCTCCAGGATATATACGTTGGGGATACTATACAAAGCAAGTCTGGCCTCTACCACGTAGGCATAATGTTTGAGTACAGCCCTGCCCTTAGCATAGATGCAAAGCTTGGCTGCTTCATCTGCGTGGTCGTGGACTCAACCACACCAGGCGTCTACGATACGCTGTACGTGGATCTAGATTGGGACTTCAGCATAGCAGATGAGGAGCCCCATAGGTGGGGCGATCCAGAATACGGTAGCGAGATCTTAGTCAAGGACATAAATGGGGATGGATGGCCAGATGTCTCTGCGGGCTGCCTCTGCAGGGTATTTGACTACTTCGGGGTAGCTGGTGGGGGCATAATTGAGGGCATCCACCCAAGTGGGAACTGGGTGGCCTTCATGTATGATTACTATGGCCATGGCACGCCATGTGCTGCTTCTGCTGCTGGTAGGGGGATAATGGCCTATGATGTATATAAGAACGGGACGCTATACACGCTGCCAGGCATGGCTAGGAAAGCTAGGATACAGGCCATCAAGATGCTAACTACATCCGACATCGTAATGGGGTGGATGTGGTCGTGCGGTTTTGACCTAGATGAGCATGGAACATGGGTTTATACTGGCCAGCACAAGGCAGATATAATAAGCAACTCTTGGGGATATTCAGAGTTTGAGCAGCTAGGCGGATTTGCAACAGGATGGGATATGCTAAGCCTCATGATTGATAGGCTCTCAACGCCTGGGATCCTAGATCCAGATTACCCTGGCACGCTATTCCTAGTGGCAGGTGGTAATGGTGGCTCAGGCTATGGGACGGCTACCGCCCCAGCCGTAGCTACGAGCGCCATCTGCGTGGGGGCCACTACCAGCTACCATCCATTTGAGCCTGCCTATGGCCCAGGCCAGAGCTACGATGAGGTCGTCTACTGGAGCGCAAGGGGGCCAAGCCCAACTGGGGCACCAGAGCCAGATGTGCTTAACGTAGGCTGGATGGCCTTCAGCCCCTACCCCCTCTGGGTTGGTAGGTGGAATGGCAGGGATGCCTGGGGCATATTCGGTGGGACCAGCATGGCTACCCCCCTAACGGCTGGGGTATGTGCCCTCGTGATAGAGGCTCTTAGGAGCAGGCACGTGGAAGTAGATCCAGGCCTAGTGAAGTGCATTATACAATCAACTGCAGAGGACCTAGGCTACGACCCCCTAACGCAGGGGGCTGGGAGGGTAAGTGCCTTCAGGGCTGTTTCCGCAGCCCTAGGCCTTGATGAAGCTGATGGAAGGCACCTGTTCTTCGCTTGCTCAACTGCTACATCCTACAACGTGGGCCAGATAGTGAGGGATGCCTTCTACTTCTGGTTTGGGGCAGAGCACCCAGCTATGACATCGCCACTGCACGATGCAAGCCTGTTCTTAGGCAGGGTGGGGCCAGGGGGCTCACTAGGCTGTGCTATATACGCTAAGACCCCCTCTGGCCTCCCGATAGATAGCCTATACGCCGTTAGGCTTACGCTGGTCAGTAGGGCTGAGGTCGTTCTACCTAGGACGGAGGGCGTTTACAATACCTACGTCCTCACCGAGGTTCTAGGTGAGGAATTCATGGACCAGTTCTTCTCCTGCGACCTAGCCATGATATTCCTCTCCTATGATGTAGAGCAGTTCAGGAGGCTTGCCCTCTCAGCTCAAAACCCACCTTACGTTTTCCTGCACGATTGGAGGGACCTTAACCTAAATGGCCAGATAGACTACAATGGTACTGGTGAGGTAAAGCGCATATCTGATTGCTTTAGGTGGTCAAACGTCCTAGCTATGTTCGTGGGCTGGCCTAGCCGTGATTTCCACCGCTACAACCCATCTGGCGTTGAGAAGGGGCCAACGATCATGTTCCACGATACTGGCTTTGAGTCCTTTAGCGATTGGGAGGGGATAGAGCTACGCTTAACCGTGCTCCTCTTCGGT
>Ga0209410_1000974_pt1 | contig 13729 bp, 13 predicted proteins | sample Mar14436cmmetaG_FD_184135 | JGI IMG/M metagenome (GOLD analysis project Ga0209410, IMG submission 184135) | Marine hydrothermal vent microbial communities from Guaymas Basin, Gulf of California to study Microbial Dark Matter (Phase II) - Marker... ... | reverse complement strand
CCGTGGTGTATAGTATATATTATATAGGAAACAGCCGAGATACTGAGAAAATTATATTATAAGTAGTATGATATTGAAGATTTGTGTAAAGGATAATGAGTAGTCCGAGATTTGAAGAGATAAACTATTTCTTAAAAGGGAATAAGATTATAGCAAGAACTTTAACTAGACTCATATATAGGTATGCTAGTCAGATAAGGCTTGAAAGAATTAAAATTATGAACTTCTGTGGCACCCATGAATGGACAACTGTTCATTATGGAATCAGAAGTCTGATGCCTCCTAAAATTGAGCTTGTAGCTGGACCCGGATGCCCTGTATGTATTACTCCCTCCTCAGTAATAGAAAATGCGATAAACATAGCTCTGGAGGGTGTAAGAGTATATACGTTTGGTGACGCCTATAGGCTTCCAGTAACTTCGAAGAAATTAGAAGCAAAGTCGTTAGAGGATGCAAAAAGCAAGGGTGGTGACGTAAAAGTTATATATAGTTTTCTAGAAGCTATCAGAGATGCAAAGAGATGTAAAGAATCTTCTGTTTTCGTAGGAATAGGTTTTGAGACAACGGCGCCAGGCTACTCTATTCCTATACTTAACGGTATGGTTCCTGAAAATTTATTTTTTTATAGTGTTCTAAGACTAACTCCACCAGCAGCAAGGTACGCGATAAATAAGGCTATAGAAAAAGGCGTTACACCTGTTCATGGTATAATAGCTCCTGGTCATGTTTCAGCTATAATAGGTTCTAAACCCTGGGACGAGATATCTAGAGAACTTAAGATACCTTCAGTTATCTCAGGCTTCGAACCACTAGATGTTTTATATTCTATAGCATTAATTCTTAAAATGTTGAAGAACGGAGAATATAAAGCTAGGAATGAGTATAGCAGGGTAGTTGAATGGAATGGCAACAGGCGTGCCCTGAAATCGATAGACAAGGTTTTTGATACATATAACGCCTTTTGGAGAGGTATAGGTGTGATTCCTATGAGTGGGTTGGAATTAAGGAGCTACTATAATCACTTAAACGCTAAGAAAATTTTTAGGTTTAGTGATTATGACTCTAGAGAAACTAGTTTGCCTCCGGGGTGTAGGTGTGCCGAAGTTACCCTAGGGTTGATAAAACCTATTGAGTGCCCGTTGTTTATGAAAACTTGTAAACCAGAACATCCGTATGGTCCGTGTATGGTGTCTTTAGAAGGTGCATGCTCTATATGGGCTCGACATGGTGGTAGAATAATAGCGAAGATATAGGGATGAAATCACTATGTGTTGGGCTGTACCAGGAAAAGTTATTAGAGTTGAGGGGTTAAAGGCCTGTGTTGATTTAGGAGGTGTGGAACAAGAGGTGATTACTACTATAGATGTTAAACCTGGTGACTACGTAATGGTTCATGCTGGGATTATTATCGAAAAGATTAAGGAGAAAGAGGCTAAAGAGCTTATGAAATCATTTGCAGAATTATACGTCGAATTTGCTGTCCAAGATGGAGTTCCCCGTGAAAAAGCTGAGAAAGAAATATTTGAAAAAATGAAAAGTCTTTTTGATTAAAGAGGGATGTGTTTATGGAGGATACGATAATGCTAGCGCATGGTTCTGGAGGATTAGAGATGGAAGAGCTCTTAGAAAAATTACTTTTTAATAAGCTTCCGGATAGTTTTAAGAAAGTTGAAGGGGGATATGGAATAGATATCCTTGATGATGGTGCAGCAATACCCCTACCGAACGGGAAATTTCTAATAATCTCGACGGATTCTTACACTGTTAACCCGTTATTTTTCCCTGGAGGGAATATAGGATCTTTAGCCGCATCGGGTTCAATAAACGATGTTCTAATGATGGGAGGTAGGCCAATAGCTATGCTTGATACTATGATTGTAGGAGAAGGATTTCCGAAAAAAACATTAGATAATATAATTGAATCCTTTTTATGCGTTCTTAAGCAAGAAAATATCTCCCTCATTGGTGGAGATTTCAAAGTATTGCCTAGAAAAAGCTTCCAAGGTATCACTATTACCACGACATGCATAGGTATAGCAGACAAGGTCATAGTAGATAAAAGAATCCGTCCAGGAGATAAAATAATCGTTTCAGATTTTATAGGTGACCATGGAGCAGTTATACTTGCTCTCCAGAATGGGATAAATATAGAGAATAAACTTAAAAGCGACGTAAAGCCTTTAACTAAACTAATGCTTCCTTTACTGGAAAAGTTTAGTGATTGTATTCATGCTGCAAGAGATCCTACCCGTGGAGGATTGGCTATGACACTTAATGACTGGGCTAAAAGTAGCAATACTACAATATTAGTACATGAGGATAATATACCGATTAGGAAAATTGTTTTTTCTTATGCTAATATGCTTGGCATAGATCCTCTTTCTCTGGCCTCAGAAGGAGTAGCTGTTCTAGGGGTAGAGTCCGAGAAGGCAGATGATATTCTCGAATGTATTCGAGAATTGGGATTTTCAAATGCTCATATAATCGGAGAAGTGAAAGATGATGAAGAGTATAATGGACTAGTTATATTAGAAAGCAAAATAGGTGGACTTAGAATACTTGAACCTCCTACGGGAACTCTTGTACCACGAATATGCTAAAATATTTGTTAATCCTATTTAGTTATTATTGCCTGCGTGATTTGTAATGAAGATAATAAAATTTGCTAACTTACTGGCTGAAGCTGCTAGGAGAAAAGGATTCAGAGCCAAAGCTTGGAGTATAGTTCAGGGAATGGGTTATTCCCAAGATGCACCATATAATATTCTTTACCGTTTTGAGCAACTAGGTATCCTGAGAATCTGTAATTCTAACATTATCTTAACGGAGGATGGAGAAAAGTTTCTGGAAAAAGTATTCTATCTGGCAAAGATAGTGAAGAATAACACGGTTGGTTACGAGAATGATACAGGAAGAGTTATTGGAAATATTCTTTATGCATTAGCAGACTGGTCACATAAAATGAGATCCTCTAACGATCTTCTAAGATATGCTGATGAACTAATAAGGAAGATCAAAGAATTGGAAAAAATTGATGTTGAACTGTATAAGCACTATATTTTTCTGTTACCAAGGTACCATTACGAAGCCTTTGAGGACCCGTTAACCCTATTAGAAATCTTAGTCTCTAGCAAAAGGAAGAGTTAATTCCAAACTATTTTACCTCTTGGAATATTCGCTTAACATTTAAGAATTTTTGCAGGATATTTTACTCAATAATGGTCACTGACGTGAAACTGGATGAAAATATTAGGATTAGATAGGGAAAAAGTCAAAGAATATATAAGAAATGGAAAAGTCACGTTCGCTGTCTACGGTTTAGGAAAAATGGGGCTTCCTCTTGCTGCTGTACTGGCCGAACATGGTGGCAACGTTATCGGTGTTGATATTAATGAGGATGTTGTTAGAACAGTGAACAAGGGAATAAGTCATATAAAAGAAGAACCTGGACTAGACGTTCTAGTTAAAAGAAATGTGGAAGCTGGCAGACTCTCCGCAACAACCAATGTTGTTTACGCTTCAAAGACCTCGGATGTTATGATTATAATCATTCCTACTCTCGTTGACGAAAAAGGGAACCTAAAACTTGGGAACATATTTAGTTTAGCTGAGGAAATCTCTAAAGGTCTAGATAGGGGCGATATAGTTATTACTGAATCAACTATGCCTCCCGGAACTACAGAAAAATTGATACCGTTACTTGAGAAAAGCGGCTTAAAGTTAGGAGAATTTGGTTTAGCTCATGCTCCTGAAAGAACGATGTCTGGAACAGCTATTAGAGATATAACAGAACAATATCCAAAAATTATAGGAGCAGATGATCCTAGGACGCTTGAAGCTGTTGCTGGCATATATGAGACAATAAATAAAAAGGGCGTAATTCCAATGAGTTCCATCAAAGCCGCTGAGGCAGTTAAAGTTTTCGAAGGAATATACAGGGATGTAAATATAGCCCTAGCTAATGAACTAGCTCTATGGTGTGAAGAACATGGACTGGACGCTTTAGAAATTTTTAGAACAGCAAATACCCAACCCTATTGTCATCTACATATGCCTGGCGCAGGTGTAGGTGGTCATTGTATACCTGTATATCCTTGGTTTGTAATAAACCTTGCAAAGAATGTTAATCCTAGACTCATCAAAACCGCACGAGAAATAAATGATTATATGCCTCGTCATATTGTGGAGCTAACAGTAAAGGCTTTAAATAATATTCAGAAACCTCTAAGCGGTAGCAATATTCTGGTATTAGGCCTCACATTTCGCGGAGGGGTAAAGGAATTTAGGAAGAGCCCAGCTATCGAAATAATTAGAGAACTTAAAAAATGGAAGGCTAAAGTATATGTTTACGATCCTATTTGTGATTCAAATGACGCGATGAGATTTGGAGCTATATGGAAAGATAATTTCAAGGATATCGATGTAATCATCATCGCAACCGATCATAAAGAATTTAGAAAATTGGATCTTTCAAAAATATCAAAGGAGGTTAGAAATAAGATTATCATTGATGGCAGAAATATGCTGAATAAGGAGACAGTATTGAATGCCGGGTTCTATTATCTCAGAGTAGGACTATCTTACACTGATCCCGAATAAAATTTATAATATTATTCTATCATCGACGCAGGTACTTTATATTCATATCATGATTTATTAGTTAGAGCAGGATTAAGGTGAAAGCATGGATTTAGTTGAGGAATTAAAAAAGCTTGTTTCTATAAAGACAGATGTAAAAATAGAAGATGGTAAAATCGTTCGTGAAAATTACGATAAGATAGCTGACTCAATCGCAGAGTTAGCTAGCAGGTTAGGCTTGGATGTTCAGATTTTAGAATTAAAAGATGAGCACGGAGTTATCCCAACTGTCATCGTCTCAATAGATGTAGATAAACCTACATTAGCTTTTCCAAGTCATTACGATGTTGTACCTGCTGGTGAGAAATGGGTTTTGGAAGATAACATAGTAATAAATCCCTATGAACCGCTTGTAAAAGACGGGAAAGTCTACGGTAGGGGAGCGGCGGACGACAAATCTGCGATTATCTCCTCGATAGCAGCGTTGGAAGAACTGTCGCAACGTAAATCTCAGCTTAAGTATAAACCAGTCGTAATTGTAACTGGTGATGAGGAAGTAGGCGGTAATGGTATAAAGCTTCTTCTAGATAAGGGTTATAGGTGGGATAATGTGGTAATTCTTGATGCAAATGCCAACTATCTTTCAATAGGTGCTAGTGGCGTCGTCCATGGCTGGATTAGAGTTCGTGGGAAAGCTGGGCATGCGGGGTATCCGCATCTTGCAATAAATCCCATAGACAATCTGGCATTAATCATTAGGGAAATGAATACCAAGTTCAAATCTTTCAGAGCTTCCAAAATCTCTAGGTATAATTCACCTCCAGGTTCCCCCGTGCCTAAACTCTGGGGACGTTTTACGTTTACAATAATAAAAATGGGCTCTTCTGATATTGAAAAACATAATAGAATACCATCGGAAGCGATAATTGGTTTTGACATGAGACTTCTACCTGAAGAAAAAGCAGATAATGCCCTAAAGGAGTTATATAGCTATTTCTCAGAGATAATTTCAACCTACAATTTGAATGCGGAAGTCGAAATAACGAATTATCAGGAAGGATGGTACTCCAAAGATGAAGAATTTGTGAAAGAAGCGCTCTATGCAGTGGATAAGGCGTATAAATCAGTTGGAATTAGAGAAAAACCAGTGACTGCAGCGGAACTAGGAGGTAATGATGGAACATTCTTTGACGCAAAGGGTATGCCAGTTGTAGCATTTGGAACGATGCGGGAAGAAAATAATGTGCATGCTCCCTGCGAATTCGTGTATATTAGAGACATAGAGCTACTCAAGAACTTTATCATATATCTTCTCTCTACCTATACACCCGGATAATTTTCCAAACATAATTTTGAAAACTTTATATATTCTGACTTGTATTGTTTTATATGCCTGCTTCTTCGACTAAGATTATATTCATTACTGGCGGCGTTTTAAGCGGAATAGGGAAAGGTGTTGTTTCAGCGTCTATTGCAAAACTTTTTCAATTAAGAGGATATGAGGTCGACATGATTAAAATAGACCCTTATCTCAATGTTGATCCAGGAACTTTAAACCCTATAGAACACGGTGAAGTTTTTGTATGTGACGAAATCTGGACTTTTACACCCGCAAAAGGCTTCAAGTTCACCATTGCTGAAATAGACCAAGATTTCGGTACCTATGAGCGTTTTCTGAATAAAGACATGCATCCTAGGAATAATATTACTAGTGGCCAAGTATACCTAAGTGTGATACTGAAAGAACGATATGGAGAATTTCTGGGAAGAACAATTCAGGTAATTCCCCATATCACGAACGAGATTAAAAGAAGAATATATGATGTCATGAAAAAGAGTAAACCTGACATTCTTATTGTTGAAGTAGGAGGAACAGTCGGAGACATAGAAGCTATGCCGTACCTCGAAGCTATTAGACAGATAATCCTTGAGAAAAAATATGACACGTTGCTAATTCATCTCACGTTGGTACCATATTTTGAACCAGTAGGCCAGCTGAAAACCAAGCCTACACAACATAGTGTTAGGATGCTTCAAAGTCTGGGTCTTCAACCGGATATAATAATTGGTAGATCTAAGACGCCCCTAACGGAAGAGGTAAAGGAGAAGATAAGCCTATACTGCAACGTCACTAAGGAAGCTGTCTTCTCAGATCCCGACATCGATGTCATATATGAACTGCCAATACTTCTAGAGAAACAAAACCTTGGCGTTTATCTATCTGAAAGACTTGGATTAAAAAATACTAAACCGGATCCTGCTAAGCTAAAAGAATGGAAGAAGATAGTCAATTCTTTTAGGAAGAGTAAAGGTAAGGTTGTGATCGCCATGCCTGGTAAGTACACCCATATATATGATAGCTATATAAGTATCAAAGAAGCATTGAGGCATGCCGCTGCTTACCATGGGCTATCGGTCGATCTCGTCTATAGAGACTCTACTTTGTATGAAAAAGACGAAAGACTACTTGAAAAAGATATGGAAACTGTTGATGGTATACTTCTTACACCAGGCTTTGGGACTAGGGGTGTCGAAGGAATGATAAAAGTTGCATCCTATGCTCTAGAGAAAGATATACCGTTTCTAGGTATATGTTTTGGTGCACAATTGCTTTTTGTCGCTTTCGTAAGAAAGTATTTAGGATTGAAAGATGCAAATTCAACTGAAGTGAATCCTAGAACACCATTTCCCGTTGTGGATCTCTTACCCGAACAAAAAAAGATGAAACTAAAGGGTGGTACTATGAGATTAGGCTCACATCTTATCAGGGTCGTTAAGGGAACCCATCTATTTAGGGCTTATAGAAAAGAGATAATATATGAAAGGTTCAGACATAGGTATCACATCATGCCCGATTATGCCGAAAAAACTCGTAGACACGGGTTAGTGATTAGCGCTTTTGATAGCACTGGAAGGATAATAAATGCGATAGAGGTATCAAATAGGAAATGGATGGTTGGTGTACAGTTTCACCCAGAATTCAAAAGTCGCCCGGGAAAACCGTCGCCAATATACAGAGACTTTATATTAGCCTCGTATTCCAATTCTAAAAAATATAATAGAAGAACATAATATTATGTAGGTAAACTAGTTAAGGGGTTGATAATTATTGTGTATGTATACAACACGTTGACCAGAAAAACCGAAGTCTTCGAACCCTTCTCGCCTAGCAGAGTACAAATGTACGTTTGTGGACCAACAGTATACGACTACAGTCATCTGGGGCATGCAAGGACTTACGTCGCTTTCGACGTAATAAAGAGGTACCTTGTTCTGAAAGGCTACGATGTGATTCATGTACAGAACATAACGGATATAGACGATAAAATCATCAAGAGAGCAAAGAGGGAGAATAGAGAATGGAGCGAGATTGTTGAAACATATACGAAAGATTATCTTGATGCCTTATCAAAACTAAATATAAAGGTTGACATCCACCCAAGGGTTACGCAACATATCCGAGAGATTATCGACTTCATCCAGAAATTAATCGATGAGAGATACGCATATGTTACTCCAAGCGGTAGCGTATACTTTGACGTAGATAGATTTGAGGACTATGGCGTGTTGAGCAACAGAAGAAGCAAAGAATTATGGAGTCAGGAAGAATTTGCTAAAGAGAAAAAGAATCCCTACGATTTCGCTCTTTGGAAATCCGCTAAGCCCGGTGAACCCTATTGGAATTCTCCTTGGGGACCTGGACGTCCAGGTTGGCATATAGAGTGTAGCGCAATGTCATCAAAGTATTTAGGGAAACGTATCGATATACATGGAGGAGGTACCGACTTAATATTTCCACATCATGAGAACGAGAGAGCTCAAAGCGAAGCATGCTTCGGAGTTCGTCCCTGGGTCAAATACTGGCTCCATACGGGCATGTTAAGTATAAAAGGAGAAAAGATGAGTAAATCGCTGGGAAACATCATACCGCTAAAAGATATATTTAAGGAATATAAGCCTGAAGTGGTAAGGCTGTGGCTTGCAACGTCACATTATCGGAGAATCCTTAATTTTTCCGAGCAAGTGTTAGAGCAGGCGAAACAAAACTATGAGAGACTGGTCAACGCCGTCTTATTAACAAAGAAGCTTCTGATGGAAAGTTCTGTAGAATACAGCCTCAACGAAAAACAGATAGAAGCCATCGAGAAAATTAGGAACATTAGAAAAATGTTCTATAATGCAATGGACAGCGACTTCAACACCAGCGCTGCATTTAGCCATGTGTACGCCATCACTACTATGTTATTTAAGGAGATACAGTATAAACCTTCCTCTGCCGCTCTTCTGAAGATTTACTCCTTCCTAGACGAAGCAAATAAAGTTCTAGGGGTTCTTGATCCATATTTTACAATTGAAGGAATAAACAAAGAAATCGATGTCGAGAGTTTAATCAACTTTATAATTGAGGTACGTTCAAGACTTAGGGAAAGAAAGATGTATGATCTCTCCGACTGGATTAGAGAAAAGTTGCTAGACCTAGGAATAAGACTTTCCGATAGTAGAGATAAGACTACATGGCAACTTACTTAGCTATATTTGTTCTTTTTTGAAAGCCATCGCTATAGCCCCTAATAACACGATATCGTCTCCCAATGGTGTGATCCTTATCTCGGACATCCTGTTTATAATATATTTTGGAGTATTCTCAATAATGTAAGGTAGAATAAGCTCACTATTCTTCAAGGCAACAGATCCTCCAATTGTTATAAGCGAAGGATCATAGACGTTTATGATATCCGCTATCCCTAACGTATTATAAAAGTTAATTTTTTCCACTATCTTAAGTGCAAGCATGTCTTTAGCTTTTGCAGCATCATATACCATCTTCGCATCAATATTTTCAGGATTATAGCCGCTCATTTTGCCAAGTAAGCTTCTGGGATAATAATCCTTATAATATTCATTTATTAAAAGCCTAGCATATTGCGGTATTCCAGAACCTGAACAGTACGCCTCCCAGTGACCTCTACATCCACAACCACATTCCAATTTTCCCTCGGGATCAACAATCAAGTGCCCGATTTCATGAGCATTTCCATCCTTTCCTATTAGCAGATGACCGTCAACGTACACTCCGCCTCCAATTCCTGTACTGATGGTTATATATACCAGGTTGTCAACTCCTTTACCTATTCCATAATATCTTTCACCGACAACCGCTGTAGTGCAGTCATTGAGTAAAGTTACAGGTAGTTCAAAGTATTCCTCAAGAGGTTCCACTAAGAGTACGTTTTCAAACGGTAAGTTTGCAGGTTTTACTATGATCCCCTTTTTAATATCCAGGGGTCCGATGGAGCCTATTCCAATACCTGAAACTTTATCTAAACTAATCCTTGTATCTTTAAGGGTTTCTTCGACCATCCTTATTATCTGACGAGATAAAGCTAAATTATCTCCTTTTCTTACTGTTTTTTCAGCCAACTTTTTGATAATTTTCCCTTCCGGCGTAGCTATCGCTACACGTATATTTGTTGCACCAATATCCACTCCAATACCATATTCCAAGGTTTACCCCCAACATATATTAACTGTTTCGAGAAATTTATTTCTGGAGATATATATGAATAATACTTTTTCCTTCACATATAGATTACCCACAGAGATAATATTTGGACGAAATGCGATCGAGAAAACCGGAAAGTCATCACAGGAGCTTGGCAAAAAGGCTCTTGTGATCATCACAAAAGGAGGATCGATGAGACGTTATGGCTATCTAGATAAGCTCTTAAAATCACTAGAGAAATATAACATAAGTAGTGTTGTATATGACAAAGTATCCACTAACCCTACTGTGGAAATTGTAAGAGAAACATCGAAGCTTGTTCAAGAACAGAACTGTGACTTTGTCATAGGTCTTGGTGGAGGTAGCGCTATCGATGTAGCGAAGGTAACAGCTGCATGTGCTGTGACAAACGTAGATCCGAAGGATTACACATTGGGTATAGAGAAAATAGAAGGTGCACTACCTATAGTTGCTATACCCACCACGCATGGTACAGGAACAGAAGTTAATAAGTATGCTGTCCTAACGGATACAGACACAAAGGCTAAAAGAGGGATAGCTTCGACGAAAATTTATCCTAAAGTCGCAATCATCGATCCTTTACTCAGCATCACTCTACCTAAAAGGCTCAGCGCAGCAACAGTCGTTGATGCCCTCAGCCATGCTATAGAGGCATACGTTAAAAAAGAAGCAACAAAGATTTCTATGATATATTCTGAAGAAGCTATCAAAACAATATTTAACTATGGACCTCAGGTTATAAAAGATCCGACAGATGTGAGAATAAGGGAGCACCTACTATGGGCTAGTATGTGTGCCGGTATTTCCATCGATATCGCCGGTACAACGCTATGCCATGGTCTCGAACATCCTGTTAGTGCATTGTTTAACGCCCATCATGGCGAAGGCTTAGCGGCACTCCTAGTTCCATGGGCCAGATTTACTAGACCGGCTGTAGAGAAACACTTCGGAAAATTAGCCTTGATGTTAGGATTACACGGTAATGATATTGAAGAACTTTCATATGCTTTTATCGAGGAAATATCTGTTTTGATAGACAGGCTTAAGCTAAATCTGAAGCTTAGGGATTTTGGTGTAAAAGAGAAACATATTGACTTACTTGTAGAAAATGCGCTAAGCTTTATGAAATACAATATTGACAGTAACCCACGACCCGCCTCCAGAGCAGAGATAAGAAATATACTCCTAGAAGCTCTCTGATTTTCAACTCTTCTTATCTCTTTATAACCTTTAAATTATTATTCTGCATTTTTCTCATTATACTTTTTAGGAACCTTCTCGTTCTCTCCCTCTTCGGATTATAAAGTATCTCCTCAGGCGTACCCTCTTCTACTATCACGCCGTGATCCACGAGCATTATTCTATCCGATACATCTTCTGCAAAATCCAACTCATGAGTTACAACTAGCATTGATCTTCCCTGTTTAGCAACTTTTCTTAATGTCTGCAATACTTCCTCCCTCAGCTCAGGATCTAAAGCGGAGGTTGGCTCATCCAAGAATAATATCACCGGCTCCATGGCTAAAGCTCGTGCTATCGAAACTCTTTGCTGCTGACCCCCACTGAGCTGTAGGGGATACTTATCTATATAATCCTCCATACCAACAATTTTCAAAACTTTAAGAGCTATCTTCTCAGACTTTTCCTTCGAGTATTTCTTCACTACACGCAAAGGTAACATCACATTTTTTAGAACGGTCATGTGAGGGAATAGGTTATAGCTTTGGAAAACAAAGCCAGTCTTCATTCTGATCTTTCTAATGTCAACATTATGATCCATGATGTTTACTCCATCTAAAATTATAGTACCTCCCCATGGCTCAACTAGTCTAACTAGACATTTTAGTAGTGTTGATTTTCCTGATCCGCTAGGTCCCATTATAACAACCTTTTCGCCTCTGCCTACTGTGAAGCTTATATCCTTTAAGACTTCATGTCCCTTGTAACCCGCGCGGAGATTTTTGACGATTAGAACCTCTGACACTCAGCTTTCACCTCTTTCATAGCCAGGTATTCTAAACTTTCTTTCTAATAGTCTTGTGGATTGGCTTACAAAGAAACATATCACAAAGTATATTATCGCAACCGCTATATAAACCTCCAATGCTCTGAATGTAGTAGCAACTAGGTACTCTCCTCTTCGCGTTAACTCAACTACACCTATTATTGACGCAATGGAACTTTCCTTAATCAGGGTTACAAACTCATTTACAAGCGCAGGTACAGCAACTCTTACTGCTTGCGGTAGTATAATATAGCGATAAATTTGTAAAGAACTCATACCTAGAGACTCTCCTGAAAGAAACTGGCTTTCAGGAATAGATTTTAGAGAAGATCTCAAGATTTCTGACTGATATGCGGCACTGTTTAGCCCAAAAGTAATTATACTAGCAGTTACAGGGTCGAATTTTATACCAATTGAAGGTAAACCAAAGTATATAAGTAGCAACTGGACTAGCATCGGTGTACCGCGGAAGACTTCGATATAGCTTCTAACTAGCGACGAAAAAATACTTCCTCCGAATATCCTGATAGGCATGAAAATAGCGGCGATAGTAAAACCTATAATGAATGATACCACGCTTAGCTCGAGCGTCACTAGTAGGCCCTGCAGTATATCCGGGATTAGGTTAATTATGAAAAGAGGATCTAGCATTTTTGCACCCTACAAAAATAAAATAAAAAGTTAATACGTTTATTGCTTTATCAGCCATTTCTCTATCTCTGTGCTGAATATCTTTTCCATCTCACCAGACTCTAACATGTCATAAATTACTTTGTTTACGATATATTTCAGATCCTCAGCACCTTGTGGTACTCCGACAGCACCTCCAGTAGCCGCATGACCTGCGTAGAACGCAATCACTAGCTCAGGATCTCTATTGGCTAAGACCTCTCCTATAGTATCACCCACAATAATGGTGTCGACATCGCCTCTCTTTAAAACCATTACCATGTCAGGATAGACCCTGTCGTAGGACTTAATTTCAGATTTATCGCCTAGATTACTCTTTGCCCAGTCTTCCTGTATTGTACCAAGCTGTACGCCGATCTTCTTTCCGTACAGATCTTCCACACTCTTAATGTTCTTTGTTTTTAAGGTAAGTACAGCGTATCCCTTCGAATGGTAATATGGTATCGAGAAATCGATTTGTTGTTCCCTCTCGGGTTTCGGCGTTATATCGGCAATAATGATATCTACTTGACCATTTTTAAGCGCTTCTATTAGAGCAGCGAACTTCATATCTTTAATCTCTAATTCGACGCCTAGAGCCTCAGCAATCTTCTTAGCAATTTGAATATCGATACCAGCAAAGTTACCCTCCTTATCAATGTATTCAAACGGAGGCCAGTCAGCCGAGGTTCCAACAATGAGCTTACCCCTACTTTTAATCTTTTGGACGTAATTCGGATTTAGTTTACTCTCTAGCTCTGCGATTTTGGTTTTTAAAGCTTGTTTTTCTGGCAAAGAAATCGCATACCCTACTATGATCCCTAGTAGCAGACTTACGATTATTAAAACAACTACCTTCGTATCCATAATTTTATTCACCCATTTTCTCAAAATTGTTAAAAAATCTTAAATATAAAGTTTATGGAACATATGTTTCAAATATCACATAAATG
>Ga0209410_1000973_pt1 | contig 13731 bp, 12 predicted proteins | sample Mar14436cmmetaG_FD_184135 | JGI IMG/M metagenome (GOLD analysis project Ga0209410, IMG submission 184135) | Marine hydrothermal vent microbial communities from Guaymas Basin, Gulf of California to study Microbial Dark Matter (Phase II) - Marker... ... | reverse complement strand
CTCCCCACCTCGTCTGCCGGAACGTATCCCACATCTACCCCCCTCAAGCCCTCAGGGATGTGGACCTCAGGGTCGGGGAGGGGGAGTTCCTCGCCATCGTCGGCCCCACAGGTTCTGGCAAGACCACCCTCGCCCAGATCCTCTCAGGGGTCATGAGGCCCACCGAGGGCGAGGTGCTTTTGGACGGGAGGAAGGTAAAGAGGGGGAAGGTCGGCCTCTCCTTCCAGTTCCCGGAGGAGGGCTTCTTCGAGGAGACCGTCATCGAGGAGGTCTCATTCGGCCCGAGGAACCTCGACCTTCCGGATCCGGAATCCTCCGCCAGAAAGGCCCTCTCCCTCGTGGGCCTGGACCCCCAAACCTTCGCCCCCCGTTCTCCGTTCTCCCTCAGCGGTGGGGAGGCTAGGAGGGTAGGGATAGCCTGTGTGCTAGCTATGGACCCGGAAGTCCTCATCTTAGACGAACCCTCAGCAGGCCTGGACCCTCAGGGAACGAGGGGCCTTTCGGAGGTCCTGAGGTCCCTCCACCGGGAGGGGAGGACCCTCGTGCTCATATCCCACGACATGGACCTCGTGGCGGAGCTCGTAGAAAGCGTGGTCGTGCTCGTCGGTGGAAGGGTGTGGAGATACGGTCAGGTCCGGGATGTCCTATCCGATCCGAAGATCGAGGAGGTGGGCCTCGGTCCCCCCCAGCCCGTCGTCCTTTCCCGCCTCCTCGAGGAGAGGGGCTGGCCGATGGACCCCCCTCCCCTCACATCGGACGAGACGGCGGAGCTATTAGAGCGGACTTTGCAACGATGAAAGTCAAGGTCGCCCCGTCGATCCTTTCGGCCGACTTTTCATGTCTCGAAAGGGAAATCAGAAAGGTGGAGCCCGAAGCGGACATGCTCCATTTGGACGTCATGGACGGCCACTTCGTGCCCAACATAACCTTCGGCCCCCTCGTGGTGGAGGCCGTGCGCCGCATAACCCCCATCCCCCTCATGGTCCACCTCATGATAACCGATCCTTCCAAGTACGCCGAAGCCTTCGCACGGGCCGGCGCAGACCTGCTCCTCTTCCACTTGGAGGCGGTTCCTGAGCCTTCCGGTCTGCTCTCCCAAATACGCTCCCTGGGCCCCAAACCCGGCTTGGTCCTCAACCCCGAGACCTCAGAAGAAGCGGCCTTCCCATGGCTCGGTGAGGTGGACCTCCTCCTCGTTATGACCGTCCACCCCGGCTTCGGAGCCCAAAGGCTCATCCCGGAGACTTTGGGAAAGGTCGCCCGTATAAGGGAGCGCATCTTAAAGGAGGGCCTTTCCCTTCCCATAGCGGTGGACGGAGGCATAAACCCGGAAACCGCTCCCCTCGCCGTATCCGCCGGGGCCGAGATATTGGTCGCAGGAAACGCCATCTTCGGAACCGACGACCCTCTGGAGGCCGTACGCAAGCTCCGGGGAAAATAACAAAAGCAGGCTTTGAGCCTGCCTGTGTGAGATTGTAACCTGCAAGAACTTATGGTGTCTCATCCCGCACGGCGATCTCTCCTGAAAAAGGCCTTATCTCAAGCCAAAAACGCCTCATGAAATCCATGCCCAACAAACCATCCACATACGTTCCGAAAGGAAAGGTGTGAGCCAACACATAGGTATCCTCCATAGACTGCCCTAAGCACCTGAACTGCTGGACTTGCACAACCGGAAGCATCTCATACCCACTTGCAGTGGTAACTCTTCTCCGCTCTTTGGCCAAGGCAGGAGAGCACCCGATGGATTCCAGAAGCTCATGAGCGATGATAGTATAAGTCGAACCGGTGTCAACTAACAATCTGGGATAAGCCTCTGCTTCCGGTCCCCTTAAATAGGCTCTCACCACCATAAGATTACCAACCATCTGAACCTTATACACCTTCATAGCATCACTGCTAAGTCCTTGGGAATCTCCCCTACATATTCTATCGCATACCTTTTAGGCCTTAATTCCAACAACTTCCGATATACTTTATCTTTATCAGGGTCATGATATAGGACCTCCCCCTCCACGACTTGAAACGAATCGTCCACCTCGATACACTCGATCAGGACCCACTCACCATCGAACTTCTCCTTTATCTGCTCCCATTTCATACTATATCCCCTCCCATCATCAAGAGGATAGCCCAGCGGCAGGAGCCACTGGGCTATCTTCCAAACAGGAAGTTCACACCGGACTACCTCATCCTCGCCTTGACCTCCCCCCAGGTAGCTTCCTCTGCCGCCACCAGCCTTACCTTGACCAGGGTGGCCACGAGCCTGGGAGGCCTCCATTCGTCCTTGGTCCCGTCCTGGTTCAGGAACTTGGCCAAGTTCACCTTTATGAAAGAATCGCCCGAAGTGGCCCCATCGGAGACCTTAAACTGAAGCTTGCCCAAAAGTCCATCTCCAGAGGCCCCTCCGGTCAGGAAGGCTGCTCCTATCTCGACTGTGTTCCCTATAGCGGCCGCGCCCGGGGATATGGCGCCGTCGAACAGACCTCCGCTGTAATCGAAGCTCCCGTCGACGTAAACCAAGCGGTCGGTATCGTACTCTAATACCACAGAGAACCCCTTAGCGTTCACAAGGCCGGACCCATAGACCTCGACCGTTACCACGTCGCCCGGATGCAGGAACGTGGTCTCCACGGGCTTCATCATGCTCACGATGGCGCCCTCGTTTTCCCCCGCGGACGCCACAGCGACCATGGCTAAGACCGCAACGAAAGCTATCGACGCCCTCATAGCCATCCCTCCCTGAAAAAAGGGGGGATGGGGCCTTGCACCCCATCCCCCAAACCCTCCACCGCTACCGGACCAGAGCCATCCTGCGAACGGCGTGGAACTTCCCGGCCGAGAGCCTGTAGAAGTAGATGCCGCTGGCCACCTCACGGCCGAGGTCGTCCCTGCCGTCCCACACCACGCTGTACCTTCCGGCCATCTGCTCCTCGTCCACCAAGGTCCTCACGACCTGGCCGAGCAGGTTGTAGACCTCAAGCTTCACGGGAGCGGACTCCGGAAGCACGTACTCTATTACAGTCGTGGGGTTGAAGGGGTTAGGACGGTTCTGGCCCAGAGCGAAGGCCTTCGGCGCCACGATCGTCTGGCGCAGGACCTCGACGGGGTTGAGCCGGTTGAACGGATCGGCCACCACGGCCCTGAGGACGTTTATGGCCCCTCCGAGCTCGTCCTTAGGCCTGAAGTAGAACCTGACCTTCAGGGCCTCGCTCGTGGGCTTACCAACCGCATATGCGAAGGCCAGCTCACCACCCTCGTCCTTGACCAGCATGGGCAGGTCGGTCGAGGCCTCCGCCCTGACGAACTCGTACGCTCTCGGATCGTACTTGAGCACGAACCCGCAACCCTTCGCCTCGACGGCACCCTCGACCGCCGCATCTATCACCAGGTCGGAGCCGTCCTCCTTGACCTGGGTGAGCAACCTGGCGGCGGTGTTGATGCCGAGGACAACCGGGACCTGCTTGGCAGCGCCGGTCGTCTCGCCGAAGTGCTCCACAAAGGCGAAGAAGTCTTCGAAGTCGACCTTGTCGTCCGAGGTGAGGTCGAACAGGGGATCGAACTCGACCTGCTCAGAAGTGGTGCCGAAGGCAGTTACGAACGCAAAGAAGTCGTCGAAGCCGACCATGCCGTCCGAGGTGAAGTCGCCCACGGGCACGCCCACGTTGGCAGCGGCGAACGCTTGCTCTTCTACCTCGGACGCCACCTCGTTGGACGCATCGGCCGCGAAGACCTTATAGATGTAGGTCTGGTTGTTCACGCCGACCTCGTCCACGAAGGTGGTAGCCCCGGCAGGAGCGGTCCCTGCGAGCTGGAACTCTTCCTCGCCCAAGGCCTTCCTGTATATCCTGTACCCCGTGACACCCCGTACAGGATAACCCCAGACCTCGAACATCTTATCGTCGGGAGAGGCGGTCCAGCTCACGGTTATCTTCCCGCCCTCGTCGGCCGGGGTGTCCACAGCCCTCACCCAAGCGACGGGAGCAGGAGGCACACCGTCGTAAGCCGCCACCGGTTCGGATACCGCGGCCGCGGACCTCATCACGGGCGTGGACTTGGCCGCCCCGGCCACCTTCTCAGGTATCACGAGCACAGAGCCGTCCGCCAGCTTCTTGTATGCCTTCTTCGGCACCGAGTACGCCGCAGAAGCCAGCGGGATGCCCCTGTTCTGTGCCCACACATAGTACCTGAGGGAATCGGTGTCCTCCCAGGTGTAGAACACCACCGTGCCTATGTTCGTGGGAGGCACGTTGGTGGGGAAGTAGAGCGCCGGAACGACCGCCTGGTACTTGAGGTTCCCATCAAGGTCGTAGGCCGCTATGGCGTACTCCACGGCCTTGTCGTTCCCGCCGAGGCCAGGGTTGTCGTCGGAGAGTATCCAGCTCACCCTCACGAAGGTCCCCTGGCCACCCAAGGGCTCGACCCAGACCGAATCCGGAGCATCAAGCTCGGCCACAGGCGGCACAGGAGGCGTGGTGACCACTATGGGATCGCTGGTGCCCTCCTCGACACCTATCATCGTCCCAGCTTGGTCGGTGGTCCTAACCGAGATTATAAGGTTCGTCGTCGCCACCGACGGGGCGAACACCGTGAACTCGTTGGCCGCCTTCAGCACCTTCTGCGGCCCCAGCGGCAGAGTTGTTCCGGGCTTGTTGGCGCTGAAGGCCACCCAGACGAACTGATATTCGTTGTAGGTGCTCGGCCCCACGCTATACAGCAAGCTGGTGTTGCCGTACCTGTCCATAGGCCGCACGTTCACCGCAAACGAAGAATCTACGTAGACCGTGTCCGGAGCCACCACCTCGTACTGGGTGAACATCGCCGGGAGCCACGTGAGATCTATGCTCCCAGTGTAGCTCGTACCAGGGGTGGTGAGGGTATCCAACACGGTGACGGTGAACGACTCGGCCACGGTGTCCGTGATGGTGACCGTCCTCTGGCCGCCGACCCACCCATCCTCGTCCAAGGATGCCACACCACCGCCGAGGTCGGTGACGCCGGTGCCGGACCAGGTCACCCCAGTGGCGCCCTCCGCCTTCACCAGGACGCCGCCCGTGGCGTAGGTCACGGCACGACGACCGTCGGAAGCCTTCGCCGTGATGGTCAGGGTGATGCTCTCGCCGGCGAGCACAGTGTCCCCTGTGGCAGGCGTGGCATCAGGCCCTGAGGAGTTGGTAGAATTCACCTCCACCTCGAACTGGGCGATCACAGGCTCCACGAAGGAGCGGAGGTACACGAACTGGCCGGCGTCGTACTCGGTGACGTTGCCGGCGTGGTCCCTGGCGTACAGGGTCAACTGGTAGATCGTGCTGTCCACGGTGTCCGGGATCACCGTGAAGGTCTGGACCGTGCCCACCAACGTCCTCTCAGAATCTGCCAGGACGTAGGTATGCTCCGGCTCCGGATCGCCGGCAGCGCCTCCCACCGTCCCCACCTTCGTGTAGGTGATGGCCACGCTGTCGGCTTCCTCGCTCAGGGCGAACATCACCTTGGCCAGGTCGTAGTTCAGGGTATCTATCCCCGCATCACCCGCAACGGCCGTGCTCTGCGGGAACAGCTTGTCGAACTTCACATCGGTCTTATCGTAGGTGACGTTCTTCACGGTGGCGGAGTTCGTGTTGCCGGCCCAGTCCTCGGCCTCGATGGTCACATCGTACGTCCCCTCCGCCAGCCCAGCGGGGACTAAGTTGTAGGTTCCGGCAGCAGCGTAGGGATCACCACGATGGAAGGTGGTGTCGAAGCTGGACCCGCTCCAGGTTATCTTCACCCATTCGCAGTCCTCGCTAAGGGCGTAGGTGAACGAGGAGTCAGCTATGTCGTCGTTATCCGGAGCGCTGACGTGGTAATAGTTGTTGAAGTAGCCGCCTTCGGCCGGATGGTTTATGGTGATCGAGGGCTTGGTCCCGTCGGCCCACCAGGTGTTGGTGCTACCTCTACCATGGGGGTTGAGCGAGACCGTCGAACCGCTCAGGTTCCCGGCCAGGTCCTGCACGAAGGCGTAGGCCTGCACCTCGGTGAGGTCCTGGAACCCTCCGTCCGGGATCACGACCGTCACGTCGACCGTATCCTCGGTCCCGTCGGCCACGACCTCCCCACGGACGCCCACCCCAGTGTCGACCCCTTTAGGGCTCATGTATACGACGACCTTCTCGAGCTTGCTCGCCAGAGAATCGGTCGGATAGGCGAACTTGTTAAGGGCCTCCGTGGTCAGGGCCACCCTGGCCGTAAAGGAGGAACCTATCTTCAATGTATCGTCAGTTGTAAGTCCCTCCTCTATTTCAACCCCAGTGATCATCTGGCTGCTTACGTCCCTGGTCCCGTCCATCCGGATGCCCATGGAGGAGGTGCCAGGGTTCCCCCAGACGCCCCCTTCCTGGAACCTGGCCCCAGCGTAGAAGTAGCGCAGGTCAGCCTCTTGGCTCGGGTCCAGGGTGTAGTACCACGTATAAAAACGATCGTCTACTACTAAACTATCCCCATAAACAAGTCCGTTGGGCATACTGGGGTTTATCGTACCGCTGGTCCAACCCTGGACATTTACCGTATCTGCTACGAGGGTATCGGGCCCTGACAACAGACAAACTAAAATGCTGTCCGGTGTACCGCCTGCTGCCATCGCGGTCCTGGTGACCTTCACCACGATCAGCGAATCTATACCCAGGATCCCGTACGCAGTAGTATCAGCTCTGATGATACTTACGCCCATCACGTTGGGGGCCTGGGCAGATACTGTAGTACTTAACCCCGCGATCAACAACAGGCCTAAGCCCACAGCTAACAACTTCTTACTCATCATCCCTCCTTTCCGTTATAGTTCAACGAACTGCTTAAACCTACGCTTCTAATTTAACTTAACTTTTTACATCACCTCCTTTCTAACCTGTTCTCTAAGCCGTTCAACGAACGGCCCCTAATTTTGTTTTGCTCAGAAGACAGGGGAGAATATAACAACCTCCAAGCCATTTGTCAAGTACTTTTTTGCCCCCAGCCCCTTCGAGGGCACCTCGGGACCCCAAAGCTATGATCAACTACAAATATAAAAACACCTCCTCAGGCTTGTCAAGTACTTTTTTTGGTGCTGCAAGCCTCCCGTTGAAAACAATGGACTAACAAACTGGGAATATAACACTATACCCCCCATTTGTCAAGTACTTTTTTCGTCCCTGGGCGCAAATATAAGACCTTTCAGGTCCACGAAAAGTGACCGACATCACATTTTAACGATCGCCCTCACCTCCTCCAAGATGCCTTGGGCATAAGCTACGGCAAGTTCCGCTTCCAAAGTCCCTCGTCCACCTCTCGAAGGTCGCCTATCAGCTTCTGTACCGAATGCCCCCATGGCTCCGCATCGGCCAAATACCAAAGGGCCTTGACCGCTTTCTCGGCGGCCTGTTGTGCGTGGAAACAGGCCAGGGAGTAGATCCCTTCCCTGCGGAGGACCTGGGCAGCCTCTATGTCCTTCAAAGCCGTGGCCAACCACCGCTCCGCCTCGTACCTATTCTTCGCCTCGCTCATAGATCACCTTTCCCTTGGCGAGCACATCCCGCACGAAAGGCCGATGTTTTATCCTCTCAACCTCCTGTGGGGTCCAAATGATCAGGTCCACCGGTATCCTCAGGACCTCGTAGAGGTCCGAAAAATCGTCGTAACGTTCGAGGAATCTTTTACGGGTATCCATAATGACCGCTATGTCCACGTCGCTCCTGCGTGTATTGGTCCCCTCCGCAAAGGAGCCGAACAGGATGACCTTCAAAACTTCCCTTTTGCCCTGGAAGTAATCCCGCAACAGATCCTCAAGCTCGTCCAATGTCATCCTCTCCATCTTCGAAATTGCACTCAAGCTAAAACTTCCAAAGATCTCTTATCGCCGTCCGTACTCGTTCCCAATCTTTAGATGTCAACATCCCTAACCTTCGTTCTACCAATCGTTTTTCCAATGTGGCCACCTTATGCACCCGGACAACCGAGGGTAGCAACAGGCCCGCTTGTCTCCAGTCTACAAGCTCAACATCGAAAGGACCTCGAGCTGCTTGGCTGGTTACCCGGGCAACGATAACGTCTTCATCGCCTGTATCCAAAAGGACCAAAGCGGGACGTCGCTTCACACCCGCAACATCTACAAACGGGAAAGACAGCAAAACGACATCGCCTGGGCGATAACTTTCCATTGCTTAGATCGTATCGTATATAGAATCGGCCTCATTATACCCGGAAAAGAATTGCTCTGCCGTCAGACGAGACCAAATCTCCCTTTCCCCCGTCGGTTCGGGAACCAGGATGATCACCCGGACCATCTGCTCACGGGGCAACAACGACGACAGAGCATCCGGTAGATCAAGTTTGCCTTCCGATGTCACCTTAACCGAAAGCTCATATGCTCTCATCGCCGCCTCCTTGTCTGTCGACCGGGGACAGGAGACCGACTGTCTACTCCCTCACCCTCCCTGCGCCTGGACGACGGTTATCGCCGTCACATAAAATATGTCCTCCACAGAGCATCCCCTCGAAAGGTCGTTCACGGGCTTTTTGAGTCCCTGAAGTATGGGCCCCACGGCTATGGCCCCTGCCGACCTCTGCACGGCCTTGTAAGCTATGTTCCCCGAATCCAGGTCCGGGAATATGAAGACCGTGGTCTTGCCGGCTATCTGACTTTCCGGAAGCTTTATCCTGGCCACCTCCCTGTCGTAAGCCGCATCGAACTGGATGGGGCCCTCGACCGGAAGGTCGGGGTTCCTCTCCCTCACGAGTTCCGTGGCCCTCCTCACCTTCTCCACGGACCCTCCCTCGGCAGAACTTCCCGTAGCATACGAAAGCATGGCAACGTAAGGTTCTATCCCGAAGGCCAACGCGGTCTGGGCGCTCGTGAGGGCTATGTCCGCAAGTTGCTCTGCCGTGGGGTCGGGAACTATAGCGCAGTCCCCGAAGAGCACCACCCTGTCCTGCAGGCACATGAAGAAGACGCTCGAAACCACGGAGATTCCTGGCTTGGCCTTTATTATCTGGAGCGCCGGCCTTATCGTGTGAGCGGTCGGATGCACCGCCCCAGATACGAGCCCGTCCGCCCGGCCCATATAGACCATCATGGTGCCGTAGTATATGGGGTCCATAACGTAGTCTTTTGCCTGTTCTACGGTGAGCCCTTTATGTTTGCGAAGTTCGTAGAAGGTCCTGGTGAACTCCTCGAGTTCTGCCTTCCCGGGGTCTATGACCTCCACACCGTTCAAGTTCACCCCCAGCTCCCTCGCCCTTTCGTAGACCCTCTCCTCCTCGCCTAAGAGGGTGACGTCCGCCACCCCCCTTGCAACTATGCGCTCCACGGCCCTGAGGGTCCTCGGTTCGTCCCCCTCGGGGAAGACTATGTGCTTCTTATCGGAGGTAGCCTGCTCCACAATCCTGTTCAGGAAGTCCTGGGCCGTCACCTTCCGGGTGCGACGTATGCGCATGGCCTCGTATAGCCTTCTTTCGTCTATGTACCTGTCCACCAGGTCCTTTATGAGGGAAAGCTTCCTCTCATCGTCCGGCCTTACGGCGGGCCTTATCTCGTTTATGCGGGAGACGGTGGTGTAGGTATCCTCCTCGACTAAGAGCACAGGTATGCGCATGCCCGGTATACCCTCCACGAGCTTCCAGACGTTCTCGTGGGGATAGAGTCCCCCAGTGAGCACGAGTCCGGCGAGGGATGGGGAGTTCTTGGAGAGCGGAGCACAGGCGGCCGCCAACAATATATCGTCCCTGTCCCCGGGCACTATTATCAGGGTCCCTTCGTCCACGTAGCTCAGCATGTTCCTCACGTGCATGGCCGCCACTATGGTGTGCATAGCTATGTTGGAAAGGTGCTCCTCCCCATAAAGGACCTTCGCCCCCAAGGCCTCAGCCACCTCGTCCATCCGGGGCTTGCCCAAGAGCGGGGCCTGGGGCACGACGCCGAAGGTCTCAAGTCCGGCCTTCCTAAGCTCCCTCCTCACCCTCGTGTTCACATCGTCGTACTTGTCCCGGTCCACCTTGTTTATTATAACCCCCAGAAGGTCGCAGTGCCTCCGGTTGCAGAGGTAGTTCTGGCTCATCTTGGCGTCGGTTATTATGTCGTCGGGGCTCTTCTCCGGTCCCCCGTCCAGGACAAGGAGCACCCTCGCACCCAGCCTCTCGGCAAGGTGTATGTTTATGTCCGATACCGTGCTCACGTCCGTCACAGAGAACGCCTCCACCAGGTCCGTCCCCTCGACCACGACGACGTCCTGCTCCCTGGCCACCCTGGCGAACTCCTCCTCCACCTCGTTCAGGAGCCCTTCCACCTCCCCCTTGGCCAGAGCTTCCCTGACCTCCTCCATCCTCACCACGGACGTCCGCTCCATCTCCGTCCCCAAGCTCCTCAAAAGCTCAACATCGGGGTCCGCCCCGTGGTCCCCACGGACTATGGGCTTGAAGTATGCCACCCTCCCGACCATCTTGCCTAAGGAATACATCAACCCGAGACATATTGCCGTCTTACCGCTTCCAGGCTCGTCCGCCGTCACAAACAGAACGTTCGTCATCGGCCCGACACCCCCTAAGCCGTTAAGACTTCGAACTATCTCCTATAAGCTTCCAAGAACGAATCGCAGTATATGAACTTGTTCAGGAGCAGCTCAGCAGTTATCATGGCGTCCATAAGCTCCCTGTCCAAAGGGTCCAATATCGCAGCGTCGAGCCCATGTGCCATGCACATAACAAGGTAGGTCCTATTTATGAGCGGCCTTTGTTTGGTCCCCTGCGATATGTTGCTGAGCCCTACAATGATGTGCGGAGGAGGGTCGGACAGGAGCTTAAATTCACCTATCGCCTTCATAACGTTTGCAGGCTGCCTCTGATCTGCGTTCACCGGAAGTATCACGGGGTCTATGAAGAGCTTGTCCGTAGGAATCCCGTGCTCCATGGCGGAGGCCAGGATCTTCAGGGCTATCTCCGTCCTCCCGTTCACATCTCCAGGGATACCGTTCTCGTCCATCGTTAGTCCAACTATCGAGGCGTCGTACTCCTGGGCCAAGGGCATGTAGGCCTCTAAGTCCTCCTGCTTCCCCGTGGTGGAATTTATCATTACCTCGCTTCCCTTGCATGCCTCGAGCCCGGCCCTCATGGCCTCGAGGTTGGGGCTGTCTATGGCCAAGGGAGCGTCGGTGACCTCCCTAACCGTCTCCACGAGCCAGACCATCGTGCCGGCCTTGTCGGCGGATGCCGGTCCCACGTTTATGTCCAAGTAGTCGGCTCCGGCCTCCAACTGCCTTAGGGCCATCTCCTGAACCGGCCCCTTATCCTTCTTCCTTATCGCCCTCCTTATATCCTTGAACATCCCGTTTATCCGTTCCCCTACGATGATCATGGGACCTCCTTATCACAGACGACCTTTCATATTACATCTCCCCTTTGAACCACGAACTTACAACAATTTCTCCACGAACTTCTTAAGCTCCCTCACCGCCTTCGGATGTCTCATAACCAAGATGTCGGTCCCGGCCTGAAGCAAGGTCGTAGCGGTTATGAACTCCCACATAGGACCCCTCTCCATCTGCGGCCCCCAGTTGGCCGGGACCTCTTCGTCTGTCCCTTTGGCCTCCTTCGCCCTCCAGGCCTCGGGGCCGGGAAGAGCTATCACCGGCATAGCCATTATCCTGTCGCCGCCCAAGGCCGCAAGCCTCGACCTCTCGTGGATGGAATATGCGTATTCTATCCCGTATCCCAGACCCCCAGTGGTGGGGTACATAACTATCCTGTCCGGAGGGAAGCCTGCGTCCATGACGAGTATGTTTACCTGCTTCTGGATGTTTATGTCCAAAGGGGCCTCGGTTATGAGGTTGTGCCCGTCCGCCTGGCAGCAGGCCACGAGGGTCCTGTAGTTGTCCTCCTTGGCCGTCCCCAAAAGGCACCTCTCGCCGGAAAGCGCTTCGCTGCAGGCAGGGAACACCTCGTTGTCCTTCTCGTCCTCGTCGCAACCCCATACGATAAGGGGCAGGGAGACAGTATCGGCCACCCTCCTCACCACGTCCCTGGCCTGCTCCGGGGATGCGTCCCCGAAGTCGGGATGTATCCCTACGAGCTTTATACATATCATGTCGGCCCCGAACTCCTCGCACTTCTTTGCCCACTTGGCCGGGTCCTCTAAGGCGTCCCCGAAAGGTTCCGTGAGGACCTCGGGCCAGTCTATAGGCGGGATGTCCCAGACCTCCATGGCCACCACGGGAGGGTTTGGGGTCTCCCCCTCGAACTTCAGAAACGGCAGTCCGGTTTCCCCTCCCACCTCTACGACCTTCGACCTCGTGCCGCCCTCCTCCTGGGTCGCACCTATGCGCACGGTCTGCACCTTGCCCGACCACCTCTCCAAGGCGTCCGGTATCTGCATCTTACCTCCTCCAATAGCTTAACGACCTTACGATCTCGGAGATGGCCTTGGCGGCCGGAGAGTCCTCGGGAAGCTCCACGAGCGGCCTTCCCTCCAAGCTGTACTCCATGACAGATTCGTCCTCGGGGACCGTTCCCACGACCTCCAGTCCGGTCCTCTCCACCCACTCCTCCTGGAGGGGGGAGAGCCCCCCGTCCGTCCGGTTGAGGACGAGACCCTTTTTCCTTATGCCCAGCTTTAATTTCTCGGAAAGCTCCCTTATCCTAAGGGCAGCCTTTAAGCTCGCCACCGATGGGTCGCTCACCACCAAGAGCCAGTCCAGGTCCCTCGTGGTGCGCCTGCTCAGGTGCTCCATCCCGGCCTCGTTGTCCACGACAACATGTCTGTAGTTCCCCACGAGCTTATCCAGGAACGCCCTCAGGAGGTAGTTAGGGTAGCAGTAGCATCCCGGCCCCTCGGGCCTTCCCATGGTGAGGAGGTCTACGCTTTCCCCCTCCACCAAGGTCTCCTGGAGCCTCAGCTCCATGTACCTGTCCTTGGTCATCCCCGGAGGTATCTCCCTCTCTATGACCTCCTCCCTTATGTCCCCCACGGTCTCCTCCACATCCATCCCCAGCTGCTCTCCGAGGTTGCTGTTGGGGTCGGCGTCCACAGCCAAGACGGGGCCGTCCCTCATAAGCTCCCTTATTATGAGGGCCGCCACCGTGGTCTTCCCGGTTCCCCCCTTGCCCGAGACAGCTATCGTCACCTTCTCCTCTCTAAAAGCGCCACGGCCGAGGGGAACTTCTCGAGGTTGGTATGGGGCAGGAAGAGGGCCAGGGAGAACTCGTCCATGAACTTCGGGTCGGTGGAAAGCTCGAAGTACGTCATCTTCCTGGCGAGTTCCTCCACCTCCCCGAGGGCCTCCTCCGAAAGCAGGCACATCTCCGCCCCGGTTATGGAACCGTTGCCTATAAACTTGAACTTCCCGGGGGGAAGGTCCGGAAGGAGGCCTATGAGTATCGCATTCTGAACGTCCAGGTAGTTCCCGAAGCCTCCGGATATGTAGACCGTGTCCAGGTCCTCAAAGGAGAACCCTAAGTGGGACATCAAGGTGTTCGCAGCAGCATATATCGCTCCCTTGGACCTTATGAAGGTCGCAAGGTCTGCCTCGGTTATCACTATGTCCCTTCCCGTCCCGGTCTCCTCCGCTGGGACCAACACCACCTCGTACCCGTCCTCCCCCTCCCTCACGTTCCACCTCCCGTCCCTCTCGATCTTTCCAGAGCGGTTTATCACCCCGGCCTTGAGCATCTCCGCCACGGCATCTATGAGCCCCGAACCGCATATCCCCCTCGGCTTCCCCTTCCCTATCACCT
>Ga0209410_1000971_pt1 | contig 13741 bp, 15 predicted proteins | sample Mar14436cmmetaG_FD_184135 | JGI IMG/M metagenome (GOLD analysis project Ga0209410, IMG submission 184135) | Marine hydrothermal vent microbial communities from Guaymas Basin, Gulf of California to study Microbial Dark Matter (Phase II) - Marker... ... | reverse complement strand
TTATTGTATTTATGGCTATCCTGCTCCAAGTAGTTTGTCAAAATCTATCTCTATTCTACTTCTCCAACCAATAACTAGGAAATCGTCCTTTTCTTCTAGATACCCCATTCGGATAAGCTTTTCTAGGATATAGCTTATTCTTACTCGTGGGAATTTTGAGCGTAAAATATTCCTGATGTCGCTTATTCGCGCCTTGCCGTTGTGAGATAATAGGTATAGAAGAGTTACGGAGAAAACAGCTATTTCATTGATTCTCCATCCAGCTGTTTTAAAGTCTCTTAATGTTAACGGCTGATTGATTAAAACCATAAATGTTGCTTTTTTTAAGTCTTCCTTGTCGCAATTGTCTAAATCTATCTTGTTTCCATTCGCGTCGACTGCTATTATTTTTAAGCCTAGATAATCTTTAAAGAACCTGTTTAATGCTGAAATCACCTCGAGATAGTTCTCACCGAGCTGTGATCTGAGCTCCCAGCCTTTAATACCAGGTTTTGTATGAGACTTATATAAGAGTAGCCTAGCGGCCTTCTTGAGCTTGTTCAAAGGAATTTTTACAGACATCCTCTAAACAACCCTCGTAACAATAGACTCGAATTCTGAAGACTCACAGTTTTTGACAATATAAATTCTCTCTCTTAAAGCGTCATAGTATATAGCGTATATGCCTCTTCTGACGAGAAAAGCTAAAGCAAGAGCTCTTAGATACTTCTCCCTGAGAGAACCTACGCTTATGACTTTATCGTATTCAACGAGATCATTTTTCTTAAACTTCTCATCCAATTCTTTCTTAATCTTTCTCATTATGTTATCGATCAAGACTTTGGGGACAAAGTCCTGGAAGATCAAATTATCCTTACTTATCGTTGTTACCTCTTCCAATAAACCATGCTTAAGAATAGGTATTTTTCTAGAGGCATAATCAACTCCTCTTAGGATCTCGTTAAAAGTTATCTGTTCTTCATAGACTATTGGTCTCCAAGAGTTGATTAACTCTTCTGCAAGCTGTCTAGCATCCAACTTTTTAATTTTTAGAATAGCTAACAGTGAACCTAGCATAAATAGAAAGCTTTTATCCCTCAGCCATTCCTCCTGTTGCCTGATAATATTCGCCAGCTCATATATTATCTCGGCATCCAACTCCAATGTTTGCTCTTCAATATGAGGAAAAAGCTTCGATAACTCGTTAATATAACGGCTGACATCGATCTTAAACGGATCAGAAGCATTTTTTATAGAATAAATTAGCTCATCAAGTAATTCCTTTAGTCTTCTCTCAACCACCTTTTTTTGAGACATTTTATGCACTACCTAGTTTATATAACTCACTTACACTTCTTGTTTTTTGTACTATAAGAATATTAGAGTTGGGAGGTATCTCATCTAATACTCCTGGCGTTATTACAATATACTGTATTTCAGGATTATTGCGGGATATTTCGAAAAGTGTTGATAATAGGATTTTTCTGTTCTGAGGATCCATATGGACATCGAACTCATCGATTGCCCTGAAAGGCGATTTCACATAGTCTTGCAGTGATAAGAAGAAACACATAACCGTAGATGTTCTTTCTCCTCCACTATGTGTATAGGGATCAAGGATACTCATTGGTGAGCCTCTGAATCCAACCATTATCTCTAGACCAGCATTATTCACGTCCTCCAGGTTAACAATATTTATTCTTCCAGTAGCTCCAATTTTCTCCAAATATATGGAGAAATTATACTGAAGTTTCTCAACAATATCTAAAATTTTTTCTTCCCATAGCTTTATTCTTTTCTCTATTTCAGCCTTTAGCCTCTCTTTGTTTTCTGTTAATTCTCTAACCTTCGCATTATACTCTTCAAAAATCTCCTTATACCTGTTGTATATTTCTAAGGTGTTTTGAGGTATTTCCCCAACTGATGCTATATCTAGCTCTACTCTACGTATTTCCTCCTCGACCTCGTCCACACTCCTACTAGAGTATACTCTTTCACCATAGCTTTCGGCCTTCTCCATTAATTCTTTGATCCTTCTAAGTATTCTTTGTCTTTCTTTTTTAATCCTTTTAAGCCCCTCCTTTAAGAAGGATAATCGTACCCTAATCTCTCTAATATCAGCGTGTTTTTCGGCATAGCCAATCCATTTTTCCCTAAGCCCCCTTAGAAAAATAGGCAGTTTTTCTATATTACCCTGCAAAATTTTCTCTTCCAGCCCTGAGATTTCCTGAAGTATAATCTGCTCATCATTCTCCCTTTGATGTACATCCTCCATCATCCGACTAATCTCTTCTGATAAACTCCTAATTCTCTCTGAAACATCTTTAAGCTCTTTCTCTTTCTCAGAAACAAGTATCCAATGTTTCTCTGCCAGTAAGCGAGACAGTTTCTCCTCCAGTTCCCTTTTCCTCAGATACCTCTTATATAACTCGCTCCAGTGGCTATATTGTTCTTCAGCCTGCTTAAGCGATACCCTCACCTTTTCCTCTTCTCTTTCAACCTCACTGAGTTTTGCTAGAGATGAGATTATTCTTTCCCTATAAATCCTGAGACCCAAAACATCCTCAACCATCTTAAGTTTTTCTTGAGGAGAAAGGTAAACGAACTGTTCAATCATGTTCTGATGCATAATTATTAACATGTTATTTGGATTAATACCGACCTTTGAAAGGTATCTTATCACCTCAACCTTTGGAGTAACTCTGCCGTTGACCTCATGCCAGTACTCACCATCCCTTCTAATATATCTGGTGAAATAAACCTCGTTAGACCTAAACCATGGGAACGGCTTTCTATTATTATGTCTAGAGTTATCAAAAACTACTGTAACGCGGGCTATATCCTCTCCCTTCCTTACTAAATCTCCTAACCTTCTACCCCTCTCAGTGTAGGTCTGTCCTAAAGCTACAGAAATGCCAAGGAGTATGCTTGATTTTCCTGAACCATTAGGTCCTGTTATAATGTTTAGTCCCCTGGTAAACTTTATTCTAGAATACTTGTACGACATGAAGTTTTCTAGAATAACCTCCTTAATATACGTCATAATACATCTCACATACTTGAAGTGACTGAGACATGCCCGAAGCAACGCTTAAGAGGCCTAAATATTAAAACAAGCATTTATATATTAAAATGCTTCCAAGGTAGTATAGATCAAACATATCTGTATCCTCGCTTCTACTCAGTATCAAATTTTTAGTAGAAAGCAAGTTGCTTCTTTCAAAAGCAGAAATGCGTAACAATATATGCTTGGACATCTATTATAACACTCCCAAGACTATCGCTGTTAGAATCTGAGGCAGTATTACTACTGGAAGCATTCTTATTACTTTTCTCAAAACTTCAGATTCGATATTATTTTCGCCTATAGTAGAGGATCCAACGGCTATCTTTGAGGGTGAAGTCATACTTCCTATACCTCCTCCTGTATTCTGCAACGCGAGAAGTGATATCTCATCATAGCCTATAAGGTTTGCATAGCTTTCTTGAAGCTTTGCAAATACTATATTACTCGTAGTATTGCTTCCTGTAAAATATGCTCCAACTGCACCAACCACGGGTACCGCAAATAAGTAGTATTTACCAAGTATTAAAGAGACCATCCTCGCTAAGCTGTACATGAAACCACCTTTCCCTGCCATCTCCGCAGCTGATGCAAAGAGAATTATAGCTAGAGAAGGTTTCCATGCCATCTTTATCGCATTCCTGAAAGGTACAATACCTTTATTTCTAGAAGAAAATTGAACAAATATGCCTGTCAATGCAATGAGAAACGCTGATACCTTTAGTCCCCTTAGACCAAATAAAGATGATGTCATAAGTATAGTTGTAAGAAGAAGATACGGTTTAAGCTTTGATAGGATATTGAGCGATTTTCGGATACCAAATGTCTTAAAGAGTGAAATTGCGAAGAGTATTATTCCCGTAACTGAACCTGTGAGCGGGCCAAGCAGGACAGCTATAGGATATATTAGGAATGATAATAAGGAGTATAAAATGGCTGTTGTGAAGGGCATGCTAAGAATCCTTGATACCACAATAACTATGATGGCAAGAGAAAAACTCATGTAGATACCCGTAGTCGAAGATAATATGAATGTATCAACTTCACTAAGTCTTGCTAGGACTGCTGTTGGAACACCCATACTTGCGAAAGGGACGGCCCATGTATGACCTATCATCACGCTGCATACGGCTAATACTGCTGGAGTTCCTGTCGAGTAAATGAGTGGCGCAACAACAGCTGGAGGTATACCAAACCCCGAGACACCTTCTATAAACCCGGCAAAGAACGTTGCTAGTGATAGCTGGATTTCCTTCTGTCCTCTTAGAATTTCTGCGATTTTCGTCTCATATCCTAGGAACCTATAAACATTGTAGAAGTATATGGAAGCAAAAACAATCAGAGAAATAAGAAAACCGATATAAGCTCCTTGTAACCAAAAAAGTAAAGCATCGTTTAGCTTACCTAGAATATAGAAGGCTAAAAATAAATAGCCTACTGTAATAGCTGCCGCCAACATAGCGCTCCTTTTGAGACCACTTATAATAACGAGAGGGATAGCTATAACTAATAATCCGTGAATGGCTTTACCCAACATCACATACACCTATTCTTGCTAACAGATATAGTGGTAGCTCTTAATATTATTAATAAGAGATTATCTTAACAAGAATAGTCTTTGAAAATATCTGTGAACAAATAAGTTCTCTAACACTATATAGGATGTTGGGTGTTAATGTGAGAAATTATGATAGCGATATAGATAGCGTTAAGAAGAAAATTAGAATGGAAATATGGAGAACATTAGAGGAGAAAAATATTGCTAGGTTTCCCTTACCAGTTAAAGGTAGGATCCCGAATTTTGTTGGTAGCGAGAAGGCTGCCTATAAGGTTATCAATCACGAAATTTTTTTGAAAGCGAAAGTTGTCTTTTGTTGTCCCGACTCTCCTCAAAGACCTATCAGAGAACATGTGATAAGAAGTAATAAAATTTTAGTGATGGCAACCCCTCGATTGAGAGAGGGATTCCTAATATTGAGTAGGAAATACGTCCCTATAGGTAAAGAAAGACAGGCGTCCACTATACGGGGTGCGTTCATTTATGGAAGAAAAACCGAGGATCCACCCTATAAAATCGACTTAAAGGTTACTGGGTCCGTTGCAGTTACTGTGGATGGGAGAAGACTAGGTAAGGGTGGAGGCTACAGTGACTTAGAATATGCTATACTTAGAGAACTCGGATTAATTGATGATAAGACACCTGTCATAACTACGGTTCATGACCTCCAGATAGTTGATCATATACCAGTTACAAAACATGATGTGCCTCTAGATTATATATTTACGCCAACTAGGGTAATAAAAACAAATACAAAGTTGCAAAAGCCTAAAGGTTTAATACTAGAAGAACTTGATCATAAAAAGATTGAAGAAATTCCTATTCTCAAGAAAATACTTCGTAAAAGAAACTATTATAATCTATAAAGAGAAAATTATAATCATGGTACTTGCTTCTAAAATATTCTATTTGAAGGAGCATATAGGAATTAATACGATTGCCGCAAAGCTCAAAGATTATAGGTTGACCGAAGTCCAACAAATAGATGATAAAGAATACGAGATTGGTAAATCTGTCACATCGTTAGAGGCAACAGACAACGGTTTGAAAGGGGTCTTTGAAGAAAGTTTTATTGTAGATTTTAAGTACAGGGATGAGGAGTTTAAGATACCTCTGTCCATAACTACCTATTTCGAGTTTTACCGCAAGAATGGCAATCTATTTCTTATATTATTAGCAAAAAAAGAAAGAGCGAACAGGATAGCTACTCTCTTCTCAACCGTATTAACCGCTGAGAAGAATCAGATACTAGAGATCGAGATACCCTCAGAAACTTTACAAAAGCTTGTTGAAACAAGAAGAGAGCAGACTAAGGTTATCTTTTTCGATAACGTCAAGCTTCCAGGCGTTGAAAAGCTATCATTATATGGATCAAACATTCTTGACACTAACCTTTATCAAGAATACATAAAGATAGGAAAAATATGGTATATCGTGCTTGAAATGGAAGAGAATATAGTTGTGGGCTTAACACGTAATGGGATTGTTACATTCTTTTCAAAGATTTTAGAAGAAGAAGCATTGGATTTTATAAAGGAAAAAATTATTCCTCTGTCGAGATTAATATAGTCTTTTATACGCTTTTTCCAGGGAAACATTATCTATCTTATGGTGCACTAGTGGTCCGAGTTTAAGTTGTGGTAGCTCATCTTCAAGAGTACTCCTATGAGTTTTGTAGAAGATACCTATAGGTATCCTCTCATTCCATTCTAAAGCCTTGTGTACAGCATTGATGAAATCTGTGTTATCATAATCCGTGTCCTCAAGCCTGTATACTCTTTCTCTAAAATACTCATACGTGTCATAAAATGAGACACATGGCTGTAAAACGTCTATGAAAGCAAACCCTTTATGTTTTATTCCTTCCTCGAACAGATACGTTAGATGTTTTAGGTCTCCTGAGAAACCTCTAGCAACAAAAGTGGCTCCGCTTGCTAGCGCAAGGAGAATTGGATTTAGAGGCTCCTCTATGTTACCATAAGGTGTAGACCGAGTCTTCATACCTTTTGGTGTTGTTGGAGTAACCTGTCCTGTAGTTAATCCGAAGATCATGTTATTGTGAACAATATATGTGATGTCTAAATTTCTTCTAGCCGCATGAGGTAAATGCCCAACACCTATTGCATAAGCATCCCCGTCACCAGCATGACCTATGACCGTAAGCTCATGGTTAGAGAGTTTTATTCCCGTTGCCACAGGGAGTACTCTTCCATGAATAACATGTATCGAATTTACATTAACATATTCACTTATCCTGCCATGGCATCCGATTCCACTAACTATAACGACTTTTTCAGGTTCTAAGCCTAGATTTTCTAAAGCTCTTTTTAGAGCTGTTAGTATGGCGAAGTTGCCGCATCCAGGACACCATGTGATTTTTGTATTTGTTGAGAAAACAGACTTCATACTATTTCACCTTTTATAGCCTTAACAATTTCATAGGGATAGGGAGGTCTTCCATCATATTTCAAAAATTTCTTTTCAATATTGATATGTAGGTGCTCGTTTAACAGGCTGTTAAGTAATCCTGTCTTATTATTTTCGATAAGCAGTCTATTCTCACTCTTTTCTATTAACGTCTTCAACTCATTCTTTGGAAAAGGTTCTAACCAAAGAACTTGTACGAAACCTACTTTTAAACTATCTTGGACTCTCTGCATAGCTTCTAGTATAGGTCCCTTAAGCGAACCCCAAGAAATAATTAGGCACTCTGGTTCGGGATCACCATAGTATTTGACAACCTCGTATTTCTTCATTTCCTCCTTTATTTTCTCAATCTTCTTGAATCTTTTTTCTACCATTTTCTTTACCAATTGGGGATTAACTGTCGGTACGCCATACTCGTCATGTTCACTACTATTCGCTTTAACTATGGCATTCTTAGTTCCTAGTATAGCAAACGGAGAGACACCATCCTTAGATAACGCGTATCTACGATATGGTTGTTCACCTCTATAGGTACCTCTAATTACTTTCCCTTCCTCTACTTTGCCTTCAATTTTAAACTCTTTACAGCTCCAACTACTCTCCCCAAGAAACTTATCGCTTAAAATTATGACGGGAATCTGAAACTTCCATGCTAAGTTCAGAGAATAGAAAGCTATATGAAATGCTTCTTCAGCATCTCCCGGAGCCAAGACAATCCTCGGGAATTCGCCCTGTGAAGCATGAAGTACGAATCTTAGATCTCCTTGACTTGTAAAGGTAGGCATTCCGGTGCTTGGACCAGGACGTTGTACGACGACAATAACAATAGGAGTTTCCGCCATGGCAGCTAATCCCAGGGCCTCAGTCATTAGTGAAAATCCGCCTCCAGAAGTTGCCGTCATTGCTCTAACACCTGCAAAGGATGCCCCAATGACCATGTTTATGGCTGCAATTTCGCTCTCAGGTTGCAATACGATGATGCTATAGTCGTGCTGTAGACGTGCTAAGAAGTGAAGAATGGAAGATGCGGGAGTCATAGGGTATGCCACATAGAATTTTAATCCTCCCGCAATGGCTCCGAGTGCGACAGCTTCATTGCCTGAAACAAATATCCGCCTAACGGGTTTCTCTCTTCTGGAAAGTTTTTTAAATCCCTTGTGGTTGGAGTATAACTGATTTATGTACTCATATCCTCTCTTAGCTAATTCTACGTTTTTGATAGCTACGTCCTCTTTATAAGTGTCCCTAATTACACTCTCAAGAAGAGAAAAATCATAGTCTACGAGACTGATAAGTGCTCCCAACGCTATAGAATTTCTCATAATCCTTTTCGCTCCAGCTTCTCTAAGGAAGTCGCTCATGGGAACTTTGACTATAGTAAAATTGCCTGCAGTACTCTCGAGATCTTCCTTAGTATCGACGATTACAGTAGAACTCTCACTCAACTGACTCTTATGAAACTCCACCGCTTTCTTAGTTAAGGCTATCAAGAAGTCTATGTGATAAACATGGGAGTAAACGGGATAATCACTAACCGTTACGTTATACCACTGGTAACCTCCTCTTATTATGGACCTGTATTCGTTAGTGGAAAAAACGTTTAATCCTCCCCTCATAAAAGTTTTAGAAAGTATTGTTCCCGAAGCAAATATACCATCACCAGCCATTCCACAGATTAAGAAGGATATCCTTCGAGGTTTCACGATGATACAACCTTGATCGATCAATCAATCTTTAGTTATTATGATATCATCCTAGCTTTTAAAAATTAATTAGTAAATATAACAATACAAATGTCAAAGAATCGCCTAAAACTATTTTACTTTACTATGAGATAAGGATATATGTGAACAAGAATTTTCAAGATTGTAAATGTAAAGAGGTACCCAGCGAAAAGGGCAGCTATATACTTTTGATAAAACTTAGCAAGAAGTTAAAATTAAGTATAAGTACACTGGGAGAATTTGAGCTTGCACCGGGAAATTATGTCTACGTAGGTTCAGCGTTGGGCCCTGGAGGATTAAAACCCAGAATACTTAGACATCTAGCATCTTCTAAACGGATTTATTGGCATATCGACTATGTAACAACGAATCCTTCTGCTAAAGTTGAGTATATCAGCTTTATACTCTCTAATGAAAAATTAGAGTGTAAAATTGCAAGAGAATTGCTTAACAAGGGATTCGTACCGGTTATTCACGGATTTGGAGCTAGTGACTGTATTGAGGGATGTCCTTCACATTTTCTCAAATGCGAAGATATACTTATAAGTTGTTTAAGGAAGGTAGAAAAGGTTCTTAAGAAATTTGGCAAGGAATATGGAATTGTGAGACCGTAGATGGATCATATACAGCTTCTTCCGGTATTTTTTGAATCCTAAACTTTTGTATAGTCTTTTAGCTGGTATGTTATCCTCTTTAACCCATACGATAACTTTATCGGCATCTTTAAATGCTTGTTCTAGCCATACGCTAAGCGTATCTCTACAATATCCCTTTCCCCTATGCTTGGGAGAAGTATACACCCCTCCCAACATCCATACCTTTTTATATCTAGCTAGTGTTCCAGCAACGGCTACCAGGCTACCATCGAGATAATACCCACATAGTGGAGATAGGTTATGGTATATCGTGAAAGCTAGTTTCTTGTCAACACCATATATATATGCTAACATAGGAATATCATCGAGTGATAGCATCCTGCAGTTATTCTGAGGAGAAGATTTTTGATAGTTAAATTCCTCCCTGTCCAGGTACATTACTTCTATAATTGATAAATTATTAAGAATGAGATAGGGTGCAAGGTATTGCTTCATTTCCTCGGTTATAACAACGTACTTGTCTCCTTTTATTTCCTTTATATATTCGATTAACCTACTACATTGCTTAGAGTCGCCCCTTATCTCACCAAATAAACTCGGCTTAGTCGCAATGTATCCGAAACAGTTATACTCTCCACAGTTAAGGGCGAAGAATTTTACATGTCTTGGTTTGTAAGCTAAATTTGATAAAAAGAAAATATTGAGATTCGGGTCTCTTTCTAAATATTCTAGTATATAGTTATACTCTTCGTTGGAAAACGTCTGATGGTCTCTCATTAGAGTATAACTACTTTAATAAGGCCTTCCAAGCATTTCTTGAACTTTTCGGCATCACTTTTTGATCCAACTATAACGCCATAGTGCATCGGTATAGCTACCTTGGGATTAATAACTTTCGCAGCCTCGCAAGCCTCTGAAGCATTCATTACGTATTTTCCACTAACAGGAAGTAAAGCTATGTCGATGTCCTTTAATTCTTTCATTTCAGGAATGAAATCGGTATCGCCAGCATGATAGATTTTGACGTTTTTTACAGTTAGAATCACTCCTATTCCTTTGTAGTCTCGAGTATGATATGGTTTGTCTATGTTATATGCCGGAATAGCGATGAGTTCTACTCCACGCACGGTAGCGGTATCGCCGGGAGCCAAAAGCGTAATATTATCACTTAGTCCTTTAACTTTATCTTTGCAGTTAACTGATGCTACTATATGCGCCGATTCCTTCATAACCTTCTTGATATCCTCAGGACTGCAGTGGTCGAAGTGTTCATGCGTACACACTATAATATCTCCATCGTTCCTTTCTCTCTCTATCTTATAAGGGTCTATGTATATCACAACTTCTCCTGTATCGATTCGAAAACACGCATGAGAAACATATTCTATATTTACACCTTCATAGATGTAAGAACCCATCCTACCACCAACTAAATAATTGTTCAAGAATTATTTAACAGTTATACTGTTATGCTAAGACTATAAGAGTTTGACCTTGTTTTACCACGTCTCCCTCCTTAACTAGGATAGATTTCACCTTGCCGTCTTTGCCAGCTTTTATTTCAACCTGTGTCTTCATAGCTTCTAAGATGGCTACAATAGTATTTTCTTTAATCTCGTCTCCCGCAGAAACTTTTATTTCTACAACTTTGCCTGAGATAGGAGAAATTATAACGTTTTTGTTCTGAGAAGATAACTGTTTGAAGGAATAGCTAACTTCGCTTGAACTCTCGTGAATCTCGCCTCTTTCTAAAGCGTTTAAAAGCATCTCAATATCGCTTAACCCCTCTTCTACTTCAACCTCTACCTCATAAATCTCGTCTTCGATAATCACGCGGAATCTCTTTTTTACCACCTAGACACCCTACCTTGAAACAGCTCTTTATAGTATCTCTCCTCATCAAAGTTAAATCGTGAAGCCATACTCCAAACATTTATGCTCTTCCTCATCTTCTTAATACGTCTCCTTCTTTTTTCCATTAGGTATGTTACAACGGCGGTAAAGATAGCTAGCCTCTTAATCTTATCCATACCTACACCGGTGGAATACCGTGCTTTTTGGGAGGTCTTGAGGGTCTCTCACGTTTGCTTAATAGGAAATTAAGTGTCATAACTAAAATCTTTCGGGTTTCACTAGGGAGAATTATATCATCTATATATCCGCGGGATGCTGAAAGATAGGGTGTAGCGACTTTAGACCTATACATCTCAACAAATTCCTTTACGAGTTCCTCCGGAGACTTGGCCTTAGCAAGTTCTTTTTTATATATTATCCTTATAGCTCCCTCGGGTCCCATTACAGCTATCTCGGCTGTAGGCCATGCATAGACAATATCAGCACCTAAATGTTTACTCCCCATAGCTATGTAAGCTCCGCCATAGGCTTTCCTTAGTATAACTGTAATCTTAGGTACTGTTGCCTCAGAGTAGGCATAAATTATTTTTGCTCCATGTCTGATGACGCCGCCATGTTCTTGTACAGTTCCTGGTAGAAAACCAGGAACATCCATAAAGGTTATGATCGGTATGTTAAACGCGTCACAGAACCTTACAAATCTTGAAATCTTATCAGAGGAATCTATATCAAGCGCTCCAGCGAGATGTAGGGGTTGATTGGCTACGACACCAACTACGTTCCCGTCAAGCCTTGCAAACCCAACGACAGCATTGCGAGCAAAATGAGAGTGAACCTCTAGGAAAGATCCTCTGTCAAAAATAGTGTTTATTATCTCTCTAACATCGTACGGCTTGATAGTATCATCCGGTATGAAAGAGTTAAGTGGTTCGTCCTCCCTGAATGGATCGTCGTCACTCTTGATATATGGTGGATCTGAGAGGTTATTCGAAGGAAGATAGCTAAGGAGTCTCCTGATAAGGGAAAACGCGGATTCCTCATCTTCGGTGATAAAATGTGCTACACCGCTTTTTGTCACATGAACTTCAGCACCACCCAACTCTTCGAAAGAAACATCTTCTCCTATAGCCGCCTTCACAACCTGTGGACCAGTAATAAACATAAAACTTTTCCTTGTCATTATTATAAAATCTGCAAGAGCAGGGGAGTATACTGCTCCGCCGGCACATGGCCCCATAATCGCTACTATCTGTGGAACAACTCCACTCGCCTGTACGTTACTATAGAATATCTCTCCATACCCCTTTAGACTGTCGACACCTTCCTGTATCCTTGCACCACCTGAATCGTTTATCCCTACAATCGGTATGCCTAGCTTCATTGCAAGTTTGATAAGGTTTGCAATTTTTGCAGCATGCATCTCTCCTACGCTTCCTCCCATAAAAGTAAAATCCTGAAGATACACTGCGACATTTCTTCCATCAATCCTGCCAAGGCCAGTTATTACACCGTCACCAAACATTTTTTTCTTATCCATACCAAATTCTGTTGCCCGATGGGTCACAAAGCGACCAAGATCAATGAACGAACCATCATCAACAAGCCTATCGAGTCTCTCGAAAACAGTTAATTTACCTGCTCTATGTTGTTTTTCTATAGCTTCTACACTTCTCTCTTCGGCTTTCTGTTTCTTTCTAATTAATTCCTCTATCTTCTCCCTAGTACCACCCATGAGATCACGACCCAAAAAGCTGGGAGTGGAGGCTAAAAATAGAAAATCTACCCAGACTAGTCTCCTAGTTCTTCAACCCACACCTCATACTCTTTTCCCGAAATCCTTACACGAATTAGCTTCGCCCCTCTCTGAACAGCCTCATGGACGAGTTGAAGATGTCTAGAAACCTTCTCTAAAAATTGTAGCTGTATCTGTAGTTTAACTTGCAGAGATCTCTCAGAGTTTGAAATTCTATCCATTATCTTCTCATACGTTTGTACTATTGATGATGGCACTCTCCTAGCGATTATATCTTTTATATTAGCCCATCCGTTTAGAATCTCAAACCTTAATCTAGCTCCCTTAGAAAGGGAATACTTACCCTTAAACGGGTAGGATAGCCCCATTATACCAACGTACACAGGTTTGAGCAACGATTTAATTTTTACCTTAGATCCGGGAGGTACTGGTATCGCTCTCCAAAAAGGTAGTTCTTTATCTCCAAGCTTTGCGAGTCCCTTCCCTGCTAAAGCTATAAGTGCTCCATCTTTAAAGAATAACTCTATGCTCTCTAGAACCTCTATAGCAGGAGCTAAGTAATCGTTCCCCACAAGGAGGTTGCTTATACCGTAGCTGAACAAGTCTGTAATATACCCATCACTTTTAAGATCCTTGGCCTGAATGATGTACGTCTTATTCGATGAAAGCACTTCCAGCGCCATACTCATTCTTCAAAAAAATCAGAAATTAGGTATATAAGCATTGTCGAAAAAAACTGTAAGCAGTTGTCGAATATACTTGGGTGCGTAGTTCCCTAAGAATGAA
>Ga0209410_1000969_pt1 | contig 13765 bp, 13 predicted proteins | sample Mar14436cmmetaG_FD_184135 | JGI IMG/M metagenome (GOLD analysis project Ga0209410, IMG submission 184135) | Marine hydrothermal vent microbial communities from Guaymas Basin, Gulf of California to study Microbial Dark Matter (Phase II) - Marker... ... | reverse complement strand
ACCATCCAACATATAAGAGGGTATTAGTGTATCGGGTGGGGCCAGTATATCCCCTCTTTCTATCTCCTCCTTCTCTATACCCTGAAGGTTTATGGCCGTCCTTTGGCCAGCTATCGCCTCTTCTACATCCCTGTTATGTACCTGTAGCCCCCTTACCTTTGTCCTCTTTCCCTTTGGATAGACCATTAAGGGCTCACCCAATTTGACCCTCCCTGAGATGGTAGTACCAGTTACTACTGTACCAAACCCCTTCATGGTAAAGACCCTGTCTATAGGGAGACGAAAAAGGCCTATGCTGGATTTTGGCTCTATCTCCCTTGCTAGGGTATCTAAGGTATTTATAAGTTCAGGGATGCCTTCCCCTGTTATTGCCGATACCTTGACAATGGGTGCATCTTCTAGGAATGTGCCCTTAATGAATGCCCTTATATCCTCTTCTACAAGGGATAGCCACTCCTCATCCACCAAATCAATCTTTGTAATTACCACCAATCCCCTTTTTACCTTAAGGAGTGAGCAAATCTCTAAATGCTCACGGGTCTGTGGCATTATCCCTTCATCTGCAGCTATAATCAGGGCCACCAAATCCATGCTTGATGCCCCTGCTACCATGTGGTGTACAAACTTCTCATGACCGGGTACGTCTATGATCCCAACAAGCCCACCACTTGGCAGCCTTAAGAAGGCAAAGCCCAATTCTATAGTAATTCCCCTAAGCTTTTCCTCCTTTAGCCTATCTGTATCTATGCCTGTCAGTGCCTTGATTAGGACAGTTTTTCCATGGTCAATGTGCCCTGCTGTGCCTAAGATGATGGGTTTCATTCCTCTCTCTTTTCTAAAAAGTCCTTGATCCTCTTTCTCTCTTCTTCATCTGTGCAAAGGTTTAGATATGCCTCCCAATGACGACGGGCCTTAAGTGGTTGGCCTATCCTCTCAAAGAGGAGGGCAAGGTTGTAATGGGCCTCTAAAAAATCTGGCCTTAAAACAATGGCCACTTGGTAATGTGATATTGCCTCCTCTATAGCCTTCTTTTCTTCTAAGAGATTTGCGTAATTGAAGTGCGCCTCAGGGGACTCTGGGTCCTCCTTTATGGCCAATTGATACCACATGGCTGCATTCTCAATCTTTCCTTGAAGGTAATAGACATTTCCCAAATTTATCATGGCGGGCACAAAGTGCTTGTCTAGATGCAGGGCCTGCAGGTATGCATCCTCTGCCTGCTTAATTGTCTCTGGTGTATCATCTAAGCGACAACCACGCTCAAACCAGTCCTCGGCGGTGAGGAAATCCCCTACTGATTTTACCTCAGCCGTCTCTTTCTCAAAATCCAGATAGATCTGGCCATATGGGTCAAACTTTATCCCCTCTTTTGAGATATACAATTTTTTACCCTTTACCTCAAACTTAAGTTCAGCCAAGGGAAAGCGCAGGTAGGGTGTCCTCATTTTTACCTGCTTTAATAGATGCCTTATTCTCTGTAAAGATATCCCCTTCTTTTTGAGGTTTAAGATTGTCTTAATACTTACCAGGTCCTTAAATGTATAAAATTCCCCTGGCTTTATGAGGTTGGTCTTTTCCCAGTAATACAAACGGTTAGGGGATATACCAAACATCTTGGCAATGGTTGTTCTGTTAAACTTATCCATTGACTATACCCTTAAAACTGGGGGCTACAAACGGTTAGGGGATATACCAAACATCTTGGCAATGGTTGTTCTGTTAAACTTATCCATTGACTATACCCTTAAAACTGGGGGCACGGAGGTGGCCCTTTTCAGTAATCTCCTTAAACTCAACAAGGACACGGACCTTTGGCCTCACCCATACAATCCTTAAGGGAAATGGCTCAAAGTTCTTAAGTGGAGGCGGTCTTTTGGAGGTAAGTGGCCTTAATAAAGAGAGTAGTTCTATCTGCCTTTCATGGGTAAAGCCAGTCCCCACCCTTCCCCTATAAAGATACACATTATCCTCCTGTGTGGCCAAGAGCAATGCCCCAAATGTCCTTTCCCTTTCTCCCTTTCCTATTGTATAACCGCAGACATAACACACCATAGTGCCTTTTGTCTTTATCTTTAGCCAGTACTTTGACCTCCTCCCAAAGAGGTAAGGACTATTTATCTCCTTTGCCATTACCCCCTCTAGCCCTGCCTCCCTTATAAGGGAAAAGTACCTTTTTCCATCCTTTTTTATAAAATCAGTGACTAAAATGAGTGGGGAATCCTTAATAATGTCTTTGAGTATTTGTTTTCTCTCCCAAAGTGGTCTTTCTGTAAGTATCATTCCATTTAGATAGACAATATCAAATGCAACAAAGGTAGCAGGATAGATCTTAGAGAGTTGTTTAATCTTTTGAGGTGACTCTTCGTGATCACGCCTTTGTAACAAATTAAAATTTGGCCTTCCATCAGAAAATACAACCAATTCACCATCCAAAATCGCCTCCTTTGCATCTACTGCCTTATAGAGCCCATTCAATTCAGGATAACGGTATGTAATATTCATCAACCGCCTGTTTTGAAGGCGTGTCTTTTTTGATAAGAATGCCAGACAGCGTGTACCATCCCACTTTATCTCAAATATATGATCCTCTGAATCAAATGGATGAGGGGCGGTCTGGGCCAGCATAGGCCTTAACCCCTTCTCCATCCATGACATATCTTAAGCCTTGCGCCTACGCCTTTTCTCTTTAGTGGCCTTTGCCTTGGCCTCTACCACACCCTTCTTTGGAAGTAGGGCCTTTTCGGCCTCAATGCTCCTTTTTAGTGCCTCCATCAAATTGAGCACCTTCTCCTTTTCTGCCTCCCTCTCTACAGCCACTTCCTTTCCCTCTATCTTTGCCTCAATAAGCTCACTCAGGGCCTTGTGGTACCCATCTTCAAACTCCTTTGGGTCAAATGGCCTTGTCATGTGTTCAATCAGTGTACTTGCTAGCTCTATCTCACCTGGTTCAAGCCTTGCCTTCGCCTCAGAATAGGGCAAATCAGCGACATTCTGAATCTCATCTGCATAATAGAGGGTCCTCATAGAGAGTATATTCTGCCAGGGCTCAATACAGACAATGTGCTCACGCTGACGCATGGTAAACTTTGCAATGGCCACCTTTCCCTTCTCCTCAAGTAGCCTCCTTAGAAGGGAAAATGCCTCTAGGGCCGGCTCTTCCTGTGGGATTAGATAATATGCGTCTCTGAAATAAAGCGGCGGTACCTCGGTCTTTTCTGTAAAATATAGGATATTGATTACCTTATTGGAGGAGATCTTTAATTTCTCTAACTCTTCATCCTCTATGGTTACATATTTCCCCTTACTGTACTCATAGGCCTTAACAAGCTCATCATTTGAAACAGGCCTGTCACAAACAGGGCAGTAGTGTTGGTATTTTATCCGACTCATGCACGGACGGTGCAGTAGGTGGAGGGGGAGGCCCTTTGCCTTTGTTGCCTTATAGACCTGGATGGGTATAGTAACCAGGCTAAACCTTAAGTGTCCTTTCCATATAGCCCTCATAATCTTTATTTACAAAAACTTTCCCTTTTTAGCAATATCTATTTTCCTCCTGCAGCTTGGGCAGAAATTATATCCCTTTATGTCTGTATCCATTAAGGTATTAGAAAAGTGCATAACGCATTTTGGGTCAGGGCAGTGTTTTAGACCTAAGAGGTGGCCCAACTCATGTACGGCCTCCTTTAGTGCCCTCTGTTTTAGGGTCTCTCTGTCCTCTTTTAGGCCATAAAAGGATGGATGGAGCCTTGCTAAGGAGATGACCGCTATACCAAGCATAGGGGCTGCCTCACCGAATATGAAGTTTAATTGAGGTACAAATAAATCTACCTCTGTAATCCCCAAGACATACTCTGAAGATAGCCTTATTTCAGAGAGTGCCTCTAGAAATGGCCAAGACAGATACTGCCTTCTCCTTTTGTCATAGCTCTTTGGGACACCGATTGGGGGTCTTTCATCTACCTCTACATCAAATATCTCTGATAGATTTTGCTTTAAGTATTCCAAAATCTCCTTTTCAATCTTATTAAATGGGACTAAGGAAATATTTGACATTAAATTATCCACTATGAAAATATGATAGCCCAGAATGAGTCTTGTGCCAAGGGACAAAATGGCCTCCTTGGGCTATACTATGTTTATTGGGTCTACATCTATTACAAATTTCACCCTAGTTGGACACTTTACCCTATCTACCAAATCCCCAAAAAAATTGTGAAGAACCTTTACCCTCTCTCCCTTTAATAATACTTGCCATCTATATCTTCCCTTTATTTTAAATACCGGGGCCTCGGCAGGCCCCAATACATGAATATCTTGATATTCACTTTGTTTTTTAAGCTCAAATGCCACAGTTGCCACCTGATGTGCACACTCCTTTACGAGCTCCTGTCTATTTCCTTCAAAGCGCAGATTTATCAAACGATTAAATGGTGGGTAAAGCAATTTCTTTCGCAAGGTGCCCTCTTTAAAATAGAAGTCCATGATCCCCCTTTTAAAGAAGGTAAGTGCATAATGATTTGGGTTATAGGTCTGAATGATTAACTCACTTCTGCTGTAGCCTGCAATTTGATTTATGATTTGATAAGTACGTTCTGCTGCTAAAAAATCAGGGATGTTTATAGAAATATCTGCCAAGATGATGCCCACTAGACCAATCCTTTGGAAGTGGTAGCCAGCAATCATTTGGGTGCCCACGAGGATGTCTATCTCTCCCTCATAAAATTCCTTTAAGATCTTAAGGCGTTCTTTCCTTCTTTTGGCCACATCGCTATCTAATCTCTTAATGTGTGCCTTTGGCAAAATTGACTTTAGCTCCTCCTCTAGCCCCTCTGTACCCAGGCCCAAGTGTCTTACATTAAACCCTTTACAGTTTGGGCAAATGGCAGGGGCAGGTACAGAATAACCACAATAGTGACAAATAAGCCTTTTTTCTCTTAGGTGATACGTAAGGCCTATAGCACAATTTGGGCATTTAAATGCATAACCACAATCAGGGCAAAAGACAAAGCTGGCAAAACCACGACGGTTTAAAAATAGCAATATCTGTTCCCCTTTTTTGAGGTAAAATTTGATCCTTTTTAACAAAAATCTGGAGAGGTATGGCCTTATTAAGGCCTCCTTCCTCATATCTAGGATGTGTAACTTAGGCAAGTGGGCCTTATCTGTCTTTAAGGGAAGATAATAATACTTTCCAGAGAGGGCAGAATAAAATGAGGTTACAGATGGGGCAGTTGAACTTAGGACTAATAGACAATGGGCCTTTTGGGCACGTACAAATGCCAGATCCCTTGCATGGTATCTTATCCCACTCTCCTGTTTGTAGGAGTCGTCTTGCTCCTCATCTATAATGATTATACCCAAATCTTTTATAGGGGAAAATATGGCTGAACGGGTCCCCAAAACAATCCTTGCCTTACCTTGCCTAATCCGCTCCCAGGCATCAAAGATTGCACCGTGAGAGAGCCCACTGTGGAAGATGGCCACCTTATCACCAAAGTGCCTCCTAAATGCCCCCTCTAGCTCGGTAATCAGGGTAATCTCAGGCACTAATACTAGGCCAGTGAGACCAATCTTTAGTGCCTCGTTTAAAATGTGTAAATAGATATCTACCTTGGCCTTACCTTCTGCCCCCTGAATAAGAAAGGCACGAAAACACCTTGCATAAAGGCCTTGTACCAGTGTAGCTACTATGGCTGATTGATATTTGTCTAAATGGGGTAGCCCTCCTGAAAAATAGATAACCTTTCCCCATATATCCCTCCATACCCGCCTCCCCTCTATGGCTAAAAATCCTTTTTTCTCCAATCTTTTTACAATTAAGCTTGGGTGAGGTGAGATGTCTCTTAATTGGCTTAGGGGAAGCTCTTTGTAATCATTTAGCCTTTTTAGTATGGCCTCCCCCTTTTTGCCTATCCTTTTAAAATCTTTTGGAAATTTCTTAAGAATTACCCACTGCTCCATCCTTGGCCTGTCTTTAGTAGGGACCTTTCTGTGACCAGGGGGGAGTATGTGCTTAATAAGCCTTCCCAAGGGGTAGTGATAGTATGAGGAGGCCCACTTGCAAAGTTCCAAAATCTCACTAGAAAAAAGTGGCACTTTATCAAGAATGGCCTCAATATCCTTTAATACCACCCCATCTGGTGCCTTTTCTTTAAAGCCAACTACATAACCAGCCAATCTCCTCTTTCTAAATGGAACTAGTACACGGTGCCCAATCTCAAGTGAAATGCCCTTTGGAATGGTATAGAGATATGTGTCAAAACTAGATAAGGGGAGGGCAACCTCTACAATATTTTTCATGTTAGATTGACTGACTCCTTACTGCCCTTATTAATACAGGCACAGAGGCCAACTCCATTATAGTGGCAAATATAATTACATATCTAATGGAGAAATCATACAATATCCCCATTAATGTACCTCCAATAAACCAGGATGCCCCATATATTGTGTTGAAGATGCCGTAGGCCAGGCCCCTCCTTGAGGTTGGTGTTAAATCGGCAATTGCAGCACGCATGATGGTCTCTTGCATCCCCATGACCATACCCCAGATGATAATGCCTGTTAAGGCAAGGCCCCATGACTGTACCCCAGATGATAATACCTGTTAAGGCAAGGCTATAATTACAAGAAAATGAGAAAATGGGTATTAAGGCAGTAAATAGGGGGATGCTTATTAAGGACATCAGTCCAATTTTATCATATATCTTGCCAATGATAAGGGCCACTATGGCATCTATGGCCATGGCTATTGCATAGAAAATTGGGATTTGGGTATTTGAAATTACAGATTTTATCTTGAAATGATAAGAGATCAATTGAAAATTTGCATAACCTGTTACACTCAAAAGTGTAAAGATTGTATAGAGCCAAAAGACAGGAGAAAGCCTCCCTTTATCTGCCTTTATAGGCCTTTCAAACCCTTGGGGCAAAGGATACCTCCTCCTGGCTACTGTAAGGACTAGTAGGGTTAGGATGGCTGGTAACAATAAAATGGAAAGGCCCTCCCTATATCCCCATTTTAGGTAAAATACAAGGGAAAATATGAGTGGGCCAATGATGGCACCTACCTGGTCTAATGCCTCATGGATGCCAAATCCAAACCCCCTTCCCACTTGCATAGTGGCATGGGAGAGGATAGTGTCCCTGGCAGGGGACCTGATGGCCTTTCCTACACGTTCTAAGATGATGAGTATGGCGGCAATCTCCCAGCAATTTACCAGTGAGAGTAGGGGAATAGAGAGGATAAGGCCATATCCAATAAAGACCATAGTCCAATATCCCTTGGTCTTATCTGAGATGTAGCCAGATATTAGCCTTAGTCCATAGCCAATAAATTCACCAAAACCCGCTATAAGGCCTACTACTGCACCACTTGCACCCAGGGTGGAAAGAAATGGGCCAGTAATACTCCTTGCCCCTTCATAGGTGATGTCCCCAAATAGGCTTACAATCCCTAAGAGGAAAATGAATTTGAAGGCTGTTTTGGGCAACTATCTCTCGCCCTTTTTTAGGTCATATTGGCTAAAGAAAAATGAGATCTCTAAGGCCGCACTCTCCTTCGAATCTGAGCCATGGACAGTATTTTCTGTTTTGTTTATTCCAAGGTCCCTCCTGATGGTACCTGCCTTTGCCTCATTTGGATCTGTCGCCCCCATAATCTCCCTTACCCTGCCTATTGCACCCTCTCCCTCTAAGACCATGGCTACAATAGGTCCAGAGGACATATAATTTACCAATTCTTTGAAAAATGGCTTGTCTTTATGTACGGCATAGAATGCCATTGCCTCAGACTCATTAAGCCTTAGCATCTTAATAGACACTAGCCTAAGTCCCTGTCTCTCAAATCTATTTATAACCTCCCCTACCAAGTCCCTTTTTAAGGCATCAGGCTTTATCAATACCAGTGTGCGTTCCATAGGGTATCTTATTTATAGTAAATTACAAAACTATTTGCAAGTTTTGTGGCAAAAAAGATTTTTGACAAATAGATCAAAAAGGTTTATGGTATAGAAAATGAGGAAGAGTTTAAAAAATATCTATGACTTTATCAGTGATCATCTCTATTTTTATCGCCCTGATCTAGAGATAAATGGAGAAAAGTATAATTCTACATTGCTATTTAGCCTGCTTACTACTGTTGTTCAGGGAAAACAACTCATTGTTGGGGAACCTGGCTTGGGCAAGACCACATCTGCTGAGTATATCTGTTCTGTATTCTATCAAATCCCCCTGGGTACAATCTGGCTGAGTGAGGTAGCAGGTCACCCAGAGCAGACAGAGGAGAAGATAGTCGGGCGCCCAAACCTTGGCCTTCTCAATAAGGGTATTGAGTCTGTAGTCTGGTCAAACTTTGTCCAGCTCCCAGTAAAGATTGTGGATGAGATAAACAGGCTACCAGAGACAAAGCAGAGCATTATATTAGATGGTGTGGACAGGGGCAATTGGCAGTATTTAAATGAGATGTTTACCAATGATGAATACTGCCTCTTTGCCACGGCAAATTACCAAGACCTGGGTACATTTACCATCATTCCGCCTATGCTTGATAGATTTGATGTGATGGTAGAATCAAAACACCCTGGTGCCAATATCTCCTACCTCATTGCCTCTTTTTATAAGAAGGATGAGCTGCTAAGGCATGAGAAGTATGAAAGAGAATTGAATAAATTGCTTAATGATAGCAAGCTCTCTTACGAAATTAAGATGGAGAGGATTGAGAAGGTCTATGCAAATTTTAGTAAGCATTTAGAAAAGATGGGACTGCAGCCCATCTCTAAACAAAAGAGAAAGGCCATTCGAAATAAGATAGAGGATATGGAATTGGACTTGGATGCAAATGCCTTCCTTCGCACACTGATCTCAGAACTCTCCTTCTGCTATAAATATGGACAAAAAAGGGCCAATGAAAAGTGTGAGGAGGGATGTCATTTTACAGGTTATCTCTGTCATAGTATAAAGAATTGCATTTCTAATCGCTTTCCTATATCGGTAAAGCTTTATGCAAAGGCCCTTGCCTGGTTTTTGGGAGACAAGCAGGTAAATGTTGAGCACATAAAGACCGTGGCCCCTTATGCCCTTTCTCACCGTCTCCAGTGGAAAGAGGAGTTTATAGCCATTTATGAGAAAGAGACAAGGGTGGATCCCCTGCCTATTTATTTAGCAAAGGTGGCCGTGGACAAGGTCTTAGAACGTTATGGAGAACAAAGGGAGTCGATTAAAGAGGCATTGGCAGTTGCATATGATATATCCCAGGGGAAGCAGATTGCCCCATTAGAGGGGGATCACCCAATTTATTGGGAGATTAAGAGGGATTTAGGTGGGCTATGAAGAATCCATTTTTTGAATTTAAGGACTTTAGGCCAAAAAAGAGGGAGATTCCTTTAGATAAGATTATTGCCTCTAAAGAGAAGGTAATGGATGCCTTGATCAAGGCCTATGATAGGCTTGTGGAGCAGGAGGCAAAGGAATTGGTCTGGTTGGTGAGTTATCACTCGGTGATAAGGGCCTATGCAAATGCTGAAAAGAGTATAAAGGATATGCAATATGGGGTGGAAGATATTGAGGAATTTCTCTTTGAGATAGAGAATCCATCAAGGCTTCCTTACCCTATTATGGGGCTTTGTGGCCTTTATATCTCTGCACTATGTAATCACATAAAGGAAAAGGAGATTGTTTTGGACCTCCAAAATAAAAACATAAACCTACACCTTCTGGGATACCGTCTACCAAAGGGGAAAAGGCTCATAGTTTATGGAGACTTAGGGGATTTTACAGGGATAGGTCTAAATGGTGGAGAGTTGCTGGTTGAGGGCAATGCTGGTAACTGGACAGGGGCAGGTATGAGGATGGGGAAAATAGTGGTCAAAAAGAATGTGGGGCGTAGGACGGGTGAAGACATGGTGGGTGGTGAGATCTATGTAGAGGGAAAGATCCTTGGTGTGGGCAATGTAAGGTATGGGAGGATATACGAAAAGGGAGGGATAGTCTCCCCATGAAGCAGATACCAAAGTCCACTTGGATAAAGATAAGAAAAAAACACTTCTTCCCCCCTTTACCATTTCCAAAGGTTAAGAAGGGGCAAGAAAGGGCGGCCTTAGAGATAAAGGACAAGCAGATATACATTGATGAGAACTTCCTTTCTCAGATATCAAAGAAGATGCAGGAGAATGATGCCATAGAGGCCCTTTTGGATCACGCCATTGCCCATTATACATTTTGTCCATGGGATTTTGCTACCTATCTAAAACTATACGCCGAGGCAAAAAAGGTCTCTAAAGACAAGGACATAGCAAAGAGGGCCACAGATTACTTTATGGATGTGGTAGTGGATACATATTGTGTTAAGGAAAAGGAAAGCAATATCCCCTCCCTTTACAAATATATGGAAAAGGGGAAGATTGAGCAGGTAATGTGTGCCTTATATCAGAAAATTTGGGGAAAGGACTTAAATGTCTCTGGATTTGATGAGCTTGTCAGAAAGCTTATGCGCATCCCTTATATAAATAAAAAGAGATGGAAAGAGGGCATTAGAAGGTTTACCCATATCCTAAAACCACTTCTAGAAGAGCAAATTTATCAACCTGCCTCAAGCCCCTTTGGAGGCCACAGATCCCTCTTTTCAAAGGATTCTATTGATAAGGGGCTTATGGAGCTGGCCCTTTCTTCCTCTTCTCCACAGGCATTTGGTGAATTGGTCAATGATTTTAAAGAGGAATTAAAGGAAAAGGGCTTTTTTGGAAATGAGGTTGGTCGGGGGAGGGGCCAAGAGTCCATGGCCAATATCCTTTATTATATGAAGCTTGCCCAAAGATATACCCTATCTTTAAAAAAATTGCCAGAAAAGAAATCTGGCTCTATCTATCCCCACTCTCACTCCCCTTGGGAGATAGAAAAACCATATCAAGATATAGATATTTGGACCAGCTTTGGAAAATTCTTGCCAGGTTTGACCCAGGTCTGGAACAGGAGGGAGGGGGAGATCCTCTATTTAGAAGAGAAGGTCCCAAACTGCCTTATTATTATAGACTCCTCTGGGAGTATGACAGACCCAAGGAGAAACCTATCCTATGCTGTATTAGGGGCTGCCTGTGCCTGTGAGGCCTATCTAAAACACGGTTCAAAAGTAGCTGTCTATAACTTTAGCGATGCAGAGGTAGGGGGTAAATACCTCCTTCCCTTTACACAGGATAGGATTGCCATATACAAGTCTTTGTGCAAGTACTTTGGTGGGGGTACATATCTTAGGCCCACCGACATAAAGTTCTTTGAGTGTGATGATATGGATATCTTTTTTATCACAGACATGAAGATTTCGAATTTTTCGGATGTGGTCAGCTATTTTAACAATATAGAAAACAGGGTAACAGCGGTTCACATCGGGGAGAGCATTCACAGCCAAAGGTTTGCCCTCTCAGTTTCTAAAAAGAATAATATAAGCCTCTATCATGTACAAAAGAGGGAAGACATCCCAAAGATTGTCCTAGGTAAGGTAAAGGAGTATCTACACCAAGCATTTTAGTAATCTACTCTTCTGCAGGGCATAATCTAACAGGAAAACCGTTATAATATAGGTTACAAGATGAAGGTTGCTATATATACCTTTGGCTGTAAGGTAAATCAATATGAGTCCTTTTCATTAATAGAGGCATTTAAAAAAAGGGGTCATGAGATTGTGGATGTTTCCAATGCGGATTTATTTATTGTAAATACATGTACAGTTACCCATAAGGCCGCCTATGAATGTAGGAAGTTGATAAGGAAATTTATAAGAGAAAACCCAAATGCTATATGTGTAGTTGCTGGGTGCTATCCTCAGGTGGAAAGAGAGGAACTCACTAGGATTGAGGGTATTGATTACCTTATAGGCCACTCAGAGAAGGCCATATTAGCTGAAATCTTGCCATATTTTAGAAAGCAATCTAAGGCAAGGGTCATAATAGGCAATCCTAGTTCATATTGTACTTTGACACTACTTCCACCACCAAGGCATCCTCAAAGGACAAGGGCATATCTAAAGATTCAGGATGGATGCAATTCATTTTGTAGTTACTGCATTATCCCATATGCAAGGGGGAAGAGGAGGAGCCTTCCCCTGAATCTGGTATTAAAGCGCCTTGATTATATAGCAAATTCTGGATTTAAAGAGGTAATTTTAACAGGCATCCATCTGGGTGCCTATGGAAGGGATCTAAGACCCCCTATAAACCTATGCCATTTGCTAGATATTATAAAGGGAAGGGATTTTCCATTTCGGATTAGGCTTGGCTCCCTCAACCCCCTAGAGATAGGGCCAGATTTGATAAGGCTACTTACCAGCTGGAAAAATCTCTGCCCACACCTCCATATCTCACTCCAAAGTGGCTCTGATAGGATATTAAAGAGGATGAATCGCCATTATTCAGCAGGCCTTTTTGAGAGATTGGTCATTGAATTAAAGGATAAGATCCCACAATTGGCTATTGGTGTAGACATAATAGTAGGTTTTCCTGGAGAATCTGAAAAGGATTTTGAAGAGACATATAGACTCTTAGAAAAATTGCCCATAGCTTATTGTCATATCTTCCCATTTTCTAAAAGAAAGGGTACAAAGGCAGCCCAAATGGGAGACGAAGTACCAAATAAAGAGTTAAAGAGGCGCACTAATTTGTTAAGGAAGCTAGATATTACAAAAAGAAGGCTCTTTTCTCTCCAAAACCTTGACAATATAGTTCATGTGTTGATTGAAAATAGGGATAATGATGGTTATTTAAGGGGTTACTCTGAAAACTACCTGCCTGTATATGTTAAAGGGGAAGAAGTACTTAGAAATAAAATAGTTAAGGTAAGGTTGCTAGGGTTAAAAGACAAGTTAGTCTATGGAGAGATAGTTGATTAAGATGGAGGCCAAGGATCGTTTAATTTTTCCTCTGGATTTTTCAAGCCTTAATGAGGCCAAACATTATGTAGGACTCCTTAAGGATTATGTAGGACTCTTTAAGGTTGGGCTCCAACTATTTGTGGCCGAAGGTCCAAGGGTGATTCAGACCATTGCAGAAGGTGCAAGTGCCAAAATATTTCTTGATTTAAAATTTCATGATATCCCAGTAACTATAAAAAGTGCCCAGAAAAATCTCTCGGAAGATTATATTAAATTTATTACAGTACACTGTGATCAAGGTCTTAGATTGCTAAAGGCCATAGGTGGGGCCTCTGATAGGATTAAAATATTGGCCGTGACTGTTCTAACTAGCCTTAATACAAGGGATCTAATAGATATTGGTATTGATCCCAATCTCGCCAAGGATCCATCTCAGTTGGTTCTTAAAAGGGCTGAGTTAGCTTACAGGGCTGGCTGTGATGGTGTAGTTTGCTCAGGTCTAGAGGCCAAAGAGGTAAAATCAAGATTTGGAAGAGATTTTATAGTAGTTACACCGGGTATACGCCCCCAGTGGGGTTTAATTGCTGATGATGACCAAAAAAGGGTTGTTACACCTTATGAGGCAATAATTAATGGTGCCGATTATATAATTGTAGGCAGGCCTATACGAGACGCCCCTGACCCTAAAGCAGCAGCCCAAAAGGTTGTTGAGGAAATAAAACAGGCCCTAAATGATCTGAAATTGCACTAGGCATGCTACATTAAATAAGATCCACAACCTCTTTTTCAGGCCCTGTCTTTGGGATTAACCTACTTCTTCAAATTCTGCAGAAAAATTTTTCCCTGTCTCCAATAATCCTTTGTATTTGCCTTGCCTTGGGCATATCTCTCGTGCCAGTGTTGGCC
>Ga0209410_1000968_pt1 | contig 13767 bp, 12 predicted proteins | sample Mar14436cmmetaG_FD_184135 | JGI IMG/M metagenome (GOLD analysis project Ga0209410, IMG submission 184135) | Marine hydrothermal vent microbial communities from Guaymas Basin, Gulf of California to study Microbial Dark Matter (Phase II) - Marker... ... | reverse complement strand
GCCTTGGCGTACTCGGCAAATTTCTCCCCCCGGTCCACCTCCCGGGTGCCCGGGGAGATGACTTCCACCACCAGGTCCGGTACCCCACAGACTTTTTCGCCGATGCGATCCCGATGTTCGGCGGAGACGAAGAAGATATCGGGCTCCCGGATCTTGCCGGGCCAGAGCCTCACCGGTAGAGGAGCGACATGGACCTCGCCCAAATTCCTTTCGCCCACAAAAGCTCTGATCCTTACATATAACGCTTCGAGGGCGGCCTGGTGGCTCCTCGTCGGATGGGGGGGCATGATCAACCTCCCTTCTGAAAGCTCCAGATAACGGTTGGTCTCAGGAAGGGAAAAATAGTCCGCCTCAGTCCACTCTCCCTGGGGCGGGAAAAGCTCGGCCACCGGGGCCTTCTCGTGCCGGGCCATCGCCATCACCCCACGGCGATCATACAACCAGCACTGCGGCCCCGCGAACCCTCCGCTCCTTCAGCCTGAGGAGGGCCTCGTTCGCCGCATCCAGGGGGAACGGCGTTACCTCGGTCTCGATGGGGATCTCCACCGCGTAGCGTAGAAGCTCGTGGGCATCGTCCCGGGTGGCGTTGGCCACCGAGACCACTTCCCGCTCGTGGTAGAGGAAGGAATAGGGCATCTCCGGGATGGGGGTCATGTGGATCCCGGCCAAGGAGAGGCGGCCCCCTTTGTCCAGAGATTTGAGGGCCTCGGGGACGATCCACCCGGCGGGGGCATAGATCACCGCCGCGTCCAGAGGCTCAGGGGGCCTATCTTGAGCTTCCCCCACCCAGGCCGCGCCCAGTTCCCGGGCCAGGGCCTTGTTCTGGGGGCTGCGGGTGAAGACGTAGACCTCCCAGCCGAGGTACCTCGCGATCTGGATGGCGATGTGGGCCGATGCGCCGAAGCCGTAGAGGCCGAGCCGCCCCGGTTCCTTGCCGTGGATAGCGCGTTTCAAAGCCCGATATCCCACGATCCCCGCGCACAAAAGCGGCGCCGCTTTTTCGTCCGGGAGTCCGCCGGGGAGTGGGTAGACGAAATCCGCTACTGCCACCGCGTACTCGGCAAAACCCCCGTCCACGTCCCAGCCGGTGAAGCGGGCACGCTCGCAAAGGTTCTCTTGGCCACGGCGGCAGAAGCGGCACTCCCCACACGTTTTGTGGAGCCACGCCACCCCCACCCGCTGCCCCACTGAAATCCCTTCAACCCCGGACCCCATAGCCACCACACGTCCCACGATCTCGTGTCCGGGAATTAGGGGCACTTTGTGCAAGGGTAGGTCTCCTTCCACGATGTGGAGATCGGTGTGACAGACGCCGCAGGCGGAGATTTCCAGGAGGACCCCACCTGGGCCGGGCTCAGGGCTCGGGATATCCTGGAGCTCCAACGGTCGCCCTTCGGCCGGTCCCTGTCTTTCCAAAACCTGCGCCCGCATCTTCCGCTTTTCTTCGAAAATCGCGCACCCGCGGCAACCGGATCACCTGTAAGAGGGAGGATCGACCCGGGAACCCGTTTCTCCCAAAGCTTTCAAGGCCTTGCGCAGCGTCCGGAAAGGAAGGAGGGCACAGTTCAGCCGCGGCTTTATCACACCCCCTAGCGCCTCGAGGAGCTCTTCTTGGTGCATCTTTTCCAGTTCCTCCAGCCTTTTCCCTTTTAGCATCTCGGTAAGGAGCGACGCCGAGGCCATGGAGATGGCACAACCCCGGCCATCGAACCGCACGTCTTCCACTTTTCCGTTCCGGACCTTGAGCTGAAGCCGTACCACGTCTCCACAGGGGACATTCGCCTCGGTTACGTCTACATCGGGGTCGGGCAATGTCCCTTTGTTACGCGGATGGCGCCAATGATCGATGATCAGGTCTTCATAGGGGCTCATCCCAGCTGCTCCCACACCCCGTCCAGGGCCGCAAGGAAAAGCTCGATCTCCTCCGGGGTATTGTAAACGTATACCGATGCCCTGCAGCTTGCCGGGACCCCCAGTAAACGGTGCAGCGGCTGGGCGCAGTGGTGTCCGGCGCGGATGGCGATCCCCTCTTGGTCCAAGAGCGTCGCGACATCGTGAGGGTGGATCCCCCGCAGGTTGAAGGCCACCACCCCTCCTCGCTTCTGGGGTTCATGTGGGCCGTAGATCTCCACGTATTCCCGGGCCTTGAGGCCCTCCAAGAGGAGCCCCGTGAGCTCCTCCTCGTGGCGGCGGACCTCCTCCATCCCCAGCCCCGCCAGGTATTCCACCGCGGCCCCCAGGCCCACCGCCTGGGCAATGGGCGGGGTGCCCGCCTCGAATTTGTAGGGGAGGTCGTTCCAGGTGGCGCGGTCGATCCAGACCTCCCGGATCATCTCGCCTCCCGTGAGGAATGGGGGCATCTCCTCCAGGAGTTCCCGCCTTCCCCAAAGCACCCCGATCCCCGTTGGCCCAAGCATCTTGTGGCCGGAGAAGGCGAGGAAATCGCAACCGAGTTCCCTTACGTCCACGGGGAGGTGCGGGATGGATTGGGCCGCATCCACCACCACCAGTGCCCCAACCCTATGGGCTTCTCGGGAGATCTCGGGGATAGGGTTGATCGTTCCCAGGACGTTCGAGATGTGGGTCACGGCTACAACAGCGGTTCGAGCCGAGAGCCTGCGGCGGAAATCGTCCATGTCCAGTTCTCCATCTGGGGTTATCCTCACCGCAGAAAGAGCCGCACCCTTGCGGCGGGCAAGTTCCTGCCACGGTATGAGATTGGCATGGTGTTCCATCACCGTGACCAGGATCCCGTCCCCTTCGCGGACCCTGGCCTCCCCCAACGAGTAGGCAAGAAGGTTGAGGGACTCGGTGGTCCCACGGGTGAAGATCACCTCCTCCGGACGTGCCCCGATCAAAGCCGCGATCTTCTTACGTGCATTCTCGTAAAGCTCCGTAGCCTCCACCGAAAGCGCATAAAGCCCGCGGTGCACGTTGGCGTTCGCTTCCCGGTAAAAGCGGGCTATTGCTTCGATCACCTGTATGGGCTTTTGGGCCGTGGCCGCCGAATCCAAGTAAACGAGGGGATGCCCGTTTACGGTGCGCGCAAGCACCGGGAAATCGCCGCGTACATTCCTCATCCGATCGCCTCCGCAAAGCTCATCTCAAGGAGCCTTTTCAGCTCCACCGCGTACTCGAAGGGTATCTCCTTGAGGATGGGGGAGACGAACCCGTTGATGATCAAGCTCAGGGCCTCTGCCTCGTCCAATCCCCGGGACATGAGGTAAAAGAGCTGATCCCTGGAGACCCTTCCCACGGTGGCCTCGTGGCCCACTTCCACCTCGTGGTTCCGCACATCAAGGGTAGGTATTGTCTCCGTCTCCGCCTCCGGGGAAAGAAGGAGCGTGGAACACTCCACGTGCCCCTTAGCTCCCTTCGCCTCAGGGGCGACGTAGAGCTTCCCCCGGAATACATTCTTGGCCTTCCCTTGAACCACCGAGCGGGAAACGAGCCTGGAAGAGGTATCGGGGGCGAGGTGTATGGCCTTGGCACCGAGATCGAGCCACTGTCCGTTCCGGGCGAAGCTGAAGGAGAGGTTTTCCGTCTTGGCACCTCTTCCGGCGAGGATGGTGGAGGGATATAGCATCGTCACCTTGCTCCCCAGGGACCCGGAGACCCAGTCCACCGTCGCCCCCGCGTACGCCACCGCCCGCTTGTTGTTCAGGTTGTATACGTTTCGGGACCAGTTCTGGATTGTGGTGAACCGCACGTGGGCCCCTTCCTTGGCCACGATCTCTACCATCCCCGAATGCAGCGCCGCCTTGGTGTATCGGGGAGCGGAACAACCCTCGATGTAGTGCACCGAGCTTCCCGCCTCGGCTACGATCAAGGTGTGCTCGAACTGTCCCACGCCCTGTGTTTGCATGCGAAAGTAACCCTGAAGGGGTACCGCCACCTCCACCCCTTCTGGCACCCAAACGAAGGTTCCCCCCGACCATACTGCCCCATGCAGCGCGGCGAACTTGTTATCCTCGGGGGGAATCACCTTCATGAAGTGCTCTCGCACCAGTTCAGGGTGGTTCTTGAGGGCCTCCTCCATGGGCTCGAAGATCACTCCTTGGGCCCGGACCTCCGCGAGGATCGAGCGGTAGACCACCTCAGAGTCCACCTGGGCTCCCAAGCCCGCCAGGGCCTTCCGCTCCGCCTCGGGGAGCCCCAGCTCCTCGAGGGTGCGCCGGATCTCTTCCGGTAGCTCTTCCCAACTCCCCACCGGCTCCACCGTCCGCAGGTAATAGGAGATGTCGGAGAAGTCCACCTCGGAGAGATCCGGCCCGAACCGGGGCATGGGGAGCTTGCGGAAGATCTCCAGTGCCCGCAGCCGGTGTTCCAGCATCCACCGGGGCTCCCCCTTCTCCCGGGAGATCTCCTCTATCAGTTCCTCCGTCAACCCTACGCTGGTCCGCTTCATCCCCTCACCGCCTCGTAGCCTGAGCGTTCGATCTCCCACGCGAGCTCCGGCCCCCCTTCCCGCGCGATGCGACCCTCGTCCAATACGAAGACCCTGGAGATGGGGAGGTATTCGAGGATGCGAGGGTAGTGGGTGATGAGGAGCACCGCTGTCCCCAGCCGGGCTGCTTCCTCGATCCCCGCGGCGATCAGGCGCAGGCCATCCACGTCCACCCCGGAGTCGGGCTCATCTAGGAGGGCCACCTTCGGCCGGAGGACCCGCATCTGCAAAAGCTCCGACCGCTTCTTCTCGCCGCCGGAGAAGCCCACGTTGAGCTCACGGTCGCCGAGCTCGTCCATGCGGAAGTACGCCAGGGACTCCAGGTAAAGCTTCTGGAACTCGCAGAAGGGCTCGTGGCAGTTGGCCGCTGCCAGGCGCAGGAACTCCCGCAGCCTCACCCCCTCCACTTCGGGAGGATATTGGAACCCCAAAAAGAGCCCGCGGCGGGCGCGCTCATAGGGGGGAAGTTCCGTGATGTCCTCGGAATTCAAAAAGATCCTCCCCTCTTCGACCGGATAATCGGGGTGCCCTGCGAGGGCGAAGGCGAGGGTGGACTTGCCGGAGCCGTTGGGCCCCATGAGGGCGTGGATCTTTCCCTTTTCCAGGGAAAAGGAGACCCCTTTGAGGATCTTCTTTCCCTCAACGGTCACCACCAGTTCTCTTACCTCGAGGATTCCCATGGCACGGCAAGGCTATCGCTCCGGTCGCCCTTTTTCAAGACCCATAAGTAATAATTTCGCGGATCAAGCGGCGCGGGACTCTGAGGCGAGGGCATGGGCCCAGCGTAGGGGCTCGGGCAGGGGATCCTCTTTCAAGAGGGAAGCCACGAGCTCAACGCTTGTTTTCAGGTCCGCGCGGTGTCCAGGGGAGATGAAAATGGTACGGTTGCGGCCGGTACGCATGGCCGCCCCCACCGTCTCCCCTTCCAAGACCACGGGGCGCCACTCCCCGATGGACATTCCCTCGGTGTTCACCTCCCCGCAGAGAAGGCGCTTTGCCACCCCGACCGTGGGGCGATCGAGGAGGACGCCGAGATGCGTTGCGATCCCGACCCGGCGGGGGTGGAGGATTCCGTTCCCGTCTACCAAAATCACGTCCGGGGAAAGACCCTTCTCCTCCGCCTCGTGGATGGCGTCAAGATACAGGGGGAGCTCGCGGTAAGAAAGGTAGGTGGGAATGTAAGGAAACCGCACCTCACGCCTGACCTCCACGTAATCGAGGGGTTCCCCCCCGCGATCGCAGACGATACAGATCCCGATCGCCTCTGTGTCCAGATATGCGGCATCGACACCGGCCACCCTCTCCACGTCTGTAGGAAGCGGTTCCAGCCTCACCTGGCGCGCGATCTCCCCTTGTTCCCGACGCAACCGCTCTAAAGGCCGGCTGGTCTTGAAATCGGCGAAAAAATAGCGGATGAGCGGCCTTACCTTGAGCCCCTCTACCCTGACGCCTTCACGGCGCAGTCGCTCCGCGAACTCCGCCGATTCCGCGAACTCGGCCTTTCCCACCGCCCCGGAGGCGTGGACCACTCGGTGGACGGGGAGTTCGTCGGCGTGGGAAGAGAGCCAACTCGCCACGAAACGGACTGCCGCCGGATCCCCCAGGGCTTCGGCCAACGCTTTATAGGTAGTCACCCGCCCCGGGGGGATTTGCCTTGTCAGACGGTGAAGCTCCTCCTCGATATCGGGCAAATCCAACGCAAACATCGCTTCTTCAGTCACAAGGGCACGGGGGAAGGACCTCCAACTGCAGGGTGTGCGGATCGGAGAGATCGCCGTTGTCGTCCTCCACCTGAAGGGTGACCACGAAGGTGCCCGGGGATTCATAGGTGTAGGATATATTGCCCGATACGGTGGTGGCCGTCTCGCCGTTCCCAAAGTCCCAATGGAAGAAACGCACTTCCCCATCGGGGTCATAGGCGTCTGCGTAGAAGTAGACGGCGTGGGTGGCATGAACGATCCAGCGGTCCACCCGGAGGTACTCCACCACCGGCCGGGCGGAATTTACGTGGACCGTCACCTGCGCCTGGGCCTCCCCTCCGGGCCCGGATACCCGCAACGTCACAACGTAGTTACCCGGTAACGTGTAGGTGTGCTCCACCACCTTGGGACCGACAGCAACTCCTCCGTCGCCGAAGTCCCAGCGGTATTCCGTTATCTCCCCCGTGGAATCCGCGGCGCTGAAGCGTACGGTGAGTGGAGGATCGCCCCGGGGAGGCGCGGGATCGGTGGAGATGACCGCCTTCATGGGCTCAAGCTCCCCTTGCAAAAACGCGCAGCCCCCCACAAGGAGAGCCACCAACACCGAGAGGATCCCTATTGTTACGCTCTTCATCCGCTCACCCCTTTGAACGCGCATTCGTACGGTAATTTGCGTCACAAGTAAGCCACGTGCAAGGCGCTATAATCCTTCAAAGGAGGCCGAGATGAAGAGGGCAATTGTGTGGTGTCTGGTGTTAACCTCGGGGGTACTGGCGTTGGGGGCGCATCTCGAGTTCCGCCTCGCCCCCGGGGGAGAGGCGGTGAGCTTCTTACCGGTAAAGAGCGTGTTTTATGTGGTCCTTAAGGGGCACGCAGAGACGGCTGCACGTCAGCTGTTGATCTGGAACCTCCACAAGAACTGGAGCTCCACGCTGGTGGGTCCCCAGCGCGTGGGGGATGAGCTCGTTTGGGGCCCGATCCAGCTGAAGCGGGATTGCGACCCGGTGCGGGAAGGGATGGCAGCGGTGATCGTAGCCGACGCCGGGGACATGTTGGTGGCAGCGGTGGACCTCACGGGCGCCGTTGCCCCAACCCCGAAGGGAACGGGTGAGATGCCCCCTGGGCCGAGCGCCACCGCCCGTGTCGTGCTTCCAAAGGCCGTGTCCCGCGTGCTCAAGCTCCTGGACCCAGAGGGCAAGGAGGTCGTGGAGCTGGGCTGTGGGACCTATACCGTGCACTTGGAGGCCCCCGATCTGGACGTGACCTGCGCGACGGAGGAAGTAACGTTGAACCTGGTCGGCGGGGGGAAATCGGTGGAGCTTACCCTGGTGGAAACCGCCCCTGCCAGCGGGATATTCGAGGCCCCGGTAGGGGTCGAGTGCCGCTGTGCCGGCTGCGCCTTGGAAACTACTGTGGCCGGGCTGCCGGTGTCCCTGGGAGCAAAGGTCGGCTTCGTCGCCGAAGGGGTCCAGCTCGTCCTCCCAGTGGCGCGGTTGGAGCCGGAGCTTGAGCTCCCGGCTCAGGTGGATGTGGGCCAAGAGTTCACGGTGGAGATAAAGGGAGTAGAGGAACCGGACGAGCTCCGGATCTGCGTGGACGGAAACCCGGTGCACGGCCCAACCGTCTCCCTGGCGGAAGCCGGGCCCCACGCGATTTCGGCCTTCGTGCGTCGTGGTTCGAACTGGGGCACTGCCGCGGCCACGGTCATGGCACTGGACCGCACGGAGATCGTCCCCATGGGATTTGACCCCACTGAGGCTCCGGCCGAGACGGTCCTGCAGCTTGCGCTCCGGAACGCCACCGATGATCCAGACCCCGTGGTGTACGTGGGCAAGATCGGAAAGGGCTGCCCGGAAAAGATCGGTGTTTCCAAGTCCCACACCTTCACGGTGGATCCCACCGCCCTTGGGGCTGGCCCGGGCGACGTGATCTGGATCTACTACGAAGATCCGGACTTCCCCGCGGACCACACGTATCTCCTCGTATACTTGAGATGAAAACCCCGGCGCTCCTTGGGGGACTCCTATGGGCGGCGGTGGGGCTCGCGGTGGAACTCCCCCAACCCGTCCTGTTCGTCAACGAGATGGTGGAGGTGATCACGGCGGGGGAGACGCCCCGCGCCTTCCACGGGGCCCGGGAGTACGAGCTTGGATGGTCCGCGGAGCCCCTGGCCGAGGGCATTCGTTGGCGCGGATCCTTCCCCCCCGATGCCCCTCTGGGCCCGTGGTACGTGCGCACCGGAGGAACCTGCTTCTCCTTCCTGCGCGTGCCAGCCGACCGGGCGATCCTGCTTTTGCGAGGCATACCGGGAATGGAGTGTGAGGCGGCGGGGGAGGCGCGGGTGGCTGACACCACGGGGCTCTGTTGGTTCGTACTCCCCCCTGGGACCCACCTCCTTCACGCCGAGTTCCCCGACGGGAACGAGGTGGAGCGGGAGCTTACCCTCGCCGCGGGGGAACGGCGGGAGCTGGTACTGGCGTCGCTGGAGCTTGAGCCCGTAGCCCCCGTGGCCCTGCCCGGGCACCCGTTTCTCGTGGTTTTGCGGGTGGTAAGCCCGGTGGACGTCCCCACCTTCACCCTGGCCGCGGAACTACCTCCGGGGTGGGAGATGCGGATCCGGGGGCCGTGCCGGAAGGACTGGCCCTGTCTGCCCCCCGTGTACGCCGGGGTGGCCACGGAGATCGAGCTCGTGTTCGAGGTGCCCCCGGATGCCTTGGGGACCTACCGCGTTCCCCTCCACATCCCTGCCCTTGACGACAGGCTGATATTAGAACTCGCGGTGGCCCCCTGTCTCGATCCCATGGACGTGGTGCGCCACTGGGACGTGGAAGCGGGAGATCTGGATCTGGGTTCCCGGGGTGGTGTGGGCTTTGCACAGCTCCTGTGGGCCGCGGCCCAGGTCGGCAAACGGCTCCCTTATTCGTGCCGCACTTTCACCCAAAAGGACCTGGAGGCCCTGGCCGCGGAGTGGGCCTCCGAGGATTAACCCGAAGGAGGTGTCGGTGGTGCGATTGATGTTGATGATAGCGGGTGTACTCGGTTTGAGCCTCTTGGGATGGGCTGTAGACAATGTCCCCCCGACGTCTACCGCTACGGTAGCTCCGGCCCCTAACGCAAACGGGTGGAATAACACCGGGGTTACGGTAACCATCACCGCTTCCGACAACCCCGGGGGAAGCGGTGTGCAAAAGATCTATTACAAACTGGAACCGGACGGCGGGGTTGTGGAAGTGAATGGAACTTTGGCACAGGTTCAGATCAACCAAGAGGGCATCTATACATTGGAATTCTGGGCGGAAGACAACAACGGAAACGTTGAGACGCCCCACAATAGCGTGGAGATAAAGATCGACCTCACGCCCCCAGTGGTGTTCGTGGAGTCCCCGGAGGAAGGAGCGGAATACCACCTCCGCCAGCCGGTAGAGGCCCAGTGGTTCGCCTTCGATACCGTCTCAGGCGTCGATGCAACCGAGGCCTCTACCCTGTCCGGGGAGAAGATCCTCACCGAGGAGCCTGGGTTCCATGTGTTCGTGGTAAGGACCAGGGACAAGGCCGGGAATGAGACCGTGGTAGAAGTTAATTACCAAGTGGTTTATAAAATCATCCCCGCCGGAGCCCAAGGCACCTTCGTCGACAACCCCCTCCCTCCGGAGGCCCGAACGCCCAAGGGCAAGCTCCCGCTCCTTGCCCGATACATACAGGGCCAGCTAATCGAAATCGCCTTTGTTCTCAAAGACTATTTCGACGAGATTTATCCCGACGGCGTCCCGACCCTTACGGTGACCGAGGTAAAATTCGAGGGAGGAAGAGAGAGACACGTGATCTGGAGCTGGCTCACGATCCCCTATGACCCGGATGAAGGTGTCTACCGCATTTACTACCCCACCGCCGAGCGTAAGCCGGGCATATACGACCTGTGGCTCGGTTTCGGCGATGGAACCCACGTGCGTATCCGGGTGGAGGTCGTACCCCGCGCAGAAGATTAATGCTTAGCCGGGGGATACCGGCCCTCCGCGCTTACCCCTCAACCGTCGGCGAGTTTCTGGGTTATACTTGTTTCCGATGTGCACCGTAATTGGCCTCGAAATTCACGTGCAACTCGCTACGAAAACGAAGCTCTTTTGTGGTTGCAGCACCGCGTACTTCACTGCACCTCCCAACACCCTCACGTGCCCGGTTTGCCTGGGCATGCCCGGCGCCCTTCCGGTCCTGAACAAAAGGGCGGTGGAGCTCGCCCTGCGGGTGGCCATCGCCTTGAACGCACGAGTGCAAGAGTTCTCCCGGTTCGACCGCAAAAATTACTTCTACCCGGACCTCCCCAAGGGGTATCAGATCACCCAGAGGGAATATCCTTTGGCCGTAGGAGGTTCCCTTTCCTTCCGAGTCGAGGGCGAGGCCCGCACCGTCCGCATCCGCGAGATGCACCTCGAAGAGGACGCGGGGAAACTCATCCACACCGATGATGGGGCGTTGGTGGATATGAACCGCTGTGGGGTTCCGCTCGTCGAGATCGTAACCGAACCCGACATCCGTTCCCCGAAGGAGGCGCGGGAGTTCCTGCGGGCGTTGCGGACCCTTTTGCGGCATCTTGGGGTCTCGAATGCCGACATGGAGAAGGGGGAGCTCCGCTGCGACGCCAACATCTCCGTTTCCACAGACGGGAAGCGCGGCACGAAAACTGAGATAAAGAACTTGAACTCCTTCCGGGCGGTGGAGCGGGCCTTGGCCGCCGAGGAGGAGAGGCAGCGGGAGCTCCTTTCCCGAGGCGGGACGGTGGAGCAGGTGACCTTCGGTTGGGACGAACACGCGGGGAAGCTGGTGCTTCAGCGGTCGAAAGAGGAAGCCCACGACTACCGGTACTTCCCCGAGCCGGATCTTGTCCCCCTGGTGGTCCCGCGGGAATGGCTCGAGCGGGTCCGCGCGGGGATGCCGGAGCTACCTTGGGAGCGGGAGGAGCGTCTCATACGGGAATACGGCCTCTCGCCCAAGGAAGCTGGGGTCTTGATGGAAGAGCCGGCCCGTGCCGATTATTTCGAGGCGGTGGCCCGGGCCTGTGGTTCCCCGCAGGACGCGGCGGGTTGGGTCCTTTCCGAGGTCCTCCGCTACTGGAAGGACGACTCGCCTCCCATAAGCCCCGAAGCTCTGACGGAGCTCATCGTGGCCGTTCGGGAGGGAAAGATCTCCCGCACCAACGCCAAAGAGGTCCTGGAAGAAGCGATCGCGACCGGGCGCGACCCCATGGCGATCGTGGAGGAAAAAGGGCTCTCGCTCCTGGCGGACGAAGAGGAATTGCGGCGCTTGGCTCAAGAGGTAATAGGGGAAAACCCCAAAGCCGTGGAAGATTTCCGCGCGGGGAAGAAGGGCGCCATCGGCTTCCTGGTAGGGCAAGCCATGCGCAAGACCGGGGGACGGGCCGACGCCAAGAAGCTCTCCAAAATCCTCCTGGAGATCCTCGGCTCGAGTTGACCCACGACACCAGAAACCGGGAGGGACCATGGGGAAAATTTATGCGGTGATATTGGCCGGGGGAAAGGGCGAGCGCTTGTGGCCGGCGACGCTTGCGCTGCCTAAGCCTCTCCTTCCCTTCGGGGGGAACGGCCGGACCTTGATCAAGGCCACCTATGATCGGGTCCTGCCTTTGGTCGGGGAAGGGAACGTGTACCTCGTCGCCACCCGGGAGCTGGCGGAGCTCTTGGGGGCCGAGCTCGGTCTTCACCGGGAGCAACTTATCCTCGAGCCTTTCGGGAAGAACACCGCTCCGGCGGTGGGGCTTGCGGCGCTCGTCCTCGGGGAACTCGACCCCGCGGGAACCATGCTTATCCTCCCCGCGGACCACCGCATCGACGACGAGGAGGCCTTCCGCCGCGCCCTTCTCGCCGCCGTCAAAGCGGCCGAGGAGGGGTATCTCGTGACGCTCGGGATCCGCCCCACCTACCCTGCTACCGGCTACGGCTACATCGAGGGGGCCGAGCCCCTCTTCGAGGCCGAAGGATACGTGGTCCACCGCGCGGCCAGGTTCGTGGAGAAGCCCGACCACAGCCTCGCTGAAGAGTACCTCGCCCGGGGGAACTTCTTCTGGAATTCCGGGATCTTCGTCTGGAAGTTTTCCCGGATCCTGGAAGAAATCCATCGCCACCTTCCTGGGCTTGCGGCCGCTCTAGCGGAGCTGAAATCTCACCTGGGCAAGCCCACGTGGGAAGCGGCCCTGCGGGAGGCCTATTCCCGGGCCGAGGAGACTTCCATCGACTACGGGGTAATGGAGAAGGCGGAGAAGATCGCCACGATTCCGGTCTCCTTCGGCTGGAGCGATCTGGGGGACTGGCACGCCATCTGGGAAGTATTACGAAGAGACCGGGAAGACAATGCTTCCGTAGACGTGGAGGTTTACGGTAAGGACGCTACGGGGAATCTGGTCTTTTCCCTCACCCCTAAGCGGGTAGGCCTTTTGGGAGTGGAAGATCTGGCGGTGGTGGATACCCCCGAGGCCCTGCTCGTGGGGAAGCGGGAGCTGGCCCAGCGGGTGCGGGAGATCGCCCGTGGGTTTGCGGAACGGGAGCCCGACTGGCCGGAGCTATATAAGCTTGACAGAAACGGCATGCTCGGGGTCATGGAGAGGTTCCCGGAGCAGTGCCGCGAAGCGCTGGCGCGGGGACGCGAAGTGGTCTTTCCCCGAGAGCTTTCCGGTTTCGAGCGAATAGTGGTGGTGGGGATGGGGGGGTCCGGGATCACCGGGGACCTCCTTGGATTGGCCTTCCCCGAGATGGAGGTTATCACCGTTCGGAACTATGTGGTGCCCCGGTTCATCGGGGAAGAGACGTTGCTTGTTGGAGTCAGCTATTCGGGGAACACCGAGGAAACCCTCGCAGCTTTTCTGGATGGGCTCAAGCGCACCAAGAAAGCCCTGGGAATCTCTTCCGGGGGGAAGCTCGCGGAGATCTGCCAGAAACAGGGGATCCCCTGGATCGAGATCCCTAAAGGGTTCCAACCCCGTGCCGCTTTAGGACATCTGCTGTTTACGCTCCTTGGGGCCCTGGAGGGGTTGGGACTTCGGGCCGAGGGTATGGACGAAGGGCTCTCGATCCTTTCCCGCATGGCGGGGGAGCTATCCCCCCGTTCCACGCCTAACCGGGCTCAAGGGCTTGCCAGAGCCCTTCAGGGCAAGGTCCCTGTAATCTACGGGGCCGCGGGGACCACACGGCCCATCGCCTTCCGCTGGCGCACCCAAATAAACGAGAACGCCAAGCAACCGGCCTTCTCCGCCGAGCTTCCGGAACTCTGCCACAACGAGATCGTGGGATACGAGCTCGCCGGTGGACTTCTCCCCCAGATCATCAGGCTGTTCCTCCGTACCTCCCACGACCATCCCCGGGTGGCGCTGCGGGTGGAGGTGCTGAAGGAAGTGCTCCGGCGCCGGCGGCTTTCCTTCCTGGAACTGCACGGGGAAGGGGAAACCCCCTTGGCTCAAGCCCTCTCTCTCCTCTATCTGGGAGATTGGGTGAGCGTGTACCTTGCGCTCCTCAACGGGGTAGATCCCACCCCGGTGGAACCTATCGCGGAGCTCAAGGAACGCCTCGCTCGGGAAAGCTGGGAACCTTGGAGGTAATCCATCTCACGCCGGAA
>Ga0209410_1000966_pt1 | contig 13772 bp, 13 predicted proteins | sample Mar14436cmmetaG_FD_184135 | JGI IMG/M metagenome (GOLD analysis project Ga0209410, IMG submission 184135) | Marine hydrothermal vent microbial communities from Guaymas Basin, Gulf of California to study Microbial Dark Matter (Phase II) - Marker... ... | reverse complement strand
TGGTTACATAGGAAACACACCAATGGTGAAGCTCAAAAATAAAAATATATATTTAAAATTAGAGGGATTCAACCCGGGAGAGAGAGTGAAGGATAGAATCGCATATTATATGATAAATAAAGCTGAAAAAGATGGTATATTAAAGAAAGATACGGTTCTTATAGAGCCTTCTTCAGGAAATACGGGAATAGGATTGGCGATGGTGGCTGCAGTTCATGCAGCATTGCAGAAGTACAATGAAGAAAAAGGTGTTTATGCCGTGATTCTTCCGGATGGAGGAATGAGGTATTGAGTATATTGTAAAAGCCATTTCTTTCCTGCAAAAAGAAAAAGGTTAGCGGGCCAGTCGAGAAATGAGACTTCGGAGAAGGATTATCCTCAACGGGGACACGAATAAAATGAGTGGGCCCGTCGAGATTTGAACTCGGGACCTCCTGGTTATCAGCCAGGCGCTCTAACCAAGCTAAGCTACGGGCCCTACACGGATCTATAGACCATTCTCCTTAATAAATTTATCCAGTATATCTTCGAGAGTTGGTCCCTTCTCCGATATTTCCTCTATCCTGTATCTTGCTCTCTGTGCAGGTTTATCGATCCTGATCACATGCTGAAGGTCTATTGGAGTGCCATAGAGTACAGCATCACACTCAACACTGTTTACCGTGTCTTCAAAGTCTTTGAGCTGTTTCGGATCATAACCCATTGCAGGGAGCACATTCTGAATATGTTTGAACTCTTCAAAAACTTTTTTCATCTCTCCTTTAAGGAAAGGTCGTGGATCCACAACTGTGCAACCATACTTCTGAGCGGCAACGTATCCTGCCCCAAATGGCATTCCTCCATGTGTGATCGTTGGACCGTCATCCACAACCAATACTCTCTTTCCCTTTATCGCCTCAGGGTTCTCCACCTCCACAACGGAGTTTGAATGAATTATTTCAGCCTCTGGATTCATCTCTTTCACCGTTTTCTGCAGTTTTTCTATGTTCTCTTTTTTTGCAGTATTTTCTTTATTTATAAGGACAACATCCGCTCTTCTCAGATTTATCTGTCCCGGATAGTACTCAGTTTCATGTCCCACTCTCAGGGGATCCACAACTGTGATCAACAGATCCGGTCTGTAAAACGGTATTTCATTGTTTCCTCCATCAAAATGGATTATATCTGGTTTTTCCTTCATAACATCCTTCAGAATCTGTTCATAATCAACTCCAGAGTATATAACATGCCCCTTTTCTATATACTGCTCATATTCCTCCCTTTCCTCAACTGTGCAGTTATGTTTGACAAGATCCTCAGGAGTTGCAAACCTCATCGAGATCTGTTTTCTGAGGTCACCGTATGGCATCGGTTCTCTGATTGATATTACTTTATAACCCTTTTCTGTGAGGATATCAACTAACTTTGTGGAAACCTGACTTTTTCCACAACCTGTTCTCACAGCGCATACAGAGGTGACAGGGATCTCTGCTTTTATCATGGTGTCATCGGGATTGGGAAGCACATACTCAGCCCCTGCTGCCTGCGCCCTCTGTCCTAAGAAAACAACGTGTTTGGCAGAAAGATCAGAGTAAGCGAGATAAACGAGATCAGCGTCATATTTTTTGATAAGTTCCTCCAGCATTGTTTCTGGATACATGGGAATACCATCTGGATACATATCTCCAGCAAGTTCATGAGGATATACTCTCTTCTCTTCAGATGTGGTACCCACATTCTGTTCTAAAGCATATGTAAATGCGACTACCTCATAATCCTCGTTGTTCCGGAATTTTCGATTGAATAGATGGAAATCCATTCCCAATGCTCCTACTATTATTACTTTCTTTTTTTCCATTGTATCACCTGAAAATAAAATCTCAGAGAATATTTAAAAAGGTTTCCAACATTACGTCGGAAGTGGTCCTATAGCGTTGAAATATAATAGTTAATTGCTTCGTTTATATCTTCTCTGTTTATCTCAGGAAAGAACTTATTTATAAAGTATTTTTCAGTGAACTCATCGATCTCAATCGGTATATTTTTCCCTGTGTTTATAAGAAGATCTATCTTTTTTGATCTCCATTCATTAAAATTCTTCATTTTTTTTCTGGAAGCTACATCGTATCCTATAAAAATATATAGAAATTTTCTATTAAAGTTTGAGGTATGGTCCTGAAGCTTTTTCATTGCTCTCAGATAATATTTTGGAAGTTTGGAGAAATTTCCAACAAATTTTACCCCTATCTCCTCCTCGTTTATTGTTTTATCGTCGATAAGTTTTTCATAGGTATTGGATTCCACCTCCAGAATTGGGATCACTTCCTCCTCTTTCCTTGTAGTTATAGCTTCATAGGATAATCCACAGAACGTGAAATTATTTATCTGATAATCTTTAAATACCCAGTTAAGCAACTCCATGAATTTAACAGAGGAGAAATCATAAGCGTCCATGAGAGAAAGCTTAAATTTTTCTGCATATCCCCTTATTCCATGAGGGACTAAAGCCAAATGTTGAAGCATATAATATGATTTTATGTTTTAGATATAAATTTTTCTTTTATACTTATAAAATAGTTTATAGATTTTAACTTCTATTCTTCAGTGAAACATATACAAAACAATGAAAACACAGAAAATATAACAGATCACCGAAGGAGAGATAACAGATCACCGAAAGTTTTTTATATAACAAGTCTTAGATAATAGTGTGACTCAGTGACTGAAAAGGAGAGTCTAAAAAATAAACCTGATGACTCAAAAAGGAAGGTTTGAGTAAAAAAGGAGGCGAAAAAATATGGCAGAAGAAGGTCCAGTTGTCTTTACAAGAAGGGCATCAGGACTTGTTAGAGAAGTCGGTATTTTCACAGCAATGGCTATTGGTCTGACGCATACTATCGGTGGAGGAATTAACAACTATATGGTTCAGATGCCTTACAGCGCTCCAGGTTCCAGTGTACCCGCTGCTTTTGCTATTGCAGGTTTATTCACACTGTTTACAGCTGTGGCATACTCAATGCTCGGAGTAGCAATGCCGAGAACAGGTGGAGATTACATCTATATCTCCAGAGGTATCAACCCTGTTCTTGGATTTGTCACAAGCTGGGGATTCTGGTTAACAGAGCTGCTTTCTCTCGGTATAATTGCCTACATTGATATACCCTTCTGGGGTACCGCTTTCAGAATCTATGGATCTGCGTCTGGAAGTGAATCAGCCTTCAATACTGCAACGACATTGAGTGAAGATCAGGGAGTGATATTGACCTTGGCTATAATAATCTGTATTGTATCTGCTCTTGTTACATACCTTGGAACAAGGGTGTACAGCTGGATTATAAACATCGGCTTAGTCGCAGGAATACTTGGAAGTATTGCAATGGTGGTATACTTCCTGATAAGGACAGGTCAGCCATACAGTGAACTCTGGAACTCCGTTTACGGAGCTGGCAGTTATGAGAAGATTATGAACAACCCAGATGCAGTAGCGGCATGGAGTGAAGTAGAACATGGCATGGGTGCAACGCTGCAGGCAAGTATTGTCTGTGTATGGGCATACATAGGATTCACCGCAGCTGCCTATATGGGTGGTGAGGTAAAGAACCCAACAAAAGGTATGATCTGGGCAGTTACAGGTGCCGCCATACTGATCATAGCATACTACCTGCTGTTAAGTGCACTTGTGTACAGCCAGATAGGAGACGAGTTCCTGTACAAGTACAACTATCTGTGGAACAACAAAACAGATGTGTTGAGAGAATATATAGCTCACCCATCAAAGCCAATACTTCCAACATTTGCCTGTGCACTGACCACCAACCATGCGGTGCAGATGCTTATAGCTATTTCAGGTGCTATATGGCTACTGAACGACATACCCGCATTCTTCTTAGTATGTTCGAGGCTTGTCTTTTCATGGTCTTTCGACAGATTCTTCCCGGAGAAGTTCGCAGAGGTCAACGACAGATTCCACTCCCCACACTACGCTATCTTACTCACAATGATCGGTGGATTCTTTGGAGTCGCAATGGCAGCCGGTAACACATGGGTAGCGGCATTGGATACGACGTTCCTGTATATCTTTGCAATAATGTTCGGTTGTCTGTCTGCAGCTGTGCTACCGTATATCAGAAGAGACATATACGAGAAGAGTCCAAGCATAGAAGTAGCGGGAGTACCGGTAATGACGATCGCTGGAGTCTTGGGATTCACAGGGAACTTATTCCTCCTGCTGAACGCAGCAGTGGGAATGGTGGCAGATCTCAGCAACGCATTCTTTGAGTGTTGCTGGATGGGATTCGGTGTAATTCTCTTCGTTGCATTCTGGAACTACAATAAAAAGAGAGGAGTCGACACAAGCAAAATATATGCCGAAATACCGCCGGCTTAAAAATAAAAATTTTTCTTTTTTTCTTTTTTTGCAAATTATAAGCTCCTGAAGTTCTTTATAATTTTCTTTCGAAACATTTTTAAATGCGTATTCAGAGTGTAATAGGTGATAGCATGAAAAGGATGTTTTTTTCAGCAGATGCCCACGGCAGTAATTATGTCTGGAGAAAATGGGTAAATGTTCCTGAGTTCCATAAAGCGGATATACTTCTATTATGTGGAGATCTGACAGGAAAGGCTCTGATCCCCATAATAAAGCAGAATGATGGAACGTGGACGTCTCATTATTTTGGGAGAAAATGGACATTCAGAAGTGAAGATGAGATAAAGGATTATGAAAGGAGGATCGGAGATTCAGGGGCATACGCCTTCAGGACGACTCCTGAAGAGGTAAAAGCCATGCAGGAAGACAAGAAACTGGTGGATGAGAAGATCTTTGAAGCTATAGGCAACAGAATACGAGAGTGGATGGATTTCCTGATAGAAAAGGTCGATACAAAGAAGGTACAGGTCATGGCAATGCCGGGAAACGACGATGACTTTTTGGTAGACGAGATAATAAAGTCATACGAAGACAAGGGTGTTATATGGCCCTTAGGCAAAGTTGTTGAGATAGCTGGATTTGAAACAATAAGCTACGAGTATGTCAATCCCTCACCGTGGAATACGCCAAGAGAGAAAAAGGAAAAGGATCTGAAGAAAGATCTCGAAAAACTGTTTTCCAAAGTTTCAGATCCTGCAAAAACAATACTCAATACTCACGCACCTCCATACAATACAAGGCTTGATTTTGCTCCAAAACTTAAAAATTTAAGACCTGTTATAGTTGCAGGAACAGTGGAGATGGAGCATGTGGGGAGCAAGGCAGTAAGAGAGGTTATTGAAAAGTACCAGCCAATGATCGGTCTTCATGGACATATTCATGAAAGCTATGCAAAAGACAAAATAGGAAATACGCCTGTGGTGAATCCGGGATCAGAGTACATGGAGGGGATCCTGAGAGGATTCATCATAGAGTTCAGTGATAAAGGAGTGGAGAACTATTATAAGGTAGAAGGATAAAATCCTTCTTTTTATTTTTGGAGGGGTAGAAATGGAGATGAGCATTGAAGAATTGAAGAAACAGGAAGAAGAATTTTTTAAACTGAGGGATGAGATAATCGGAGAGGCAGATAAAAGAGGTATAACATTGAGGATACTTGGAGCAATCGCTTTCAGGACAAAGTGTCCCAACTATAAGTACCTGGAGTACGATCTTGGAAGAGCCCTGACTGATATAGATTTTGTGGCGCATTACAAGGATATGTCAAAGATAGAAAAACTCTTTGAGGATCTCGGGTACACACAGGATCTTGCCTTAAAGACAATAATGAAAAGAATGGGATCTAAAAGAATGATATTCTACCATCCCAACGGTATACATTCGGATGTTTTCCTAGATGAACTTAAATTCTGTCATATACTGAACTTAAAGGACAGATTGGAGATAGATCATCCCACAATATCGTTATCAGATCTTTTGCTTGAAAAGCTCCAGATAGTTGAGATCAATGAGAAGGATATCATAGACTGCATAATACTCTTCAGGGAACATGAAGTCGGTGAGGATGATAAAACAACTATAAACATGAAGTATATCTCCAAACTCTTTTCAGGTGACTGGGGATGGTGGAGAACAGGTACGATGAACCTCGATAAAATAAAACATTTTGCAGAGAAATACGATAAGCTCACAGATGAGGATAAGAAGATCGTGATAGAGAGAATAGATAAACTCAGAGAAGCCATAGATAAACATCCGAAATCCATGGGCTGGAAGATGAGAGCTAAGGTCGGAGATAAAAAGAAATGGTACAGGGATGTTGAGGAAGTAATAAGATAATTTTGATCTTTATGAAAGTTATAGAGGCGATAAGAGAAAGGAGATCTGTAAGAAAATTTAAAAAGAAAGAGATTAGATCTGAGGCTATAAAGGTAATTCTGGATGCGGGGAGATGGGCACCTTCTGCAGGGAACAGACAGCCTTTAAAGTTTTTAGTTCTTTCAAATGAAGAGGAAAAAGAGCCGTTGGCAAAGATGTATGTGGAGGCTTACAGAAAGGAAGCAGAGGATCTTCTTAATAGAGAGGATGCTGAGAAGTACTATAAAAATCCATATGAGGTAAAGAAGAGGATTCTGGGGATGCTGGATCTTCTGGAAAGACAGCTGAGGGATCCTCCTTTTGTGATTCTGATCTGTGGAGATACAAGGCTCTCGAGATCCTATATCTTTGAAGCTGGTTTAGCTGCCCAGAATATGATGCTTGCAGCATGGGAGTTGAATTTGGGATCATGCTGTATAGAGATAGCCACCACTCTGTTATCCGAGTACTTTGATAAGGAGAAACTCAAAAGAGTTTACAACATACCCGATGAGGTAGATGTTGTTGCGATTATTCCGATAGGACGTATTGAAGAAAAACCTCCCAATCCAGGGAGGGAGTTATTGAAGGACTATACATACACGGGATACTGGATCGGGGATTGATCAATGAAAAAAAGAGTTCTGGAAGATCTTGAACCTAAACTCGTATGGCATATATTTGAGGAGATAACAAGGGTACCTCATCCCTCAAAAAAAGAGAAAAAGCTTAGAGAATGGATCAAGAAGTGGGCAGAAGAACACAGAATACCATTTAAGGAAGATGATGCAGGAAACATTTTGCTCATGAAAGAGGCTACCTCAGGATGTGAGGATTATCCTACATTAGTTATTCAGGCTCATATGGATATGGTCTGCCAGAAAACACCAGATACTGTGATAGATTTTGAGAATGATCCATTAAAAATCAGGATTGTAGATGATTATGTGACAGCAGAGGGTACAACTCTTGGAGCTGATGATGGGATCGGTGTGGCATATGGTATGGCATCTTTGATCTCAGAAGAACTGAAACATGGCCCCCTGGAGGTGCTTCTGAGTGTCGATGAAGAGACAGGGCTGACTGGAGCTTTCAATATGAAAAAAGGCTTTTTTACAGGAAAATATCTGTTGAATGTGGACAGTGAGGAGTTAGGAAAAATAACAATTGGAAGTGCTGGAGGAGGAGAAACACATTATACCATCCCTTTAAATTTTGAGAGAAAGAAGGGATGGAGAGGCATCAGACTCTCCATAAAGGGTCTCAGAGGTGGACATTCAGGAGTGGATATACATCTTCCACGATTGAATGCCATAAAAGTTGCAGTCTCAGGAGCTATTTTCCTGAGAGAGAGAATAAATCTACTCCTCAGTGTAATCGATGGTGGAACTTTGCATAATGTGATTCCAACAGAGGCAGTATGTGAGTTCTTAGTTCCCGAAGAAAAAATAGAAGAGGCTATTAATCTACTTGAGAACTGGAAAAATGATATAATATCGAAAGAAAGGGAAAAAGAGCCAGATATGAAGATAGAAATATCGGAAATAAGTGAGGAAATGGCTCTTACAGAGAAGAAGACAGAATCTATTTTGGATTTACTGAATAAAATTCCTCATGGTCCCTTAGCTTTCAGTAAGGAAATGGAAGGACTTGTTCAGACATCGAATAATCTTGCAGTCGTCAGAAGTGATAAAGAGAAAATTGAGATCTTCCTGAGCAGCAGAAGCTCTGTGGATAAAGAACTGGAAGATCTCAGAAAAAAATTGAAGATACTTGGTGAAAAGTACGGTGCTGCTGTTGAACAGGGTGAGGCATATCCGGGATGGCAGCCAGATCCCGACTCACCATTTCTGGGTCTTGTTAAAAAAATATATGAGGATATCCTGAAAAAGGAAGTTTCCCTGAAGGCCATTCATGGAGGACTTGAGTGTGGCATGTTTCTCAGGCTTGATCCCGAGCTTCAGATAGTCTCAATAGGTCCTGAAATAAAGGATGTTCATACACCTGAGGAGAGGGTTTATATCGAAAGCGTTGGTGTTCTCTGGAATGTTATTAAAGGGATAATTGAAAATATGGGGGAACTTAAATAATTTAATGTATTGTTGATCAGATTTTCAAATACGTCTTTTAAGAGGATAGTCCCTTTAACCTTTTTAAACTTCTTTATATTTTTACTTAGATTATAAATAGCTTCCAGATGGGATATCGTTCCTCTTCCAGAAAACATAAGCCCTGGGCGGGGATTGAACCCGCGGCCTCACCCTTACCAAGGGCGCGCTCTACCACTGAGCCACCAGGGCACAATATATGAAAGTAGAACTAATATAAAAATCTATCCCGTTAAGGATCGGGATATCCCTGTTTTGAATACGAGGATCCATGCACTCCCAGCATCAACGATACTCTGAATCGCATTTAGCCCCATTATAACATACCATGGTATCCACTGAAAAGCTTCCTCTGTTGAAATACCAAAGAATACCGGTATTGCAAAGTAATAATTTACTACTGTTGTTGTTATTCCCCTGACTATTATAGCAAGAATAAGTGCTGTAAGAACAAAGTAAACATTCTCAAATATTTTTGTATCTCTGAACTCGTAATTCCTTGTAAGTATCCAGAAACTGAAATAGAAGGCTATACAGGATATAGCTACGAGAAAATGAGATATGATCTCTTTGTTTTTTAAAAGAAGAAATAATATTCCAAAAAGAACTATCAGTGCAATGGTACTCATCAGCACCCCCAGAGCTGCAAGGAGTTTCTGATTTTTCACCTCGCTTGGTTTCATGCTCAAAAGTGTGGGAACAATGAACATGGGTACAGTTGCCATCCATTTCATGGTAGCTCCGATAAACCCAGCAGGAGAGATAATTGAAAGCGCAAAGAACATCACAATACTTGTCTCCAGTGCTACCCTGAATCCGAAAAGAAAAAAAGCCATCAGGATGGGAACTGCTACAAGATCTATCTTCATTCCCCACTGTGTGGCGATCTTCAATGGTGAGATCTCAAGGACTGCGCATAAAGCAGAAAATAAAGCAACTATTGTGATCTCGTTGATCTTCTTCATGAAAAAAACTTCAATGTTCGGTATATAAACTTTTCCAATTTCACTCATTTTTGAGTACTTTGCTCACACCTCTGTACAGTGGCAATGCCAGCAGCATGCCAAATCCCGCCTGAAAGATATTTCCCGGAAGCTCAACAACAGCAGCTCCGTATCCGTAGAGGAAAACTTCAGTTATAAAGTACCCGAGCACCATCTCAGCTCCACCTACAACAACAGCAAGTATCTCATTTTTCCTGGAAATTTTTCCCACAAGAACACCTTCTATCCCCTTTATAACAAAGGTAAATGGTGCCCAGTTCCCAAATCCACCTATCAGATCCGCCAGGGCGGATCCTACTCCTCCAGCAAAACCACCCATCCTCACTCCATAAAGGAGAGCGGATAAGAATATCATTGAGTCTCCTATATTTATATATCCTTTTGTCTGCGGAATGGGAATCCTTATGATGAGTGTCCCCACACATACCAGTGCAGTCATTATACCTGTTACAGCCACAGTTGTAGATCTGGACCTGTTCAACATGCATATACAAGGAAATACTTGTATATAAAGTTTTCGCTTGTATACTCTATGGTTTTATATAATCCAGAACTGCATTTCTGTTCTCAAGTATCGCTCTTGCTGTAAGATCTCTATCGTTTCCTGCCAGAACAATGATCAGCTGATTCGCAGTGAAGATATCCTTCTCCATAAAGACATTATATGCTCCCTCTGTTCTGAGATAGTTTATGGAACTGATATCGAGAACCTGGCTCACAATATATCCCACACCTGAATACGCATCAGGCCCTCCCAGAATTATTATTATCCCTTCGTTTTTATAGGAATCAAAGTTGCTCGGGAATATTCTCTGAACATCTATCTTATTGCTCTCAAGAAAGACCATGAAATTTTCTCCTTCCAGATTCCAGTCTATCGCATTGGAGAGTATAAAAACCTTTAACTTCTCCACATTTACGGTATATATAGTAGTGTTATTGTTTTCGTCCATCTCATCTATCTCTTCCTTGAGATCAACTTTAACTCTGATCTCGGTACTCCCATCTATTCTCGGTGTCCAGTATGTGAAAATGGATTTAAATGCTCCAGCATCAAGCCTTCCCACCTCCTCTTCTCCTATTAAACTTTCGCCTTCATAGAATCCGACTTTAAAGGAACCTATTGTAGATGCTTCTCCTATATTTTTTATTTCTGCGATGATCCTGATCTCTTCATCCACCTTTGGATTCGGATTCGAGAGAGTTATATCCGTGACGGTAAGATCAGAGGCAGAGACATGGATAACCTTGGATGCAGCGTTGTTATCCTCATTACTCTCTGTGATCTTGTTCTCAGGATCGACTATAACAGAAAAGAGATAATCACCGTAGAGGGGATTTCCCCAGTACACAGTTATCGTTTTCGTTTCATGAGCCAGTACCTGTGTTTTTACCTCTTCCTGACTGATAACAACATTTGTTTTCAGATCTTTCAGAGCATATCTCACAACTACTCCATACTGATCCACTCCTGTGTTGTTCTCCACATTTATGTAGATCTTCCCTGTCATCCCCGAGATAAGGTTTTCGATTTTTATACTTTCTTCTTTAACTTCGAGATCAGGTAACTCAGAGTGTAGATGCACCAGAAGACCAGACAATACAATAAAGAATAAAAATATTTTTTTCATATTCTGAGTCTCTTTAATATCTCATCACCTTCCATCAATCTTTCACAGTAATAACATCTTATGGTGATCGGTTTCTTTTTCTCAACTATAAACTTTGGTGTTCCTTCTCTTCTGGAGATACAGTTTGGGTTCATGCATGAAAGAATACCCTTTATCAGATCTGGGAGTTCTATCTTTCTTTTTTCAACGACTTCATAGTTCTTTATGATATTTATGGTGGACTCGGGAGCTATGAGTGCTATTTCATTAACTTCCTCCTCAGATAATTCTCTGTTTTCTATCTTAACTATGTCTTTTTTTTCAAAAAGGCTGCTTCTCACGTTCATGGCTATCGTCACAGAGTTATCATAGTCTTCAAGTTTTAAGATCCTGACCACATCCATAGCTTTTCCCGGGCTTATATGATCGATCACTGTTCCGTCCTTTATAGCAGAGACCTTCAGTTCCTTTTTCATTCTATCACCCCGAGAACTAAACTTAAAATAGCCATCCTGACAGGAATTCCGTTTCTTGCCTGTTTGAAGTATATTGCATTTTCTGTCCTGTCAATCTTTGGAGATATTTCATCCACTCTTGGTAAAGGATGCATTATTTTTGCATTCCCGAGGAGTTTGAGTGTTTCTGGTAGAATCTTATAAGTTCCCCTTACTTTTTCATACTCTGTCGGGTCAGGGAATCTTTCCTTCTGGATCCTTGTGACATAGAGGATATCTGTTTCACCTATCTCCTCTATACTTGAGATTTCTCTATAGGGAATTCCCCTGGATTTCAGGTATTTTTTTATTTCAGACGGCATTTTAAGTTCCTCAGGCGAGACAAATATTAGGTTTACATTGTAGTATCCTAACGCAGTTGCAAGGGAATGTACTGTTCTTCCATACTTCAGATCCCCCATCAGTGCTATGGTGAGTCCGTCTATCTTCCCGTACTCCTTTTTTATAGTGTACAGGTCAAGAAGTGTCTGGGTGGGATGCTGATTGGCACCATCACCGGCATTTATAATCGGAATCTCCACAGCCTCTGCTGCAAGTCTTGCAGCACCCTCATTTGGGTGTCTTATCACAATGACATCACTGTACTGCTCAACCGTTTTTACGGTATCTGTCAGTGTTTCTCCCTTTGCGGCTGAAGATGTTTTTGCCTCTGCAACTGTTATTACCTCTCCACCAAGTCTTTTCATGGCAGATTCGAAGGATAATCTTGTTCTTGTAGAGGGCTCGAAGAACAGAGTAGAAAGTACATATCCATCCAGTAAATTTCTATTTTTTTCCATATTTTTTTCCATTTCTTCAGATTTCTCGAGGATATACTCTATATCTTCCTTTTTCATATCTCTTATGGAAATAATATCTCTATCTTTCATATTCATAATTACCCCCGGCTTTTATCTCTACATCTATTTTATCCTCTTTCATATTATCTCCTTTCTAAATAGGCATGTGATAATTTATATACCTTTCCAATGATCTTCTCTGCGTTTATAAAAAACTACGCCTTTCCTGCTTCTCCAGCCCTTGTTACTGCATATCTCACCCCCAATGGTCCAATTATTTCAAAAACAACTGTTGTGGCAGTTATGATTGTAATCGCCATAGCTCCCAGTTCAGTTCCTATGCTTCCGTAGGAAGATAATCTTGTGGCAACAAAAGATGCTAACCCCACTGCAACACCTGCCTGAGAGAGTATGGTAAATCCAAGGTATTTCTGAATTATCGGATCTGCTTTTCCTATTACGCTACCTGCATAGGCGCCTCCAATCAACCCAAAGGATCTGCATATGACATATACTATCCCAAGAGATCCCATTGTGATAAGAAGATGAGGCTTCAGTTCCAGTCCTGCAGTGGTGAAAAATAGAATGTATATAGGAGGAAGAAAGCTCTCTATTCTCTCAAAGTGCAGGGTTCCTCCCTGAGGGGCCTGATTCACAAAACTGGCTCCCAGAAACATGCAGGCAAGGATAAGGGAAAAACCGAAGGTCTGAGCCAGTGTAGCACATATCAGGATGCTTACAAGGGACATCATAAATACATCCTCTCTTCCCCTCTTTCTTTTTGTGAAAAAAGCGAGACCCGTACCGATCACCACTCCAAGAACGGCTGCACCACCGATCTCCATAAGGGGTTTTAGAATTACAGATGAAACAGAGGTAGTACCTCCAAGAAGGGCCTTTATAACTGCAAAGGATATAACAAAGAGTATTATTGATGAGGCATCATCGAGTCCGACAACAGCTGTTGCCATCTTGCTTAAAGGTCCCTTTGCCTTTGCGTCATGCAATGCTGCTATCGTACCTGCAGGTGCTGAAGCCGGAGCAAGAGATGCAAAGATCAGTGCAATAATTAAATCATGTTTTAAAATATATGCACCAATAAGCACCAGAAAAAAAGCACCAAAGGACTCACCGAGTATTATTATCCAGACAGTTTTACCTGCTTCCTTTAAAAAATCGAGTGTAAATGTACCCCCAATGATAAAAGCAACAAGTGCAAGGGTGAAACTTGTTATCTCTCTCGTTGCATAAGGGCTTAACTCAACTATATGAAACACAGGCCCTAAGAGTATACCTGCGAAAATATACCCCACGATCGATGTGAGACGAAGATGATGAGTAAGTGTACCTATAAAAAATCCCGTGACAATTATAATCCCTACTACCATTGAGCCTGTTTCCATCATAAGATCATGCCTCTGAATTCATGTTTTTCACTTCAAATTACTTCTATAAAAGTTTTTTCCAGATCATGGGATAGCATATTTCTGA
>Ga0209410_1000965_pt1 | contig 13786 bp, 17 predicted proteins | sample Mar14436cmmetaG_FD_184135 | JGI IMG/M metagenome (GOLD analysis project Ga0209410, IMG submission 184135) | Marine hydrothermal vent microbial communities from Guaymas Basin, Gulf of California to study Microbial Dark Matter (Phase II) - Marker... ... | reverse complement strand
CATCCATATTCAACTCTTCAATATATGGAGTAGCCACTACGAGTTTATTCATATTCAACGTCTTAAATGCTTTCAATACTGCTGTAGAAGTTGTTATCGCCTTAACACCAGATAGCTCCATCATCTTCCTTGATAGTTTAAGATCATATCCATATCCACCTACTAAACTACCTGTGGTACATCCAAATACAATGATATCTACACCAGCGTCTGAAAGCCTATATACAGCGTCTTTAATCCCCTCCTCCATCTTAATCAACTCTTCCCTAGTAACCTCCCTAAGCCTGATGCGGCTTACATGTAATGAGACTCCATCCGGCAATATCCTCCTAAACTCCTCCTCCATCGTGGTATTCGAGGAAGGCACGATTAAACCTATTCGGCCTCTCCAACCATACATCTATACTCACCTACATCATAAGATTAATTTTCCATATGACATAAATTATCTAGACTTTTCATATAAAAACTTATTAAAAACACTAAAAATTATTATATCAAAGACTTTACTTATCTGAGGTGTGTTTATGATTAGAAAAGGTGTTTCGAAAACCACTGTTGCAATCGCTATAATAATTATAGTAATTATTATTGCTGCTGCTGCATGGCTTTTATGGCCTAAGGGTCCTGCCCCTGTAAAAGAGGTTAAGATAGGTGTAATACTGCCTTTATCAGGGAAGCTCGCTGAGACGGGGGCGGATCTCAAGAGGGGTATTGAGTTCGCTATTGATCAGATTAATTCTGGAGGCGGTATTAAGAATTTAGGCGGCGCCAAGCTTGTAGTTGCATGGGGCGACAGCGCTGGAGATCCATCTACAGGAGCTGCTGAAGCTGAGAGGCTTATTACGGAGGAGAAGGTAGTCGCTATTTTAGGTTCTTACCAGAGTTCAGTAACAAAGACCGTTAGTGAAGTAGCCGAGAGATATCATGTGCCGATGCTCAATCCAGACTCTACATCACCTGCATTGACTGCTAGAGGATATAAATGGTTCTTCAGGACCACGCCTCACGATGCAATGTTCGCTGAGCAGCATGTAGACTTCGTGAATTGGCTTAATGAGAAGTATAATGCTGGTATAAAGAAGATTGCGATAATACATGAGGATACTGAATGGGGTACTAAGACTGCTGAGGCCTGGCAGACATACTTCTCCCAAGCTGGATACGAGATAGTCAAGGTAGTTAGTTACCACGCTGCTACAGTGACTTCATTAGACGCTGAAGTATCCTCATTAAAGACCGCTGGCCCTGATATTGTATTAGCTGCATCGTATGTATCTGATGCAGTACTCTTTGTTGAGACGTGTAAGAAGCTAGACTTCAATCCTAAAGCCATCTTAGCACAGGATGCAGGCTTCATAAATCCAGCGTATGTACAGCAAGTTGGTAAGGATGGATTCTATATATTCTCGAGAGAGGTATTCAACTGGGATCTATTCGAAGTGAATCCGAAGCTTAAGGAGATCAACGATGCTTATAAAGCGAAGTATGGTGTAGACCTGGATGGAAACTCTGCAAGAGACTATACAGGCGTCATGGTATTATACCATGCAATTGAGGAAGCCGCTAAGAAGGCTTCACCAACTGATCTAGAGGCATTTAGAACAGCTATTAGAGATGCGTTGAAGAATATTAAGCTAACTGCAGGGGACATTATAATGCCTTGGGGAGGGATACAGTTCGACGAGACTGGGCAGAATATACTTGGTAGGGGAATCGTCGTACAGATGATGGATGATGGTAAATATCATACTGTGTATCCAGAGGAGATTGCTACAACCGAGCCCGTATTCCCAATGCCTAAATGGAGTGAAAGAGGTTAAACTATTTCTAACCTTTGTTTTTTATAATTAATTTTAAATCTTATTTTAATTGATATTTGGCAGGTGTATATGATGGTAGACCCCCTTAGTATTTTAAACGCGATTATAAGCGGAATTCTAATAGGTAGTGTATACTCCCTTGTTGCGATGGGTTTATCACTGATATGGGGTATAATGGATATCATTAACTTTGCTCAAGGAGACTATATGATGCTAGGTGCATTTATAACGTACTGGATGCTAGTACTAGCTGGAATAGACCCGCTAATTAGTGTGATTATCTCATTCGCAATAATATTTGGAGTTGGTATACTAACACAAGCGCTGGTAATAGATAGGATCATCGATGCTCCATTTGTGAGTCAGGTCGTAAGTACATTTGCTATTCTACTTATAATTAGATATGGATCTGAGACGGTCTTCGGACCCTATACAAGAAGGGTTGAGACATGGTATACTGGAATTACATATAATATTATGGGTATAATACTACCTCTACCTGAGATAATAGCGTTTATAATCTCGATTCTAGTTACACTCATACTATATATATTCCTAAATAAGACATATGTTGGGATCGCTATGCAAGCAGTATCTCAGAATAGGGATGCAGCAGCTATTCTAGGCATAAATATTAAGAGGATGTATTGGTTCGCATTTGGAATTGGAGTAGGGATCACGGCTATAGCAGGTACATTATTATCTACATTCTACCCGATATACCCTGAGATGGGGGCATTCTTCACATTCCTCGCATTTATTATAGTAGTATTCGGAGGCTTTGGAAGTATATTTGGATCGTATGTAGCTGGTTTAATCATCGGCATATCGGAGACAGTAAGTGCATTATTTATATTACCTACATGGAAGGATGTAATTGCATTCCTTATATTCGTAATTATAATATTGTTTAGACCTACCGGATTATTCGGTGTTAAAGCATCTTCATAGGGTGGTTTAAATGATGAGGCTTAAATCTATTTTGGTAGAGTTTAGAGGTACAAAGGGGTATTTAATTATAGGTATCAGTTTAGTATTGATTCTCCTCCCTATTTTATTCATGACGCTGGATCTACCATTTCCAGCGAATGTGTTATTCCTGTGTCTACTATACTCTATCATGGCTATGGCTTGGAACCTCTTATTCGGATATTGTGGCCAGTTCAGCCTAGGGCATTCGATATTCTTTGGATTAGGCGCATATACTACGATGATAGGAATGCTATACTATAATCTAACTCCATGGATAGGAATATTTGTAGGCGGATTCATAGCCGCATTAAGTGGCCTCGGCCTAGGGGTAATATTATTTAGACTTAGGAGCCACTGGTTTGCCCTTGCATCTATGGCTATACAAGAAATGTTTCTGCTATTATTTATTCCATGGACCTGGGTTGGTGGAAGCGCCGGATTACAAGCACCTATAGTATCTCCAGATAAAGCACTCTATTTTGCACAGTATGCAGGACCATATCTATATATCTATATAGCGCTAGGAATATTAGCTATTGAGTTAATCATATTCTATATAATTGTAAATAGTAAATGGGGATACTACTTCCAAGCTATTCGAGAGGATGAGGATGCCGCTAAAAGCCTTGGAATAAATCCATTTAAGTATAAGATGGTTGCAATGTTCTTCAGCGCATTATTCACTGGAATCGCTGGGGGAATATATGTAATTAGATTTAGATTTATAGATCCATTCGTTGCATTCAATTTAATTACTATAGCCGTGTATATCCTCGTAGCGGCTATAATCGGCGGAGTATACTCATTCATCGGACCTATAGTAGGTTCATTTATATTCATGCCTATAACAGAGTATGTCAGGGTATATATCGTGTCAAGGTTCCCTAGGTACTATGGATTACAAGTGTTTTCAATAGGTTTGGTAGTCTTAATTATTTCTCTCATCGCTCCGGAAGGTGTGATGGGTCTACTCGAGAAGAGGGGGATTGTAAGAAGGAGATTAGCGATTCCTATTACATTATCTAATAAGGAGGTGGTGGAAGGTGGATGAGATACTTAAGTGTGATGGTGTTACAAAGAGATTCGGTGGGTTAGTAGCCGTTGATAACGTATCCATATCTGTTAAAAAAGGTGAGTTCGTAGGCTTAATAGGGCCTAATGGAGCTGGCAAGACTACTTTATTCAATTGTATATCAGGGTATTACAAGCCTGATAAGGGGCGTATCTATTTCAAGGGAATGGATGTAACTGGAAAGCCGCCGTATGTATTAGCTAAGTTGGGAATGGGTAGGACATTTCAGATAGTTAAGCCTCTACCCAGGCTTACTGTATTGGAGAATGTGATAATAAGTGTCCTGCTAAAGACTGAGGATATAGAGGATGCATATAAAAAGGCTGTAGATATGTTAGACTATGTTGGATTGAGGGATAAGATGCTTCTCCCCGCCAGGTCCTTGAATGTAGCTGAGAAGAAGAGGCTTGAGCTAGCTAGAGCCTTAGCCCTCGATCCTGAGCTACTGCTTCTAGATGAGGTTGTAGCGGGATTAAATCCCACTGAGACGGATAACATGCTTAACCTGCTTAGAGATATCCATAAAAAGGGACATACAATTATAATGGTTGAGCATGTAATGAGGGCGGTTATGAATGTATCTGAGAGGATAATAGTTCTCCATCACGGTAAAGTCATAGCCAAAGGTACTCCGAGTGAGGTAGCTAATAATCCTCAGGTTATCGAGGTTTATCTAGGTAAGGAGGTGGTGTAATGCTACTTAAGGTAGATAATATAGACGCTGGATATGGTGAGGTACAGATACTGTGGAACATATTCCTTACTGTAAATAAGGGTGAGATCGTCGCGCTACTAGGCTCTAATGGAGCTGGTAAGACTACTACGCTAAGAGTTATATCGGGGCTTCTGCAACCGTATAAGGGGAGGATATTCTTCGGTGAGAAGGATATAACTGATTTAAAGCCTTATGAAAGGGTTGAACTAGGGTTGTCACTCGTTCCAGAAGGTAGGCAGCTATTCCCAAGATTATCTGTATATAAGAATTTAAAGGCAGCTGCATATACTAAGAGGGCCAGGGAGAAGTTTGAGGATACGCTTGAGATCATATATAATATCTTCCCGATACTAAAGGAGCGTAGAGACCAGCCTGCAGGCACCCTAAGTGGTGGTGAGCAGCAGATGCTTGCAATAGCGAGGAGCCTAGTAACTAGACCTAGATTATTAATGATGGATGAACCGAGCCTAGGTCTCGCACCAAAACTGGTTATAGAGATTATAAATCTAGCGTCGAGGCTAAGGGATGAAGGGTATACAGTGTTACTTGTGGAGCAGAATGTTCATCATGCACTTAAAATCGCCGATAGAGCATATATTATGGAGACGGGGAGGATTGTTAAAGAGGGGTCTGGAGAGGAATTACTTCAAGATCCTGATGTAAAGAAGGCGTATCTTGGATTATAATTATCTATACAATAAGAGAATCCAGATTCCATCTTTAAACTGAATATATTGATTATTTAAAGACATATGAATAGCTTAGGGTATTTAAATTGTAAAGGGGTGTTTAACTATGTCAAAGATTAAAGTTATCCTAGTTGGATTAGGGCCTATTGGAACTATGATTGGAAAGTATTTAGCGAGTAAGGAGTGGATTGAGATAGTAGGAGGTATAGACATTGCTAAGGATTTAATCGGCAAGGATGTAGGTGAGCACTTAGGCATCGGCAAGCTCGGTGTAGCAATAACCGACGATTATGATGAGGCTATCTCAAAGACTAAGCCAGATATCGCTGTAGTGGCCACCGTATCATACTTAGACAAGGTTTATCCACAGCTCGAGAAGATTCTGGAGTATGGAGTAGATATTATATCGACATGTGAAGAATTATCTTATCCATATATCGTAGATAAGAAGCTTGCTGAGAAGATTGATGCATTAGCCAAGAAACATGGTGCGACTGTCTTGGGAACCGGGATAAACCCTGGATTCTTGATGGATACCCTCGTAATAACGTTGACAACGGCGTGTAAAGAGGTACATAAGATTAAGGTTGAGAGGCAGATGGATGCATCTACTAGGAGAGGGCCGTTCCAGAAGAAAATTGGGGCAGGGCTCACTGTAGAGGAATTTAGAGAGAAGATCGACAAGAAGATTATATCAGGACACGTGGGTTTGGAGCAGTCAATAGCGTTGATAGCCGACGCAATTGGATGGAAGCTAAATAAGATCGAGGTTGATCCAGTTGAACCTGTCATATCGGAGAAGAAGATTGTCACAGACTTCGTAACTGTAGAGCCTGGTAAGGTAGCTGGTTTAAAGCAGAGTGCACGTGGTATAGTCGGTGACGAGGCCAAGATTATATTAGAGTTTAGGGCTTATGTAGGTGCTCCAGAGGAGTATGATGCTATAACCATAGAGGGTGTACCACCAATAAATGAGAAGATCTCGCCATGTGTACATGGTGATCATGGTACAGTAGCAGTCATAGCTAATATGATCCCCAAGGTATTAAAGGCTCCACCCGGATTATTAACTATGAAGGACATGACTCTACCCTCCTATTATTCCGGAGAGTAATCCCCATCTTTTTACTCATCACTATATTCAATAAACTCAATTAACGTACCATATGCATCCTTAGGATGTATAAATATATATTTAAGCCATCCCTCACCATGGGGATTTCTAATTTTAACAGGTTTATCTGGAATGATACGTATACCCAAATCCCTCAACCTATTAATTAAATTCTCAAGCCCCTCAACCCTAAAGGCTATATGATGTATACCCTCACCACGTTTCATAATAAACTTATATACAGTACTCTCTTCTGAAATAGGCTCCATCAACTGAAACTGAGTATCATCAAGTTTAGAAGATAGGATTTTAATTCCTTCATGCTCGAGAATCCAACTATAATTAAAGTTTATTCCAAGTACTTCACTAAAGAATTTCCCAGCTTTTGAAACGTCTTTAACCGCTATAACAACCTCCTCCAACCCTATTATCCTATAATCAGACATCATGATATAAAATAAATGTAGAGCGATAAATATCTGTGATATAATATAATATACTTGATTTATATGAGAGAGATCCATTTCACTGGCGGGAAAACCCCGCCTGAAACATTTCCATATAATGAACTTATAAATGCTGCCGAAAGAGTGATTAAGGAATTAAAGGATGTGTTCGCATATTATCCGACTCAACATAAGTATGCGGACTATAGTTTAAAGGGATATAGGCCATTGAGGGAGATTGCATCCAAAAGATATTGGAATAGGGAGGGGGTTGAGCTACCTGTTGATAATATAGTGATTACAGCTGGTTCAATGCAAGCCATCGAATTAGTCGGGAGGACTTTTATAAAGCCTGGTGATACAGTGATTACAGAGGAGTTGACATACTATGGCACATTAGAGTTCTTCCGATATTTAGGTGCTAGGATTATCGGGGTTAAAATAGATGAGAAGGAGGGTATAATCGTAGATGATCTCGAGGAGAAGCTGAGAATACTGGATTCAGTAGGTGTAAAACCTAAATTTATCTATGTCTTACCGAATAACCATAATCCAACTGGAGCTAGAATGCCTGAATCTAATAGGATTAGATTAATCGATATCACAAAGGAATATAATATCCCGATTATAGAAGACGACTGCTATGGAGATTTAGACTTCATTAGAGATACAAAGCCTAAATCAATCCTGACACTTGATAAGAATAGGGAAACAATTTTCATAGCAACATTCTCGAAGATAATAGCCCCTGCATTAAGACTAGGCTACTTCTATGCACATGAAAAATATCTAAACAGTATATTAAGTCACAGATGGGATATAGGCACAAGCCTATTAGCATCGGCGATTGTCGCAGAATATTTAAAAGATAATTTATGGAGGCAGATAGAGAGGCAGATAGAGGCTATTAAACTAAGGAGGGATATATTACTAGAGTCTCTTGAGGAATATATGTCTAAATACGCTACATGGACGAAGCCTGATGGAGGGTTATTTATATGGGTTAAGCTGAATGTAGACGTTGATATGAATAGGCTTGAGAAGAAGGCGAGTGAATATGGAGTATACTTTGACTCAGGATGGAAATTCCATTATAGAATGAAGAAGTTGAAGGCATTTAGATTATCTTATGCACATGTACCACCAGACGAGATTCGAGAAGGTGTTAAAAGGATCTCGAATGCAGTTAAAGACATCTTAAAAACTTAATGGAATTAGATAAGTCCAAATTAAAGAGTATTTCATCGTAGCTATAACTTATTTTCATTTTTATCGGTGAAAATAATATAACCGTAAAATTTTTATATAGTAAACCACATAAAAATTTTCCTAGGATGGTTAAAACAACGATTATTCTAGATGATGATCTCTATAAGAAACTTATTGAAGAATGTATAGCTAAATATGGCTCTACAAGAAAACTCTCTAAACTAATAAATGAAAAGCTACGTAGACTTGAGAAGCTAGAGGCGGATATTAGGAAGAGGGAACATAGTCTGGGGAAGACTAGGATAAAGTTGAATAGAATTTTAAAGCCTGAGGATATAGAGAAGTTGATTGAAGATGGATGGATGGAGGTCATTAAATGGAGTACTTAGTTGATACAAATATTCTTATATATGAGATGATCGAAGATTCACAGTATCATGATGAGGTAGTCTCTAAGCTTAATAAGTTAGATAGAGTTAATGTATCGATTATCTCATTAATAGAATTGGCACTCGTATTGTGGCGGCTTAATATTCCAACTAAGATTATTATAAACAGGCTATACGAGTTGATAATCGATGAGAAGTATAACATTGTTGAGTTAGAGAAACGAGATTTAGAGAATGCTTTAAACATGATTAGGAAAGAGGTTTTAAGTATATCTAGACTTAATGATAAGATTATATTATCGACGGCGGCTAGAAATAAATGGGGTATATATACATATGATAAAGATCTTAAAAGAGAATGTAAGAAAATAGATATCCCGACATTATAAGAGAAGACGAATATCTGGATTTACACTAGACTTCTTTCATTAATCTATATATAGTTATATATTTTCTGGGTGCTTTGGGGAACCTCATATACATTCCCTTCAACTCATTATTGGAGAGGATCTCTATTATCCTACTCTTTTTATACCTAGGATCATCCCAATACTTCTTTATAATATTATAAAGCTGTCGACGGGCATTATAATACTCTTCTTTAGTAACGTCTCTTAAATCCTTATTGTATAGCCAAGCTGCATAGTAATAGATTAAATCGGGCTTATGATATAGTCTCCCCTCTTTCTTAACTCTCATTAAACCATATTTTGTTCTCATACTAATTTGAAGCCTCTCATAGGCAGATATCCATGACTTTAGAAAGCGCCATAACTCAGCCAGCAATGGGTCTTCAATTTCAGGTTCTCTGGCAAAATCTATTAGTACATTATATTCATCAATAATATTTCTAAGTATACTAAGCGCATCCACAACCTTCCCCGCCGGAGGCCTATAAAACCTCGTTATATCATACATTACAATAACTTCAGCACCCACATCCTTAACATAATTTAGCATAGACTTGAATATAGGTCTATCCAATGGATGTACAGAACCTGATATATTCTCCTCAAAAACCTCCATGATAGTATAGTTCTTCGATAAAGCATATTCTCTTACGACTTGAAGCTGGCTCCTGGGATTCTGCTCATCAGTACTTACGCGGCTATATATCACTGCCTTCATGATTTTAAAAATATTATTATCTCAATAACTAAATAATCAATGTATACAAAGATTTCAGTTGACTATCGATACATAATAATTATTTCTAATTAAGCTAAGCATATTGTAGATTAGCTGATTAAAAGGTTGTATAGATATAATGACTACTTTATATATGTAAACTTATATAAAGTTTACTAATGAGTAGTAAATTTAGTGATGACCATGAGTTATGTTACTGTATCTGCAAAAATCCCCCGTAAGTTGAAAGAGCTTCTTGATAAGTATGGTATTAAGCCTAGTCATGTCATTAGGAGAGCTCTGGAGGATGAGGTTAAGAAATATATATTGAGAGAGGTAGAAGAGAAGGCGAGAAAGTTACGTAAAAAAGTTTCTCATATATCTGATGAAGAGGTTGCTAGGATAATTCGTGAAGATAGAGAAGGGAGATAATTATGTATTTCTATGATGCTAGTTCAATCGTAAATTTAATTAAAAGAGGTTTGATTAAACCATTTTCTAATGGTATATCCCTTGATCTAGCCCTCTATGAGTCTCTCAATGCTATATGGAAGGAGTATCAGCTTTTGAAGAAGCTGGATAAGGATAGTGCATCATTATTTGTAGATATCATAGAAGCAGTATTCAATGTAGTCAGAGTATTATCTATAAGAGGGTTAGAAAAAGAGATCTTCAATCTAGCATCTAAAGAAGGCCTAACTACATATGATGCGTCTTACCTATATATAGCTTTAAAAAATAGATTCATACTCGTAACTGATGATGAAAAACTTAAAAATAAAGCATCGAAGTATGTGAAGGTAGTTACAAGTAGTGAATTGGCCTCGAAATACGGAATTTAAGATTATTACTTAACATTATACCATATTGAAATAAATATTTTTCAATAGATATTCTTATGAAAAATATTTGATAATTTTTCAATAGGGGTGGGTATTGAAAGGATTTTAACTCCTTATAATATCCATAACTTTAATTATATATTACTAATTTATCTATAGAGAATTTTAGTGGGTGTTCAGGTTGCTTGACGAAAAAGAGTTTGATAGATGGATTAGGAGTTCTATTAAAACAATTGAATCTAGTAAAAAAGATCTGGAATTAGGCGAATATAGTTGGGCATGCTTTAAGGCACATCAAGCGGCTGAAAAAGCTTTGAAAGCATTGCTATGGGGGATAGGATCTCCAGGTTATGGTCATTCTCTACCTAAGCTGATTGAGTATATAATTCAACAGGGAATAGAGGCTGGTGAAGAAATAAGGATGTATTCTATTAGATTGAATAAATTCTATACTGCAACAAGATATCCAGATGTATGGAGTGAAGGTATTCCAGAGGAGTATTACACACGTGAGGAAGCAGAAGAAGCTATTGAATATGCTGAGAAAATATTGGAGTGGGTGAGAGATATATGGAGAAAATTGTCAAGAGAAGGATAAAGGTTAGAGATAAGGTCATTAAAGATGCAAAATCATTTGTAAGGTGCGTATCGAAGATTATTAAAATTAAAAATGCAATACTTTTCGGAAGTTATGCTAGAGGAGATTTTAATGCATGGAGTGATGTAGATATATTGATAGTAGCTGATGATGAAATACCTTCTAATCCGATACATAGATTAGAGATGATAATGAAGTGTATACAAAAATATCCATTCATCGAACCTATAATAGTAAATAGTATAGAGTATTCTAGGTTAAAAAAGAAAAAGAATCCTATTATCCAAGAATGTGAAAAATATGGTATTGAACTAATTTAGCTAGGCACGTCTAATTCAACGATCTTCATATTGTATTATAAGCTTATTTAAATTCCGCAGATAATGCCTCATCTAGTTCCTCATACTCTCGATACTTAATCATTTCATAAAATTCCTTTCTCGTCATTAACTTATCTAAGATATTTCTTTGAGTACCCTCTACCATTAATTCTTTATAAACTTGCTCCATCGTTTTTAAACATGCCCTAAATGCGGTGACCGGGAATATCACTATCTTATATCCCCATCTCCTGAATTCATCTACCGTATAGTATGGTGTTCTACCGAACTCAGTCATATTTGCTAAGAGGGGTACATTAACTTTTTTCGTGAACTCTCTAAATTCATTTTCATCCTCTAATGCTTCAGGAAATATTATGTCTGCCCCAGCTTTTACATATTGCCTTGCTCTCTCAATAGCCGAGTCTAATCCTTCAACACTCCTTGCATCTGTCCTAGCTATAATAAGCATATTCCTCCTAGCCTTTATAGCGGCCTTAATCTTCATAGCCATATCCTCAGGACTTACTAGCTGTTTACCCTTTAAATGACCGCATTTCTTTGGGAGTACTTGATCCTCAATTTGTATAGCTGCGGCTCCCGAATCCTCTAGTATTCTCGTAGCTCTGACGACGTTCAATGCTTCTCCAAATCCCGTATCAGCATCTACAATTAGTGGTATAGAGATTTTACTGGAGATCTCTTTAACGAAGTAGGAGACTTCATCTAATGTAATAATTCCTAAATCAGGTAGAGCGAGGGACCCTGTTAAACCAGCTCCAGATAGATATACAGCCTTAAACCCCGTTCTCTCAGCTATCAAAGCTGATATAGGGTTGAATACACCTGGTGCAACTATTATATCCAGCTCATCAATTAATTTCCTCAACATTTTACCAGGTTCGTCGAGCCCCTTTAAAATCGGGATCATTTACCCAACCCCTCTTTAATAGCTTCACTAAGCTCCTTGATATCAGATAATTTCTCTAATCTCCAAACCAAATCCCATACATCCTTATAATTACTTAGTCTATCCTTCACAAGCCTTTCATATTTATTATATAATTCGTCTCTTGTCATAGGATTCATAAAATGTCCCTTCGGATATATGACAAGCTCACTGAATTTACGCCCATCATCAAGTTCAATTGTGATCCTATTTGGAATGCCTTTAGGATAATAATTGTCAAACCCTTCTCCAACCCTCACCTCCATCTTATCCATAAACCTTAAAGTGTCTTCCCTCTTAAGCTTATTCTCAGTATATGAATCGAGCCATATATATCCGTCTAATAAGGTTGTGGCTACGATATAGGGGAGACTATGGTCAGCGGTCTCCTTAGTCTTAGGTCTCCATTTCTCAGGGTCTTTAACTATGATTTGATACGATACTGTAAATGTATCTACATATATTTTCTTAATCCTGCTAATATCCTCGACCTTATCTCTAAGTCTTAATACCGCCTCTACAGCGCTCATACTATGATACTCTACTGGATACGCCTTTATACTAGTCTCCCTAATTTTATACTCATCTTCAGGAAATTCTAAAGTAAACTCGCCTGATACCTGCCTAAAGAACCCTCTCTCACCCTCGAAAACAGGTTTAGGACCAGTCATACCATTTCTAGCTAGTAATGCAGAGAATATGCCATTCCTAACAGCATATCCGGCTGCACATCCTTTCCACATACTTAATTCACCTACCCTAGTCTGACGTAGGTTTATGTTTGTAGCCGTAGCTATGTTAACCGCCTCCTTAATCTTCTCATGCGGCAGATCTAATATCAGTGAGGCCCCAACAGACGAGGCTATCGCAATATATGTTACATGATCCCATCCCCTATTCCTTATAGACGATGCATCGGCTAATCTACATGAGAGCTCATAAGATGCGATGATCCCCTTGATAAATGTTTCTCCATCTACACCTACATACTCTCCAACAGCCCATATACCTGGAATATTATCACTTGGATGGAGAGCCTCTTTAGAGAGATATGTATCATTAAAATCCAGGTATCTAACTAGACATCCATTTAAGAAGCTAGCCTGATCGGGTGAAACCTCACCAAATCCAAACCCATAGGATCCTTTTCCAGCTATATCCTTCAACGTATTATATATTGCCTTGATTGGAGGAGAGTTAAGCGCGCCTATAGCGGTAGCAATACTGTCGAGGACTCTCTCCTTAACTAACTTACTAATCTCAAATGGAACCTCACGAGTCTTCAAATCTATAACATAGTCTGCAATCTTATCAACTAGATACGTCGCCATATAGAACACCATGAATTAATATAATTAACGATCTTAATAATTCAATTAGATAGAATTGTTTACCAACCTAAGTAATATAATCCGTCACACTATTATACCTATAAATATATTTTCTTTTATATGAGTAAGTTTAAAGAGAAGCTGTCTCTATCACTCTATAAGAATAATACCGAGATACTGAATGAAAAT
>Ga0209410_1000964_pt1 | contig 13789 bp, 12 predicted proteins | sample Mar14436cmmetaG_FD_184135 | JGI IMG/M metagenome (GOLD analysis project Ga0209410, IMG submission 184135) | Marine hydrothermal vent microbial communities from Guaymas Basin, Gulf of California to study Microbial Dark Matter (Phase II) - Marker... ... | reverse complement strand
ATACAAAATTTGAGCACAGGAGAGGAGGGATCAAATTACGATGCAGCTGCTATATCCGCCGAGCTGAGATGTGCTCCCCTCCGCCAGGGAATCGGGGGAGGAGGCGGTTTATATCTCCAGCTACCTCGGGTGCAGATGGGTAATGATGTTCTCAATTGCAGTGAGTTAATGTGTGTGCGTGATCAATTTCCAGAGGATGGAGACCTGTGTGATCTGCGGGAAGGGCAGGGCGGCAAGCGTATTGAAGGTGTGTGCGGAATGCTTGAGAGCAGGTCTCGGCGAGGAATATGTGAAAGATGCGCACAAGCAAGTGCGAGCGAGATACGGATTACCTCCTGAGCCCCCCCGTGCCGGAGCGAGCATTGGCAGGGGAGTTGTTGTGAAGTGCAATATCTGTGCGAACGAGTGTGAGTTGAGCGAGGGAGATATAGGCTACTGCGGTCTCCGTGCTGGCGGTTCTGCGCGTCTTATCAACGCTCGCTTTCTTTTTGCGGAAAAAGGAAGTGGGGAAGAGGGATCGGTCGGTCTCCTGTATGCATATTACGACCCCTTACCGACAAACTGCTGTGCGGCGTGGTTCTGTCCCGGAAGCTCTCAACATCGCGGAGAGAATCTCGCAGTGTTCTTTTATGGATGTAATTTCAACTGCCTTTTCTGCCAGAACGCCTCCCACAAAGACCTCAGGGCTGCGCGGGCATTCACTGTTGATGATTTTGCAGCACTCGTGAGACCGCAGACATACTGCATCTGCTTCTTCGGCGGGAGCCCTGAGCCTCAACTTCCCTTCGCGATCAGTGCATCTGAGCGTGTGCTTGAGCGGGCATCTGTGAGGATATGCTGGGAGTGGAACGGCTGTGGCTCACGCAGTATTGTGCGAAATGCAGCGGAAATCTCTCACCAAAGCGGCGGCATCGTAAAATTCGACCTCAAAGCATTTGACCCCCATCTCAGCATTGCACTGTGTGGCGTATCAAATAAACGAGCATATGAGAACTTTGAGATGATCGCTCGTGATTTTTTTGATGGTTCAGAGCCACCGATACTCACAGCAACGACACTTCTTGTGCCTTTTTATGTTGATGAGCAGGAAGTGGCAGGCATCGCAGAATTTATTGCAAGTTTAAGCGACGAAATTCCATATTCCTTGCTGGTTTTTCATCCCGATTTTTTCATGAGCGATCTGCCAGTTACTCCAAAATCTCAGGTAATGAGATGTTATGATGCTGCAAGGAGATACCTGAAGCATGTGAACATAGGAAACAAACACCTGCTCGCCGCTGAATTGTGATATTATGCTGCCGCATGCTGATATTATTGCGTGATGCTGCATGCTGCATGTGCTGGCGCTTTGGCACTGGCACTGTGCGTTGCCCTGAGGGAAAAATGGAAGTGTGCATTCTGCCTTTGGGAGAAGTTGATGAGGGAACACTCATTTTTCTGAGCGAAAAACTGGCGAAAATCTTCGGTTCTGCGAGAGTTCTTGAGCGTTCAAAAATACCTGAGCGTGCCTTCAACAATTTGAGAATGCAGTATAACTCCTCAGTCATTCTTTATTCGCTTCACACGCCGGGCGGATGTGATGTTGTTCTGGGTGTGCTTGATGAGGATATTTATGCGGGAGATCTGAACTTTGTGTTTGGAGAAGCGGAATTGGGTGGAAAAAGAGCATTAATTTCGCTTTTCAGGCTGAGAGAGCATGGGAGAGCGCGTGAAGAAATGCTTAAAGAACGTGCTTTGAAGGAGGCAGTTCACGAAATCGGACATGTCTTGGGTCTTCTGCACTGCAAGAACAGAATGTGTGTTATGCATTTCTCAAATTCACTCCTTGACACCGACATCAAGAGCTGGAAGTTCTGCGAGAGATGCCTGCGGAAATTGCAGCGGAGCAACGATGATACTCCGTGCACAGCTTCTGGAGGCATGTGAGTGGATGCGTTCTGAGTGAGGCTGTGTGAGGAAAATGTCATCAACACACTTGAGCAGGAAAAAAATATTCATCGCTGCGGTTGTAGCCGCTTCTGTTTTTTACGCGCTTCATCAGTTTTCTCAGCTGTCAATGCAGCATGTTGATTTTGAGGAGGATGCAGTCATTCAGCTTCCCGAGCCCTTTTACAGCGGCAATGTCTCAGTAGAAGCGGCGATAAAAAGCAGGCGTTCGGTGCGCAGTTACACTGATGAGCCTCTGAACATACATCACATATCGCAGCTCCTGTGGGCTGCTCAGGGCATCACAGACCCTTTCAGGAAATTTCGGTCGGCGCCGTCTGCCGGTGCAACATATCCGCTTGAGGTGTATGTCGCAGTCGGAAACCGCAGCGTCGTGCTGGGTGAGAGATATCTGAAGGAGGGCGTATATCATTATGAGCCGCACACACACCGCATTGAGAGGGTTGTGGATGGAGATGTCAGAGCGAACCTGTGCGATGCGGCAGTGGGTCAGGAATGTGTCAGAAACGCACCTGTTGATTTCGTAATCTGCGCGGTATATGAGAGGACAACACGCAGATACGGAGACCGCGGGATCAGATATGTTCATATGGAAGCTGGACACGCCGCTCAGAACATATATCTGGAGTGCGAGTCGCTCGGTCTTGCGACAGTTGCAATCGGCGCTTTCTTTGACGACAGGGTGCGGGAAATCCTGAACACATCTGCAGAACCGCTTTATGTGATACCTGTCGGTCATCCGCTGCGATCGTGAGTGCGAGTGCGAGTGCGGGGTGAGTGCGGGGTGAGAAAATGAGGAGGAAGCTGGTGCGTGCAAAACTTGTTGAGGGCAGGGTCATTGTTTCAGACTTTGTGAGGGGCACCATGACAGTGACTGAAACCATGAGGAGAAGGCGGAAGGCGATGTCATTTGAGGAGGCTGCATTCCTGATTGAGCGTGGGAAGATGCGTGTTGATGATGAGCGTGGCAGTGAGATAGGATATGAGGATTTCATGAGATTTGCAATGGGCGCTCAGCCCGATTTCATGCTCAGGTATCTCGTATATAGAGATCTGAGGGAAAGGGGATATGCTGTTCGCTGCGGCTCCGATTTCATCTGGCTTCTCCCGCGCGGCGGCAAAAATGGCGCTAAAGCATTTATATATGCTTTCTCCGAGAGGGACAGCATATCCATCAGCAGTCTGAAGAAAATTGTGGATATAAGTGGTAACATGCGTAAGGAGGCGATCATTGCGATTGTTGACGATGAGAGCGACATCACTTATTACAGCATACATAAAGCCAATGCGATTGCAGCGAATAATGCGATTGCAGCGAATAATGCAAACACAGCGCACGTCAAAGGCTCCGACAGGCGAATAAGAGGCGTGTTCTTGGGAGATCGCGTCCTCATATCTGATGATAAAATGGCGAAAAAGCTGCATGAAAATCTTTATGGTGCTTTTTCGGGAGATGTGCTTTATCTTTCACTTGTTGAAGCCGCATATCTGCTCAAAAAGGGCATCATTTCAGTTGATGTAGTTGATGTGAAGGAGAGAAATGGAAAAAGAAATGGAAAAAAAGAGAGAGACGAGGCAGTGGGGAGAGGTAAAGTGGATGAGATACGTAAAACGGAGGAAAGGAGTGAAGTGGATGAGCAGGAAGGACAGAGCGGGGAATTTGATGCGTTCATGAAACTCGCTTCAGGAATTGTGAGCGATTTCCCTCTTATATATGAGGTATATGAGGACTTGCGGGACAGAGGATTTATACCGAAGACGGGGTTCAAGTTCGGCTCTCATTTTCGCGTATATGAGCAGGCTGGCAGCAAGCACTCATCATTTCTTGTGTATGTCACTCCCGAATCACACTGTTTCAGCATGTATGACATATCACGAGCTGTGAGGCTCGCACATGGCGTCAGAAAGCAGATGATATTCGCAATGGCTGAAAGCAGGAATGATTCTGGAGATGCTGGCGGTATGAGTTGTCTCAGATATTTATGCGTGGTGCGTCTCAGATTATGAGTGCACCTTTTGAACTGCCGCATGCTCATTCATGCTTATTCAGCCATTTATACATGAAACGAAAGCGCCCCTCGGTGAGGAAGTGTGTGAGGTGGAGGAGGTTGATAGTTATGCTGTTCTGAAAATTCCACTTTGTTCTGATTGGACGCAGATTGGACGCATCAGCTGGAGACGGTTGGGGGCTCATGCATTTTGCCCTCACGCTCATGTGTGAGCAATAGTTAAAGAAAAAAGAATGAAGAAAGAAGGGAAGGTGGCGTATATGACGAGCATAAGGGAGAGAATGGAGCAGATAAACATAGGAAAGCGGATAAGGATGGAGCGCATAATAGACAGAGAGAGCGGGAGAAGCGTCATTGTGCCGATGGACCATGGCGTCACGCTCGGTCCTGTGAGGGGATTGGAGGACATGCGGAGAGCAGTCAATGCAGTTGCTGAGGGCGGTGCGAATGCAGTTCTGCTGCACAAGGGCATTGTCGTTGCCGGGCATCGCGGTTACGGCAGGGACATCGGGCTTGTGCTTCACATATCCGCAAGCACTTCTCTCGGCCCTGACCCGCTCAACAAGGTGCTCGTCGCTTCCGTTGAGGAAGGCATAAAACTCGGCGCTGATGCGGTGTCAATTCATGTGAATGTCGGTGCGGAGAATGAGCCTGAGATGCTTCAATCGCTCGGAATGGTTGCGATGGAGTGTGAGGAATGGGGAATGCCTCTGCTTGCCATGATGTATCCTCGCGGTCCGAAAGTGAAGAGCGAGCATGACCCTGAAATGGTGAAGCATGCTGCGAGGGTCGGCGCGGAGCTCGGCGCTGACATTGTGAAGACAAACTACACGGGCGATGTGGATTCGTTTAAAGATGTCATCAGGAGCTGCCCGGTGCCCATCATAATCGCGGGAGGTCCCAGGGCTAAGACAGACGAGGAGGTGCTTGAGATGGTTGAATGCGCAATTGAAGCGGGAGCATCAGGTGTTTCCATAGGCAGAAATATATTTCAGCACGACGACCCAATGCGGATGACAATGGCAATAAGCAAAATTGTCCACGATGGTTTCTCCGCAAAAGAGGCGCTTGAGATATTGAAAAAATAATGTCGTTGTTTTGGATTCCGGTATGAGGATGTATGAGGATGATGTATGTATGATGTTGGATGAGTAACAGAGAGTAACAGATGAAGAAAACGAACGTGGTGAATGATGGAAAGTGAGAGAAAGGAGATATGGGTGAAAGCGGATAGGAGTTCCGGTGAAACATGGGAAAAGCGGAAGAGCAGGATCACCGCTGCACTTGAATCCGGTGCAGATGTCGTTCTCGTTGATGCGGAGGACTGTGCGAGGGTGAAGGAGCTTGGCAAGATACCTGTTGCTGCGTTTGTTCGCAGTCCACAGTCAGATCTGGATTTCATGCGGGAGGAGCATATATCGGAAATGATTGAGGAGGGAAAGGATGCCGACATCATTGTTTTCGGGAAGAACGGGGAGGGCGATGGGAAGAAACCGCTGCCTGAGAAAACGGAGGATTCAGTCATTTTCACTGCGCTGAAGCATTTGAAGGGCAAGAGAAGTGCGGTTTATGTTGAGATGCTCGGAAAGGCGTATGAAAATTTCGCATTGAAGCTTGCGGAATACTGCGATTACATCATAGTCATAGGCAGGGATTGGAAGATAATACCTCTTGAAAACATTATAGCAGCGATTTCCTCAAAGAGAAAAAAAGTGATTGCGGGCGTAAAAACTGCTGAGGAGGCGAGGACAGCGCTTGAAACGCTTGAACACGGAGCTGACGGCGTTCTCATAGACACAGATGATCCCTCTGAGATCAAGAAGGCTGTTGAGCTGCGAGAAGAATTGAAATTCGGCAGGTTACCGCTCACAACCGCAAGGGTGACGAATGTGAAACCGCTTGAGATGGGTGATCGTGTGTGTGTTGACACATGTTCGCTCATGCAGGCTGGAGAGGGCATGCTCGTCGGCTCGCAGTCATTTGCTCTTTTCCTCGTTCATTCGGAGACTGAGGAAAGCCCCTATGTTGAGGCAAGACCTTTCAGGGTGAACGCGGGCGCCGTCCACGCATATATACTTGTGGGAGATAAAACCAAATATCTCGCTGAAATCTCAAGTGGCGACGAAGTCCTCATTGTGAATGCGGATGGAAAAGTCAGGAAGGCGGTCGTGGGAAGAGCGAAAATAGAGCGAAGACCGCTGATACTCGTTGAGGCTGAAGTGGATGTGGACGGCGAGAAGCGAAAGTGCAGCATCATTCTGCAGAATGCCGAGACAATAAAACTCGTGGGAAAGGACAAGAAGCCTATATCCGTGGTCTCGCTTAAGGAGGGAGATGAGGTGCTCGTCCATCTGACAGCAGCTGGAAGACACTTCGGCATGGCGGTTGAAGAAACTGTGAGGGAGAAGTGAGCTCGCCCCCCTCAGCCTGATGCTGCATACACTCAGCCTGATGCTGCATACGATGACAGTGCACGAATGGCAATGGCAATGCACGGTGCACGAAGGGCAATGCATGAATACGACTGCGAATTTGAGCGTCTGAATGAGGAAATAGCCAGGAGAAGTGCAAAAAAAGTGGGCATTCAGCTTCCCGCTGGCATGAAGAGGCTCGCTACTGAGATTGCTGAGAACCTGTCAAAATGCGGCGTTGAAGTCATAATATCGGGGAATTCGTGCTATGGTGCATGTGATATAGATGAGAATCTTGCCGCAGTTGTTGATGTCCTCTTTCATTTCGGACACTCTCCCGTGCGCACGCATCTGAATGTTGTTTTTGTTGAGCTGAGATGCACGATTGATGTGAAGCCCGCTGTTGAAGAGGCGTTGAAATATCTGAATGGCAGCAGAATATGCATAACAACGACTGTTCAGCATGTTCACACATTGAATGAGGTTGCTGAGCTTCTCATTCGCAGCGGCAGGCATCCCATAATCGGTAAGGTCGGAAAAAAAGGCAATGAGGTGAGCGGTGTGCATGCTATCTATGACGGTCAGGTGATGGGCTGTGATCTGCGTGCTGCGATGGTTGAATGCGATGAAATACTTTTCGTCGGAAGCGGAGATTTTCATCCGACTGCGATCGCTATGAATGTGTGCAAGCGTGTGGTTTCTGCTGACCCGTTCACGCGTCGTGTCGGTGTTTTCACGCCCGAGAATCTGATAAAGAAGCGTATTTTGAGAGTTGAAAGAGCCATGTCCGCTTCATCATTCGGGATAATCGTCAGCTCAAAATCGGGACAGTTCAACATGCAAATCGCTCGTAACATTCGTGAAAAGGCTGAAAAGCGGGGAATACGCTCATTTATCATAATGATTGACGATATACGGGAGGAAGCACTGTGCAATTTTGATCTTGATGCTTTCGTCATAACGGCGTGTCCTCGCCTCGTTGACACGCTTTCCGTTGAGAAGCCGGTTATCTCAGCTCGTGAATTTGAGATAGTCATGGGCGAAAGAAAACTGGATGAGCTCATCCCGAAGCCGAACGCAGCCACACATTCTGACAATGAGCTTCTTTCAAAAGAGTGAAAAGAAAAAAAAGTGAAAAAAGCACGCTCCTTCATTCGTGAGGCCCGTGCTCCCGGCAATGCTCATGCATCCCAGCAGGCGTCGCCGCAGTCCCGCTGCCGTTTGCATTTGCTCAGTGCTTATGTTTGCTCAGTGCTTATGTATGAGCTCAGTATGGCATGAGAGAGGAGGCATTATGATAAGGAGAGAGGTTCGTGCGTTGTATATCGGGAGGTTTCAACCGTATCACAAAGGGCATCACGCCGTAATACGGGAGATCGCATCAGATGTGGACGAGGTCATTATATGCATAGGTTCGGCGCAGCTGAGCCACGAACTTGACAATCCATTCACAGCGGGAGAGCGCTATCTCATGATATCAAAATCACTGCGCTCCGACGGCATCCTCAACTTTTACATTGTGCCCGTGCTTGATGTCAACTGGAATGCGGTTTGGGTGTCGCATGTTGAATCACTCATACCGCCCGTTGACATTGTATACACGAACAACCCTCTCATTGAGCGTCTGTTCAGGGAGCGCGGATATAAGGTGAAAGCTCCTCTCATGTTCAACCGAAAGTATTTCTCGGGCAGAGAGGTCCGTCGCAGGATGATGACGGGGGAAAACTGGCAGGAACTCGTTCCCGATTCCGTCATTGAGGTCATAACTGAAATAGACGGTGTGAATCGCATAAGAGACCTGATGAGAAGCGATAGAGAATAACGCAAGCAGGCTCAAGCATCAGACATCTCTGTTCTTTTCTTGGCTTATCGTGATCCATTGCCTTATTCATTCCATCTCCTCATTCATCGTGAGATAGAACCGTAGAACCGCAGGTCAGAATAAACAGCACGCAGTGAAGAAGCCCCGCTCAATGGACGTGCATATCATCAATAATCACCGCCTGCAGACGCTTCCGCCTCAATGATCGTTCCAATGCCTCTGTATCCCGATAATGCTCTTTTTATGTTGCCCTCATCTCCGCTCAGGATCTCACATTCCACCCCGGATTTTGCTATGTCAAAAAGCTCCTTCACCTTTTCCCTCATACCTCCAGTCGCATCAATGTAATACGAATCGCGCAGATAATCATCGGAGAAGACATTTGCGTTTATCCTCGGTATCCTCCTTGCATGTTTATCCTTCAAAGGATCAGATGTGTATATACCATTGACAATGCTGAAAATAATTACTCTTGATGGTCTTATATGCCTCGCCAGAAACTTGAAAATGCGCTCAGTTGATACGACAGTGAAACCTCTTGAAACGTCAAACACGCAGTCCCCATACACCACAGGTATCAAATCCAATGACAGCGCACTCTTTATAGGATCTATGAAGAACTCCTGTATCTCACCGTTTTTCGCCATGACGGCAGCAGATGTCTGTATGGAGATCGCATCAACACCATAATCGTTCATCATATCCACAAAAATGCGATTGAGTGTTGATGCTGCATTACGACATAAAACAAATCCTCTTTTTGAACCACCTTCAATCCCCTCCCTCACATTGAAAGACTTTGCTATCGGATGAGGGAAGGAGCCTCCACCGTGTCCTATTATGAGCCTCGGCGAAATCTCATCCAAAACTTCCGCCAGCTCCCTCACAATCCGGCGCATCCTCCCGTAATCAACAGTGAACATCTCATCCTTCCTCGTTATCAAAGAGCCTCCAAACTTCACAAACAACATCTCAGCATCATTCATAAGTTACCTCCTCCACTTCCTGTCTTCCTGTCTGATATCCAACTCACGCCTCACTCTCTCATGCCATCCTCGTGCCATCCTCATGCCATCATGTCTCATGCCATCATATCTCATGCCATTCATGATCACATCATATCATCATACCATCGTATCATCTCCCGCATCTCTCCGCATTTTGCTCGTGTTGTCAGTGTGCCATCGTGGCACCAACTCACATGTTATATTGAGATGATCGCATATTTTCTGTATGATATAATTCACCATATCCTCTATCCTTCTGGGCTTATAATAAAAAGTCATCAATGGAGGAATAATAATAACTCCCATTTTTCTTAATTTCAGCAAATTTTCCAAATGATTTTCATTTAAAGGCACTTCTCTTGGAACAATTATGATCTTTTTCCCCTCCTTCAATGCCACATCAAAAACCCGAAGCAGCAGATTATCTGATATTCCATGAGCCATTTTTGCAACAACATTCATTGTGCATGGTATGACTATCAATGCAACTCTGTTCTGAGATCCTGCGTATTGAGATCCGCTCGCGATGTCAGCGGCTGTGTCATATATATCGTATGTTTCCGTTGCCAGCTCCTCAAGTTTCTCAGGAGCATCCAATTCATGTTTCACTATGTATCTGCCAGCGGGAGTTATTATCAGATCAACTTCAACAAGCCTCTCCCTGAGAACCTGAAGCAGCCTCTCAGCCAAAATAGCACCGCTCGCACCTGTTACACCTACTATCACCCTCATATCTCTGCTCTCTCCATCAGTTCGCTCTCTCCGCCTTTCATCATTCATTTTTTATTTTTTCCTTATTTTCCTCGCCAACTTGCCCGTCAGAGCTCATCGTTCATGTTCAGCATATTCAGCATATGAATCAGCTTTCGCTTCAAGTCTCCTCCTCTCAACCTTGCCCATCCATCGTCACCGATCATGTCCTGTGAATCGTCACCGATCATGTCCCGTGAAGAGATAAAGAAAGAACGAAAAGAACTAAAAGAAAAAGGAGAAGCGAGAAATGATAAAGAAAAGGAAGAGAAGTGCAAAGCAAAAAAGAAGAAAAACAAAACAAAAAAGAAACAGGGAGCCGTGTGGTAGTCAGGAAATCCCTTCGGGCTTCGGACCCGATGACCTGGGTTCAAATCCCAGCGGCTCCGCTTTATAGGGTCTCCCTCTGCTCTCTCATTTGCATTATGAATGAGATCACATTATCAACATCCGCATCCTCAGGCAGCTCGGCATTGAAGACCTCATTCAACACATTTATCACATTTTCTCTATGAGACTGCAGGAGATTGCGAAGCACAAATATCTCCATCTCAATGAACATCGCCCTTATCTTTTCAACAATTTCATCCTTTCCCATTTCAGGAGCATCTTCACCTGCTGCTGAGACGCTTCCATTCTCTATCACATTCTTCAGAATTCCGTAATCCTGGACGAGAAATATGCCCTCCTCAGCATCGCTCAGCACGCCTATGTTCTTTGCGCTCTCAAATGACTGAGGTATTTTGAATGGTTCCCTTTTCATCTCCTCTCCGTGCTCCTCACGATAGATCTCTGCAATTGTCTTTCCGATTTCCGTCTTTCGCTCAAGGAAGAACCAGTCAAGAAATCTGTTTATGGCATCCTCACATGCTTCCTTCGTATCAAAAACAGCTTCCCAAGATCCGAAAAAGGAGGTGAATGCATTATGCAACTCCTCACGCTTATCTTCGCTCTCAGATGAATCCGATGTGCTGAAGCTCTCAACAACGCTTTTTATCTCATCGCTCAGCTCGGGCGAATGTATGCGAAGAGCTCCTCCACTCAGATATATGTCGCCCCACGGGTAGAGATTTCCCGAAAATGTCTGACCGACTTCAATGCCCTCTATGTCCGCCATCAGCTCGTATTCCTCATCGCTCAACAGGTTTCTCACGCGTATTCTGAAAGCATCGGGCTCATATGAGATGATCTCATATATCCCGCTCTTGGGGCTGCCGAGATGTTTCAGTTTTGCTTTTGTGTCTTCGTCAAGCCCTCTTTCATCGGCGAACACAACAGCAGGAGTCCTTCCGTCAGGGAGAGATCTTGTGAAGAGGAACCAGTTCATGAACTCCATCTCATCCTCCTCGCTCATCTCCTCAATATTCTCCGCCTCCATGAACTCCTCCCTCGCGATCTCCATCTCCCTTCCGAAATGCATCTCCGCATATCCCTTCACCTCGTTTATCAGCCAGACAGCCTGCTGATATGCATGTGCTTTCATCGCATCCTCACCTCGCAGATTCCTCATGCGTGAAACCCTGCTTATACTTCTCTGCAGCTCATCCACAAGCTCATAATCCCCGCCCATCTCAGACTGAATCAGTGAGGAAGCGCGCTCAAACGCTCTCAGAGCATCATCATATCTGCCCATACGCTCCAAAAGCCATCCGTAATTGGCCCAAACTATGCCATCATCACGAATGCGGAGGAATCGCCTGTATTCTGCTTCAGCGTCTGCGGTCCTCCCATCCTTCTCATACTTCCTGGTGAGCATGAAATGTGCATATATATCGTCAGGAACCTCATCAATAACAGCCCTGAGCAGACGCTCACCTCTTTCCGGATCTCTCTCAATAATCCTCTCCTTCAGCCACTCATGCACATTGGGCGCCGCAAGAAATCTGATGATGTTGTCAGGAAAACCCGCAACATCACGCACATCCTCAGCAATCAGCACTTCACAGATGTCCTCATTGTTCATAAGCAGCAGAATGTCCATGCTGTTGACCCTTTTCATCTCAGACGTAGTCCGCTTGATTATGGCGAACTCGCCGGGTTCAAGACCGTCCTCATCGCTCAACATCTTGAGATCGTGCTGCATGAGAAACAGCTCAAACTGCCTGTGAGCATTATCGGCATCTGCCTTACTTATCAGCCCAGCCTCAGCATCGCTCATCGCCCGCAGCATATCAACAAAAAGACACCACGCCTTCGCTTCTGTCTCATCATCTATGCCGAGAAACTCCTTCACCAAACGCAGTCTTTCCATCTCCAGACCTCCTTCCGCTAAGGTGACGCATATGCGCATCACCAGTTCTCAATTCCATCCACACCTATTTATAGTTAGGCAGGATGAAGAGCGTGAGAACGATGTGGCTCCACAAGGGCTATGATGACACTTAACATGCTGGCTCCACAAGGGTTATGACACGAACATGCGCAAGCATCCTTCAGTAGAAAACAGAGAAATAAGAACACACCATCATGGTGAATCGTTGAGATCGGTGATTACTGAAAGTCCCGCTCATTGTTCCGCGCTTCCTCTCAAAGATTGGAGAAATGCAAGCTCATGGTTCTGGAAGGGCGACGCTGTGGCGCTTCCACAAGATCTGCTCAGTCTCAAATATGTAGCTACATGCCTGCTGCTTTCAATTGAAGAAAAATTGAAGAAAGGCCGAGAAAGCTTACTGTTAGGATCAATTATGTGTCGGAGAGGATGAGTTTTTGTGAGCTATATTGGGGCTGGCAGATCTCTCCTGCTTGCTTATATGGAGCAGCTCACCTCTCTCAATTCAGCTAACTTGTATTCATAGTCGCATGAGGGGGGTGAAACCAAGCAAATTCCATGCGTAGGAAAATTCCTGTGGTTGTGCAGACGGTGCGTGGTTGTGCAGACAGAGGACGGAGGTGAGCGGGGATGGGGTATGTGGGCGATGATATGATTAACCTAATATCAATGAGCCAACGCCCATGTATATCCCCAATAACCGAAAAGCATAAAAATATATAAGGGGAGAAGAAGGTGAAAAGCGGAAGGGAGGTGATGAGAGAAGAAATGGAAGGGAAGTGTAAGATTGCAGGGGCGTTGATTGCTGCAGTCTTAGTGGCTTCAGTTTTCGCTGTGATGGTGCCTGCTGCTCTCGGGAAGAAGGTATCTGTGCCAGTAAAAACGATACCTCCTTGGACTGCGAATGGAGGAGATAATGCGTTCATAGATCTTAATGAGGCAGGCACATACACTGTGCTGATAGGTCAGACGCTCAATTTCAGCGAAACAGGTCATACGATAATAGGAGTGACGCCGGATGACATAGAGGGTAGAACATACGGAACAACTTCGCATAACTATGACACAGAATCTTACTTCACGGTAGAGGGCATATATCATGTTGAAGGAACAGATGTGAACCTATCAGTGACGAAGCCGATATTTGAGATAGATGTTGAAGATGAGGCAGGAAAGTCTATTGAATCAACAACGCTCGGAAGCAATATAACCATAGACTTCAATACGAATCTTATAGCGATAGATGATAAGACAATTAGGGATAAAATGGGAGACGACATGGTTGAGATATGGTATAAAGATCCAAAAGGACACGAATATCGGGAGTTCTACGGTGACCTATCTGATGCTTTCAACTATGTCATAGATACATCTAACTGGAAATACACGGGAGAATACAAGATATGGGTTGAGACGGCAGATGATGGAGATAAAGCGAGGGATCTGGATCTGAAATCAAATGTGGAGAAGCTTACCGTTTATGAGAAAGAGATAAGCTTAGAAGTGGAGAAGAGGGAGCCATCGGAGCAGGAGGATGTGACTTTCACAGTAACAGCTCCTCCATATACGATATT